>OASL01000003.1_pt1 | contig 146583 bp, 160 predicted proteins | sample 1494871 | NCBI WGS metagenome assembly OASL01 (sample SAMEA3360686, study PRJEB22359) | human gut metagenome | biome: ENVO:urban biome; feature: ENVO:human-associated habitat; material: ENVO:feces | place: Bangladesh | collected 2011 | reverse complement strand
TTGTAGTGGTAATTTAAGTATAGGATAAAATGTGTGCAAGTGCAACTTTTTTTGTAATTTTTTCAAAAAAATATCTATTGAGGTTTTTACTCCCCAATAGATATTATACAGCCAAAAAATATCTGCCACCATTGCAGTGACAGATACCTATCTAATAAATCTATTAAACTTTTTCTTTTGCGTGCTCCAAGCCTTGCTTATACAGCATCAAAACGTGCTCGTCATCAAGTGAGTATATCAGTGCCTTGCCATCTCTCTCGTACTTAACTAGGCCAAGGTTTCTTAATATCCTTAAGTGGTGACTAACAAGTGGCTGTGTCATGTTTAACGCGTATGAAAGGTCTGTAACGCACATCTCGCTTAGGCTTAGCGCATGTATGATTTGTATTCTTGAAGGCTCGCTAAGCGCTTTCATAATGTCTGCAAGTTTCTCAACTATCTTATAGTCGATGACATCGTTTTTTATTGCGTCTAAGTCCTCTTGACTTAATTCTCTATTTTCCATAATCTCCCTCCAAGTCTCTCGTTATGCTTACAAAGTCATCAAAGCTCAGCTCCTCTGCCCTTGCATTTTCACCTTTGCCAATGGCCTTAAGTGCTGCCACTGTATCCTTTTTATCTATACCCACTTCGCTATTAAATAAAGCATTTGCAAGCGTTTTTCTTCTCTTCATGAAGGCTGCTCTAATTATCTTTAAGAATAGCTCTTCATTTGCCAAATCTTTTTTCTTTTTCTCTATATATAGTACTGCTGAATCAACTTTTGGCTTCGGGTAGAAGCAGTCCTTCGAGACGTTAAATGCAATGCGCGCATCGCCATAGGCCCTCGTGAAGACCGATATGCTTCCGTAGTCCTTTGATTTTTCATCGGCGACTATCCTTTGAGCGACTTCTTTTTGCACCATAACTGTGATTGAATCAATATCTAGCTTTGATTCAAGTAAAAATGTGAGTATGGGTGTCGTCACGTAGTATGGCAGATTGGCGCATACTTTAAATGATCCGCCTGTCAAAGCCTTAATCTCCTCTTCAGTGGCGTCCATAAAGTCTTTGTAAATTACTTCTACATTATCATGCTCGCCAAGTGTTTCCTTGTGTATCTCTCTAAGTGATTCATCAAGTTCAAAGGCTATAACCTTTTTCGCATGTTTTGCAAGCTCTTCGGTCAAAGTTCCTATGCCGGGACCTATCTCCATAACTGTAGTTTCCTTTGTGATGCTGCTTTCCTCAGCTATTTTCCTAATTATATTGCCATCAATCAAAAAGTTTTGTCCAAGCGCTTTTTTAAATTCAAAGCCGAAGTCCTCTTGCAGCTCTTTGAGTCTTGCTATGCTATATAAACCCTTTTCAGTCAATTTTCTTCATAGCCTCCTCAAAATCTTCTCTCGAAATTTGATAATAGTTTAGTGCGTCGAGCATCTTTTTTGCGTTTGAATTAGATATTTTTAGTAGGCTTGCAAGTTTTTCGCGTCTCTCCTTAGAACCGTCTGCGCCTAATAGGCCTGTCTCATACAAATCTTTCGTTGTATATAGTACAGTCCTCTCCTCAGTTGAGGCTCTTGCGTTCATCAAGGCATCAATAATTGCTTCCTTCGAAGCGTTTTCAACGCCTATATCATCTTTCTTAATCGCATCTGACTGCTTTAGATAAGCGTTTTTACAGCCCTTGACATTTTCGTTAATGGTGCGTCTAATCATCTTGCCAGCATAATCAGGGTCGGTAAAGACAATGACTCCCCTCGTTTTAACAGCCTTCTTAAGCTCATCGAAGAGCGTCTTTTTTATTTTATAGCCATGTGTCGCGACGATGTCGGCATCTACAGCGTTTTTGATCTGAGCGATGTCGTCCATGCCCTCAACAACTATGAGTTCTTTAATCATTTTTCACTCCAAAAAATTCAAATGCGTTCTTCTTTGTAGCTTCAAGCACTTCTTCTACGCTAATGCCCTTGATCTCAGCAAGTTTTTCTGCAACCAAGATAACTTTTCTCGGATCATTTCTCTTGCCTCTATATGGCACTGGCGTCATATATGGTGAGTCTGTCTCTATAAGTAAATCATCTAGAGATACCTCTTTTGCTACGTCTACCGTGTTTTTTGCATTTTTAAAAGTTAGTGCTCCTCCTAAAGCTAGTTTGTAGCCTAATTTTAAAAATTTTCTCGCCATCTCTATGGATCCTGTATAGCAGTGGATGAGAACTTTCATGCCTTGAGCATATTTTTCAAGTATCTCGTAAGTTTCTTCCATCGCCTCACGCGTGTGAATAACGATGGGCACGTCCATTTCCCTAGCTAAATCTATCTGGTCAATAAAAACTTTTCTTTGTACATCTCTTGGCGAAAAATCATAGTGATAGTCAAGACCGATCTCGCCTATCGCCATAACTTTATCCTTTTTTAATAGCTCTTTGAGTGCCTCGCGCGTTTCAGCTGTGTAATCCTTTGCCTCATGAGGATGCACGCCTACAACTGCGTAGACGTAATCGTATTTTTTAGCAAGTTCATAGCTTGAGTAGCTAGTCTTAAGGTCAGATGCTATATTGAAAAAATAGTTTCCGCCAGCTAATATATCGGCTATGACTTCGTCTCTGTCCTCATCAAAGGCTTCGTCGTCAAGATGGGCGTGTGAATCAACGAATATCATTACGCAATCACTGAGCCACTTGGCATATCTTCAAGCGATGTAACTAGTGATAGGTCATCGCCGTTTTCACAAGCAAGTATCATGCCTTGAGACTCAACGCCTCTAAGCTTTCTAGGCTTTAAGTTGCATACAACGACAACCTTCTTACCTGTGATGTCCTCAGGCTTGTACCACTTTTTGATGCCGCTAACTATAGTTCTTGTCTCGTCACCAATCTTGACAGTGTTAATCAAAAGCTTGTCAGCCTCAGGATGTTCCTTCGAATCAATAATTTCACCTAATCTTAGATCAAGCTTAGCAAAGTCATCATATTCTATAGCTGGTTTAGCATCAGCGTACTCTGCCTTTGCCTTGCTATCTTTTTCTTCTCTCGATTTAATTAAATTTGCGTTTTCACTAAGTAGTCTCTCTACTTCTTTTTCAACGTCAAGTCTTGGGAATAGCGTATCTATCTTCTTTACAGTATATTTGTCAATTAAACCGAATTCATCGCTTTCTTCATATTTCATCTCTTCACTTAAGCCAAGTGCTTCCCTAATCTTCTTAGCAGTATCAGGGATGAATGGGCTTAGTAAAACAGATGAAATTCTTAATGCTTCAAGTAAATTATATATGATAGTTTCAAGTCTTTCCTTGTGTTCGTCATCATTTAAAGTCCATGGGCATGTTTCGTCGATGTATTTATTGGACCTTCTGATTAGCTTAAAGACTTCATCTATGGCAACCGATAGGTTAAGGTGCTCCATCTTTTCATCAAGAACAGCCTTTCGTGTTAGAGCCACATCTATTAAGTCCTTATCAAATTCATCAGTAGATGCTTTTTTATTAACAGTTCCGCCAAAGTACTTTTCAGCCATAGCAATAGTTCTTGAAACCAAGTTACCAAGGTCATTTGCAAGGTCAGAATTAACTCTTTCCATAAACTTTTTGCTTTGGAAGTTACCATCGCTGCCGAAGTTAAACTCTCTTAAAACGTAGTACTTAAGCGCATCTCTGCCATATAGCTTAACTATTGGCTCAGGGTAGATGACATTGCCTTTACTCTTACTCATCTTGTCACTTTCAAAAAGTATCCAGCCGTGGCCAAAGACTTTCTTTGGTAGTGGAAGGTCTAGAGCCATTAACAAAGCTGGCCAAATAATTACGTGGAAACGTAAAATGTCCTTACCAACTAAGTGAATATCAGCTGGCCAAAGCTTTTCGAATTTTTCATCGTCTTGTAAATAACCTGCCGCGTCAATGTATGACGACAAAGCGTCTATCCATACGTAAACAACGTGCTTTGGATCGAATGGCACTTGAACGCCCCAGTCGAAGGATGTTCTTGAAACGCATAGGTCTTGAAGGCCGTCCTTGAAGAAGTTATTGATCATCTCAGTCTTTTTAGACTCAGGCTCAATAAATTCAGGATGCTCTTCGTAATATTTTAAAAGTCTGTCCTTGTAATTGCTTAGTCTGAAGAAATACGCTTCTTCATGAGCTGGATGCACTTCTCTGCCGCAGTCAGGGCACTTGCCGTCAACAAGTTGAGACTCAGTCCAGAACGACTCACATGGAGTGCAGTAAAGTCCTTTGTACTCGCCCTTGTAGATGTCGCCTTGCTCGTAAAGCCTTGTAAATATCTTCTTAACCATCTCATCATGAGACTCATCCGAAGTTCTGATATACTTATCATATCTTATGTCAAGTAAGTCCCATAGCTTATATATTTGTTCATTAATCTTTGTAACGAATTCCAATGGAGTAACGCCAGCCTTTTCAGCATTCTTTTGGATTTTCTCGCCGTGTTCGTCGGAGCCTGTAACAAAATATACATCCATGCCTTGAAGCTCTTTGTACCTCTTAAGCATGTCCGCAACTATAGTCGTATACGTGTTTCCTATGTGTAAGTAACCACTTGGATAATAAATTGGTGTACTTAAATAATATTTTTCCATCTTATCAACTCCTCTTCCCATAATTATAGCATAAAGAGACAAAAAAATCAAAGACCGTTTATATGTAGTCTTTGATTGATTTATTACTTATAAAATTTTGCTTGTGCTTCATACACCTCTCTATAGTATGATGACTTTATCAATAGATCATCATGCGTACCAATGCTATCCACTTTGCCATCTTTAAAGACTACTATATTATCAACGCTCTTGCATATACCAAGTCTATGCGTAACGATGATGGATGTCCTTCCTTTTGATATGTCTAAAAACTTCTTTAAGATCTCACTCTCTTGCATCGGGTCAAGAGCCGATGTTGCCTCATCAAGTATGATTAGTTTTGAATCCTTATACATGGACCTTGCTATATCAAGCCTTTGCCTTTCGCCGCCAGATAGCTCTACTCCGTCAAAGTCCTTGCCAAGCCTTGTATCAAGTGAATGCTCTTTATATAATTTATCTAAGCCCACATAATCAAGCAGCGATTTTAGCTTTGCTTCATCATAAGTCTCTTGCGATGCGATATGCTCAGCTATGCTTAAATTGGTCTCGGTCCTTTCTTGAGGAACTATAGTGTAATCATCAAAGCTAAGTCCTCTTCCCTTTATATTTACTCCTCCAAAAGATATTTCGCCCATGGCATCATAAACACCTGTCAAAGCCTTTGTAAATGTTGTCTTACCTGAACCGTTATATCCAACTATTGCCACGCTCTCGCCCTCATCTATACTTAAGCTTATATCATGAATACCATTATCAGTCTTTGGATAAGTAAATGAAGCATCTTTTACACTAATTTTGCCAAAATTTACATCATAAGCTTTTTTCTCTTCACTGCTGTCCATAAAAGTAAAGTAATCGCTTGCGAAGGAAATGTTTCTCGGTAAATTGCCGACAGTCACTATCATATCCTTACTTGACCTTTGCATGTCTTGATAAGCCATAAGAGCTGCGCCCATCATACCGATGAGTATTTTTCCATCAAAGGCAAGTTTTATCGTTATGACTATGGCGATGGAGAAGGCTATGACGCTTAGTATATCACAGAAAAGTAGTGACTTAGCATCTTTTAGTCTCTCGTCAAAATACTTTTTACTTGTATCTTTAAATACGCTTGTATATTTACTTAAGAAAAACTCAGAGCTGTTATACGATTTTATCTCTCTATTAGTCTTAGTATCTGTAAATATGCTATAGAAATAATTTAGTTTTCTCTCGTCAAAGGCTTCTATGCTCTTTAAATCATAAAAGGCTTTGCCGCGTATAAGTCTTGTGATTAGGTAGGGTACTACTGTTAAGGCTGCTAGTGCAACTAAGTATGGGCTATATGTCCAAAGTGTTGCAAGTATCAAGATGACTTCAAGTCCTTGTCCTAGTGCCATAGCAAGTAACCTTACTGAATTACTTAGCCTTTCATCATCAACAGCAGTCGCCGCTCTTTCTTCTATAGTTAAAAAATCTCTATCCTCAAAGTTTATTAAGTCTATCTTTGATAATTTTGCTGCCATCTCTCTATTTAAGTAGCTGCCAGTTTTTTCAAACAAATAACCGTTCATCGCTATCGCATATAGGTACTCAAGAAGTCTTTCAAGTGCTATGATGATTAAAAGCATGACTCCATACTTAATAAAAACGTTTATATCAGAAAAGTTTTTGATATATTCATAGCCGCTTTGTATGATATGCATCGAGGCATATAGCTTTGCTGCGACAAAAAAGCCTGAAATTATATGGTAGATGAAGACATATACAGTCGCGATTGGTGTTACGCTAAAAACTTTTTTAATTACCTTAGTCATTTTTTGCCTCCTTATACCAAGCCGCTTGCTCAGTGAACATCTTTGCATATTTGCCGCCCTTTCCCATAAGCGTTTCATGATTGCCTCGTTCAATAAGCCTTCCCTTATCAATTACTAAAACCTCATCAGCAAGCTTAGATAAGACAAGTCTGTGAGTGATAATTATAGCACCGCGCATCTTAAGCACTTTGATTATGCCCTCATACATTTTAGCTTCCATCATCGGATCCATGGATGCCGTTGGCTCATCAAAGATTAGAAAATCAGAAGACTTTGAGATGGCTCTAGCTATAGCAAGCTTTTGGCTTTCGCCACCAGATAAATATACGCCGTCGTATTCAAGCTTGCCTAAATTGGTATTTGCATCATATTTATCAAGCTCCATTAAATCTAAATCGCCTGAAATATCCTTATCATCGCCAAGCAAAACATTATCCTTTATACTAAGTTCATAGTTTTGAAAGTCTTGATAAACTATTGCTAAACTATCTGCCAATTCTTTTTTTGATAAATAATATGGCTCAGCACCGTTGATCTTGACAGTGCCATTCGTTGGCTTATAAAGCCCAGCTATCAGCTTGATTATAGTTGACTTGCCAGCTCCGTTTTCACCAACTATGGCAGTAACCTTGTTTTTGTCAATGGCTAGAGATAAATCATCTAAAACAATGTTTTCGCTTTGTGGATATTTAAAGCTTAATTTATCGAAAATAATTTTCTCATCACTCTTGTTTTGTACTCTAATTTCTTTTTCATCATAATCAAGAATATATAAAAGAGTTTCTGCGATGTATCCAGAATTAGCTACGCTAGATGCTTCATAGACAAAGTCCTCCGCCATATCCAAGGTAGTCGACGCAGATGTGATGACTGCTGTAAGTGAGCCCACGCTGATTGCTCTTTGAATAAGTTTTAATATTACAAAAAGTATTGCAAGCCCCATCCAAATTATATTGATAAAAGAGCTAAGCAAAAGATATTTTTGGCTTGCAATAGTCGTTTTAAGTCTTTCATCAAAAACGGCCTCGGAATATTTTTTAAACTTCTTAAGAAACAAAGACTTCATTTGAAAAACTTTTATCTCGTATATGGCGTTCTTATCCTTAAGTATCCTTAAGATATTTTCCATTTCACGCTCATTATGCGAAGTATTCTCAAACATCTTATTCATATTATTGACTGCCTTAAAGCTGAAGAATACATCAAGAGCAGCACTTATGATATAAGCAAGACCAAGATAAGCTGATATTGTAAAGAACACAAAGGCAATACCCACTACCTTCACCACGATAGCTGCTATGGCTATGGATGAGTTAAAAAGTTCAATTACTGCCATATGAGGACGGTCCTTCACCTTGTTTAGCTTATCTTTAAAACCAGACTTTTCAATCTCTTCCAAAGATATTTTATCTAGTTTATTCATGACAGCCGTGTTTAAATTTAGCTCAAGTTTTTGCTCAAGCTTAATATCTAAAATGTTTCTAATGAACTTAGATACTTCGCCCCAAGCAAATAAAAGTATTAATAAAATAACTGGTAATAAATTGCGTTCTCCATGTACATAGTTAAGAATCGAGTCTACAGCCATAGCCGTAGCGTAAATTATCGCTGGGCTAACAAGAGCTGTGATTAATGATTCAATTAAGATGAATATGTATGTGGAGCCTGCGTGCTTACGTACAAGTTTGTACGTGTTAAGAATCGCTTTCATAGCAAGACCTCCTTAGTAAAATTTATGAAATAATTAAAATACCCCCCCCTCAAACGAAGGAGAAAAAGCTTGAGGGAGGGTTAATATAATAAACTATTCACTGCATATATCGTATCACTTTGTAAACTAATTGTCAAGTCATTTAGCTAAAGTTATAGTGTTTTTTTGCAAATAAATGGACGCCATTATTAAATAGCATCCATAAGCATGATTATTAAATTAATTAAACGGCTTTATCGCGAGTATCTTGCCACGCTTGATAAATTCGTCAAGGCCTTCGTGACCCCACTTGTTTAGGTACTCTTCTGTCAAGTCCTCTTTGACAATTGTGTATGGCATAAAGCCGACCTTTTCTAAAATCTTATTCAGAGCCTCTGAAGTGATGGATCCGCCAACTCATGTCGCATGAAAGATAGGATCAGCTAAGATATCTTCAGGAAGCTTTTTTATCTGAATGATGTCACTTATCGAAACACGTCCGCCTGGCTTAAGCACGCGGAATATCTCTCTATAAACCTTTTCCTTATCTTCTAAGAGATTGATAACGCAGTTTGATATAACGACGTCAAAAGTATTGTCATGCAGATTGATATCATCAATGTCCGATACTAAAAAGTCCGCATTGTCAAAGCCTCTCTTGTCACGAATGAAGTTCGCACGCTCAATCATCTCTGGAAGCCTATCTATCCCCACAGCCTTGCCTGTGCCGTGCATCTCACGAGCCGCCTTAAAGACGTCGACCCCTTTGCCGCAGCCAAGGTCAAGTAGCCACTCGCCATCCTTTAGCTTAGCATTTTGAATGGGGTTGCCACAGCCAAGACCCAAGTCGCCGCCGAGCTCTATGTCCTCGTCAGTGTATCCCAATGAGTAGGCAACAGCTCTTTGCTTTTCCTCGTCCGAAACCTTATTGTCCTCGGCTATCCTTTTATAAAATTCATCAACATATTGTTTTGTTTCTATCTTATTCATATCATCACCGTAGTATATATACCCAGAACATATTTAAAATATTCTATATGTTATATTATTTCTTAATATTTATAAATTATTCTTATGCAATCTCATGTGTTCTTCGCTGCTCAAAAAGGCGTTGTGGCTCCTGCCATCTTCATCTAAAAAGTGTTTGTGCTCATGCTCGTGAGTAAATACATGTGTATGAGTGCTTCCGTCATGTGTATGTCTTATCGTATGTGTATGCAAGTGCGTGTGTTTAATTAAGCAAGTATCGATAACTACAAAGACGGTTCCCACTATCATAAAGATGAGCCCAATGAAGTACGAAGCGCTTAAGGCTTCTCCGTTAATCAAAAAGCATAGAAAGGTTCCCACAAAGGGAGCTATTGCATAGTAAGCGCTGGTCTTAGCGGCTCCTAAATCTCTTTGGCTTCTTACGTATAAAAAGATGCTTAGGCCATATGCCACGTAGCCAAGCAAAAGTGCATAGGCGATGTATCTAAATTCAGGCAGCTTCTCCCCGATGATGAATGAGATGATTAATGATGACAGTCCTGAGCATATCCCTTTGATTGTAACTATCTCATAGCTCGATTTATTTGAAATTTTCCTCGTGCAATTGTTTTCAAGTCCCCACGAAAGTGTCGCAAGTATTACAAATAGTGATCCATATGAGAATTTAAATGCTCCTTCGCCCTCGAATGAAAGTATTATACTCGAAACTGTTATAAAGGCTATCGCTATCCAAAGATTTTTCGAAACTGCTTCTTTGAAAAACACTAGAGCGATGATGCTTGTAGCAACTATCTCGAAGTTTCCTAAAAGCGATGCGTTTGCTGATGAACCTATGGATATGCCTATCATTAAAAGTATGGGTGCGATGACGTCTAAAAGAACCATCAGTATCGTATATGGCAGGTCTTCTTTACTTAAGCGCATTGAGCTGTCTTCTTTTTTATATTGAAATAGGTACATAATGCCAACGCCTATGCCAGCTCCTAGGTAAAGGAAGGCGGCCATGAATGTCGGCGAGATATTTTTTAATAAAACTTTTGAAAATGGTGTATTAAGCGCATAAAAGACGGCTGCTAGTATGGCGCAGATTATTGCGCTAAGTTTATTATTTTTCTTCATCTTGAAGCTCCTTAATAAAATCTTCATCATCAGTAGCAAAATTAATTAAAGTAAGTAGTACTGTGCCAAGAGATAGTAGTGCACAAAGCACAGTATATATTGGCTTTGCGCCCAGTACGCCCAAGTGCGCAAGGCCCGCTAAACAGTAAAGATATAGCGCAAACCAAAATATTGTCAGTGCCGTGTCATCTAATTTTATCTTTATTTCTTTTCTTCTTAAAACGATTTCCCTAATCAGCCTAATAAATATATATAGCCACAAAACTAAAAAGGCGATAAACGCAAAGCCTTCGTCTGTTATTTCATTTAGCTTAAGCGATATAAAGCTTAAAACGCCAACTGTTGCAACTGACATAAGCCCTATGATTATGGCGGCAATTACATTTTTGATTATGGATTTTTCATTGCGGCGCCAATATTTTTGTGAATAATAAATTATCGATGGTGTTTCGAACATATAGCCAAGGAAGTTTACCCAGATGACGGACATGAAGGTATGGTGGTCAATGACAAAGTTAATGGGTCTACCGTCCCAAACCCAAAATCCGCCTGAAAGCCTTATCGCAGCTACATCTAGTAAGAGGTCCATCGACACGACGAAAAAGCCTGATAGCAGCGCCGTCATTATTGGGCTGAGCTTAAATTTCTTGGCAAGTCTATAAGCACAGACGGCCACTGCTCCCCACATAAGTCCGCCGAAGAAGGGGAATTGATATGGCTCTACGCCTATCATTATGTAATAGAGCTTCGAGTAGTGATAGATGTCTGTTAAACGCACCGCAAGCAGCTCAAGCGAAAAGCCTGCTATTGCTGCGGATATGAACATATATACTTCGTTCCACGCCTTCTTCTTAATCACGTCAAATAAAAATATTGCGACGATTATGTAACAAATTATTTCAAATGCATTGATCCAGTTCATAATTAACTCCTTTTTGTTTTATACTTATATTATAACACAAATTTAGAAATAAAAATGGGGAGCATTTCATGCATATTTTGTATGCATTTGCTCCCCATAAGTTTTTTCATTTTGTTTTATTTATTAAAATAGTTTATTTACCCCGAACTAATTTTGCCCTTCGATTAGTGCTAACAGTCTACCACGAGTAAATTCTGTAGGAAAAAGAAGAACCTGACCCATTTACAAAGCTTCGCTTTGAATGGGACCCCAGAACCTTGGTGCTTCGCACTTGCGATGGATAAGACGAAGTATAGACTGAGACCTGACGCAGTCGTACCTTAGTACGTCGAGGAGGGTAATCAGTCGTAACGAGTTTTAGCCGCGATTTTTATAAGAATTTTATTCTTCGTCCTCGAAGTCTCCCTTATCCTTTAATAACTCTCTCGCTGCAATTCCCGGTTTAGTTAATTGGAATGGATTAAAGATCTCATCTATTTCTTTTTGATCAAGAATATTGTCTCTTAGTATGATTGAAGTAACTGATTCGCCTGTCTTAAGCGCTTCTTTAGCGATGGCTGCTGACTTCTTGTAGCCGATGTGCGGTACAAGCGCTGTAACCATACCTACTGAGTTATCAAGTAGTGCCTTGCATCTTTCCTTGTCAGCGATTATGCCTTCAACGCAGTTAACTCTTAGAGTTTCACAAGCGTTTCCAAGTGTTTCGATCGATTCAAAAAGCTTGTAGAACATAACTGGTTCGAATGCGTTTAGTTCAAGTTGACCAGCTTCAGCCGCCATAGTTATACACATGTCGTTACCTATGATTGAGAAAGCAACTTGGCTAGCTACTTCCGGAATAACTGGGTTAACCTTTCCTGGCATTATAGATGAGCCGTTTTGTCTAGCTGGCAAAATGATTTCGCCAAAACCAGTTCTTGGTCCCGAGCTCATAAGTCTTAAGTCGTTACTCATCTTTGATAGTGTTATAGCGCAAGTCTTGATAGTTGCTGATAGGAATGCCACTCCGTCAAGGTTTTGAGTGCCGTCAATCATGTCGTCCGCTTGTTTAAGTGATAGTCCAGTCACTCTCGCAAGAGTCTCAGTAATATTGACATAGTAGTTAACATCAACATTTATACCAGTACCGATGGCAGTTGAGCCCATGTTTATAACCTTAAGAACGTCTCTCGCCCTTTTAATTCTTCTAACGTCACGGCGTAGAGCGCTTTGGTATGCGTGGAACTCTTGTCCAAGTCTTATAGGTACAGCATCTTGTAATTGTGTTCTACCCATCTTGATAACGTCGTCAAACTCAATCGATTTCTTTTCAAGAGCATTGATTAAGTCCATCAATTGGTCAATAGTCTTGTTAACAAGCTTAACAGCAGCTATCTTACCAGCTGTTGGATAAACGTCGTTAGTTGATTGACACATGTTTACGTCGTCATTTGGGTGAACGTGGTCGTATGTACCAAGGTCTCCGCCCATGATCTCATTAGCAAGGTTCGCGATAACCTCGTTAGCGTTCATGTTAGCTGTAGTTCCCGCACCGCCTTGAATTGCGTCGCAGATGAACTCGTCGTGATACTTTCCTTCGATGATCATATCACAAGCCTTGGCAATGGCCTCTTCCTTTTCCTTAGACATAAGGCGTGATTGTTGGTTAGTGATAGCGCAAGCCTTTTTTATTTCAGCAAGAGCAACAATCATCTCTGGATGAATGTGTCTGCCAGTTATATGAAAGTTTTCCTTACCTCTTAGACTTTGAACGCCATAATAAGCGTCTACTGGTACTTCCTTCTCACCAATAGAGTCCGCTTCTATTCTTTTTTTGATTTCTTCCATGACTTACCTCCCGATTTTTAATTACATCATCATTCTAACACATAATCAAAAAGCTTGCAAGTACTTAAGCCTAGGATTATGGCGTAGAGTTTTTAATCTAGTAAAGTATTTGCAAGCTAAGTGAATAGATAATTCATTGTGACTCAAATCACAGTCGTTATATGGCTAAATATGAAATAAATAATTTAATCTTTTCAAAAAAATTATTAAAATTTTCTTGCTAATGGTTTTGCCACGATAATAGTTTTGCGACGATAATCATTTTGCTCACTTAATCGCCCAGCATATGATAAGTAAATTCACTTCATCAAACGCTCGTCATATGCTTAGCAATTTTGCCTCAGCAAGCGCCCGTCATACGTTTAGTAATTTTGCCTCAGCAATCGGTCGACACTATACAAAAAAAGCTCCTTGCACTAAGCAAAGAGCTTTAACTTTCTTATTACTTATTCATCACATAAATTGTGATATAATTTACAATATTCGTCTGCAGTATTTTTCCAGCCGTTATCAACCCTCATCGCGTTTTTCAAAATCCTATTGAACTCATCCTCATCTTGATAATATAATTTTAACGCCCTATTAAGCGCCTCATACATTTCATTTTGGTCAACGTTTTCAAAGGCAAAACCATTGGCATGCTCCTTGTCATCATTATAAGCAATGACTGTGTCCTTAAGTCCGCCAACCTTCCTTACTAAAGGGAGTGATCCGTAGCGCATAGCAATCATTTGAGCTGATCCACAAGGCTCAAGCTCCGACGGCATCAAGAGTATGTCCGATGCGGCGTATAATCTTCTCGCTTCGTTCTCATTATAATATATCCTTGCCGCCATCTTGTCTGGGTACTTTTCTTCTAGCTCTCTAAACTTTTCTTCAAAGCTCTTAAAGCCAGTGCCCATGATGATGAAGTTGCAGTCGAGCTTAACCATCTCTTCTATGGCGCCAATCACGAGCTTAATGCCCTTCGATCGCTTCATACGGCTGATCATAATGACTAGAGGCTTTTCAGCATCTTTCTTAAGTCCATAGTAGTTTTGAACTTCTTCCTTATTATATCTCTTGATCTTAAAGCCATTTGCATCGTAATTTTTGAATAAAGCCTTGTCCGTCATCGGATTGTATTTATCCTTGTCTATACCATTGACAATGCCGTGAAACTTGTAGCTATACTCCTTAAAGACTTCTTCGAGCCCCTCGCCGAAATGCGGATCCATTAACTCGTCTCTAAAGGACTTACTAATGGTAGTCACTATATCTGCTGAGACAATACCTGCCTTGAGCATATTGATCGAGTCGATGAACTCATAATTTTGGTCCTTAAGTACATCGAGGTCGGTATCGACTATGCCAGCGATGATATTTTGATTGAACACGCCTTGGTACTTGAGGTTATGAACGGTGAATACGGTTTTGATGCCTCTGTAATAGCTGTCGCTCTTCCTATATTGCTTTAATAAAATCGGCACAAGTCCTGTGTGCCAGTCGTTCGCGTGAATGATGTCTGGCTTGATCCCATACATTTGTATAAATTCCAAAACGGCCTTGCTAAAGAAGATGTAGCGCTTGGCGTCATCGAACTCACCATAAATCCTGTCTCTCTCAAAATAATCTTCATTGGCAATAAAAATATATTTAACGCCGTCCTCCTCGTACTTGAAGACGCTCGCATAAATAATGCCGTCGCCCATCATCACCCCGTAGGATGACATGAACTCGACCTTCTCTTGATATTCACTTTTAATTGGCTTGTGCAGTGGGATGAAGACGTAGACGTCGTTACCCTCTTTGGCGACCTCTTTTGGAAGGCACCTCATGGTCTCGGCAAGTCCCCTTGTTTTGACGAAGGGACTCACTTCTGCTGCTAAAAAAAATATTCTCATCATTATTCCTTCTCTATATATTCATTTTGTCCGAATGGATTTGTTCTCTTACTGATGTAGCCCTCATCTGCAAGGCGCTCAAGTATGTCCTTAAACACTTCTGTGCTCATGGTGCCGACTGTCTTTTCAAGCCTTGCCGCTTCACGAGTAAGATTAAAATCGCTTATAGGTAGACTTCCCTTTATCTCTTCAAAGACCGCCATCATTTTATCTTCTGTCTCGCCCTTTAACTCTAAGAATGGATTTACTTTGTCTATGGCCTTGGTGTCTGCAAAACGAAATCTTGTGAATATGGTTCTGCCAAAGGAGGCCTCGGATATAAAGGCATCGCCCGTAGTTAAGTAAGGGAGCCTCTTTGCATCATCTGAGCTTATGTCTGTCTCCTCTTTTATGGTCATGATGTCTGACTCTCTAACTGTTCTTAGTATAAATTTTGTATTGAGCTGAGCTGTTATAGTGTCGTCGAGAAGAGTTATTCTTTGTGTTGCTAAGATTAAGAAGACACCGTATTTTCTTCCCTCTTGAGCAACTTCCTTAAGAATAGGTTTTGACGCGCTCTCAAAAACCTTTGGAGCAAAATTATGTGCTTCGTCTGTGATAATTATAAATGGTGGGAAGTAGTCCTCATCGTTAGTGCCAAGTAGTTTCGCGTCCATATAAGCTCTTCTCTTGTAATAAAATTTCTTAAGTATATATGATGAATAAACTTCTAAGAGTCTTGTTGATCCCTTTAAGGAGATAAGCTTGCCGCTTCTAAGCGCTGCCTCTAAAGCTTCTGAGCTATTGCTAAAAACATTGTCCTGAACAAGTCTTCTAAATCTCCAGCTAATGCCCTTTAAGCTCGATGCATTAAGCTTACGGCCATAAGTCTTTTGGTAGCCTTGTAATCTTCTTATCCTATCTGCCTCAGCTGCATCGCCATTAAGCTCTGCTGTTTGCATATCCATATTGAGAGCGTCCTCAGTCCTGTCAAGTGCTTCAAGTATTTCACTTAATCTAAGTCTAAATGCGTCGACACTCTCGCCTCTTTTGAAGACTTCATCAACTGAAGTATCCATCGCGTCAGTCATTGCGCCCGCTGCGTTTAATAAATTTTTGAATTCGCCTACGTTTAGGTCCTTAAAGTCAACGCCAACGTCCTTGCCAAGTAAAAAGCTTTGATATAGATTGCTATAATCATCCGCTTCGTCGTAAGTCTTTAGCTTAAAATCCATCTCGTAGTGAGGATCTAAAACTATAGTTGGTATCCTCTTTTTCATTAGCTCTTCGATAATGACTCTTAGAGCAAAGGATTTACCCGAGCCAGATCCGCCAAAGACACCTATGTGTGGGTACTGACTGAACTCACTCACATTGAAGATGTAAGGAAGGTCCTTTTGATTTTTTCTCTCGCCATTTTCAAATGTATATACAATATTTTTTAGCTCTTCGTCTGCATTTTTGTAAAGGTCGTCTGTATTCTTGATAACGCCAAGCACCAAGCCATCTTTAGGTGACGACTTGATGATGAGGCTCTTGATCTCGTCAAATTCAGGCACTCTAACAGCCGAGCCCGCCATGATTGGGTACATCGCTTCTTCTAAAAGCCTTAGCTTAGCTAAGTAGACAACTTCGTTATTCACGTCGTAACCCAAGGCCAACAAAGAATCAATCACGCTTTGATCAACAAAATCATTTTCTTTTTCAAAAGGCATAAAGCGATTGAAGGTGTTCGCTTCAACAACTTCGCCAATATAGTTCTTAACCTCGTCTTCAACGAGTAAAAACTCATTTATTCTAAAATTTCTCTCATTCGAGGCCAAATAAACCTCGCTAGTGCCTGTTAATCCTAAGACCTTCATCTAAAATTCCTCACTTCGTTAAAATATCTATCGTAAACGTCCTTGTCAAGCTCCTTGACTAGAACCCTCTGTTTAAGTTCATCCGTAATCTTGACCTTCTTGTCAACTATATCTAAGATTATGGGTATGCCTCTCGAATCCTTTGGCGTCAATTTGATTATGGTTTTGAGCACATCCTTCATAAAATCTTTTTGCTCAGTCGATATATCTACGCCGATGGCATAAGGCTTGGTCGATGTGCGTGCAAAGGCACTTGTTATGCCCTCTTCAGCCTTATTGTTAATCTCGTCATTGATAAGCATCGCCTCTTTATAATCAAGTAGCGAGAAGAGTATCTCTCTATCGTAAGCCTTTAGATCCAGCTCTTTACCAAGTATTGATGTCTTTATCTCTTCTATGACCCCAGCTAAAATTATTCCACGCTCAATGCAGATTTTTTTCAGCTCTTCAAAATCTTCCTTACAGCTGATGATGTAGCGAATAAAGCCGCCGTCCATAAATATCATCTTAGGCGTTTCTTTCTCTAAAGCCTCGATAACGACGCGTACCTCGAGCCTCGCCATCTCTTTTTTTACGTACATTTCTGACTCGAAAGAAAATTCGTCCTCCTCTTGCACTTGCCCTTGCATTGGCGAGTAAAGACTGCTCTTCCTGTGCTCAAAGCCGCCCTTTGTCGATATCACAAGTGCATCTATCACGCTTATGTAGTGCGGATAAAGAGAGCCTATCCTGTTAAGTGAGCCGTCCACAGCCCAGAGACCGCCTTCATCAGCGTACATTTTTAGGTCAATATCGTCATCTATCATGTACTGCTCTGCAAGGCCAGAATAAATTTCCTTCTTAAGACCTTCTCTGCCCCTCTTATCTATATCCATGGACTTTTCTTTTATTAAATTGTTGAGGTCCCTCATCTTTATGATTAAATCTTCGTACATCTTAGTCTTCCTTTATCTCAAGTAGCGCCTTATAGGCGTCATTCTTTTTAAAGCCAAGCTCCTTTAATTTATTAGTGGCGTCCTTCATGCTTAGACCTTCGTCAATAAGTGCTCTTGCCGCTTCATTTATGTCCATGGTCTCTCCACCATCTCCATCTTCAATACCCGTAATAGTTATTACAAACTCGCCACGCGGCTCATTCTCAGTAAAGTGGGCTATAGCCTCGCTTATGTGCATATATAAATTCTCTTCAAAAACTTTTGTTAGCTCGCGGCTAATGAAAATCATTCTGTCGCCATAAACTTCAAGCGCCGTATTTAAAAAAGCAATGAGCCTATGAGGCGCTTCGTAGTAAATTAGCGGCATGGCGTATGATTTGTAGCCTTCCATAAACTTTTTGCGCTTCGCATCCTTTTGAGGCGCAAAGCCAATGAAGGCGAAGTGACTAAGGTCAAGGCCGCTCGCCATGAGCGATGTGACAAAGGCAGTCGCTCCCGGTATGGCTGTAACAGTGTAGCCAGCCTCTCTCGCAGCACGCGCCGCAATCACGCCCGGGTCCGAGATGCCAGGTGAGCCAGCATCCGAAACTATGGCAACGCTCTTGCCTTCACTCAAAAGTTCGAGTATGTATGATGACTTATCCGTCTCGTTAAATTTGTGATAAGCAAAGAGCGGCTTTTTTATCTCATAGTGCTTTAGTAAAACGCCCGTGTGCCTCGTGTCTTCGCAAGCAATGTAGTCAACAGACTTTAATACGTTAAGCGCACGCAAAGTGATGTCCTCGTAGTTACCTATGGGCGTTGCGACTATATATAAAGTGCCTTTATTGTGCTCCATTGTAAATCTCCTTTACTTCCTCTGTGTAAGTGCCGTCCGCTTTGTAAACGACTAGCTCATTCATATAATCAAAGCCCACTTTTTCAGACTTTTCAAGCTCAAGTAAAATCATATTAGCCTTTTTCTCTGCAAATGGTTTTACTGCTCTTAATCTTCTTAAGTTAATGCCATAGTTTTTAAAACTCAAAATGATGTCAACAAGTCTAGCTGGTCTATGAACCATGTAGATTTTGCTATATGGCTTAAGTAAATAGCTCGCGGCTCTTGCTATATCGTCTAAGTTTAGTAAAAGCTCCTGCCTTTTGTAATCGCCCGAGGCTATGTTATCCTTGGGATTTAGATAAGGCGGATTAACCGAGAGGCTATCAAAAGCATTTTTCTTGAAGTACTTTTCTACTTCTCTTATATCCATTTCCATAGCTGTGACTCTTTCATCAAGCTTATTTATGCTTATGGACTTCTTAAAAAGTTCTATCGCCTTATGATCAATATCGGCTCCGACAATACTCGCATCTTTATATAAATATGCTAGCCTTAAAGCGACTATGCCATTGCCAGTGCAAAGGTCGATGTGATTCTTTTTAGCCTTAGCAAAATCAGATAAAAGGACCGCGTCTATCCCAAAAGAAAAATCGTCCTTGTCCTGATATATGTAAAAATTTGTGCCCGATACTTGATCCATAAAAGCCTCCTTATAAGTATTATATCATTTATTCTGAGTAAAAACAAACAATTTTGGGTATATAAATTGGGTATATAAATATCGGTGATAATATGCTTAAATATTTATTCTACGGCATAAACGTAATTTGCTTTTTGACCTTTGCCATCGACAAGTTCAAGGCGGCAAGTGGCAATTACAAGCACAGAACGCCTGAGAAAGTGCTCTTAGCTCTTGCAGCAATTGGCGGCGCGCCACTAGGTGTGGTCTCTATGCTAATCTTCAGACATAAGACGCAAAAGATTAAGTTTCTGACTATAATGCCGACGCTGGCAGTCATTTGGCTATATCTTTACAAAAGCTTTATAATGTGATACTAATCACTTGACAAATGAATATTTATAAATTATAATGAAAATACAAGGGAGGGATAATGAATGGCATACAAAATTTCAGAAGAATGTATAGCATGCGGACAATGTTTACCAGAATGTCCAGTTGACGCTATATCAGAAGGCGATATCTACATAATTGACGAAGACAAATGCATCGACTGCGGTCAATGCAACAGCGTTTGTCCAGTAGATGCTCCACAACCAAACTAAACATAAGAGCATTGGACTAAGGCTTCACGCGTGTGAGGCCTTTTTATTTTACCAAAATCGATTCATGCATAAAACAAATCACGCTTCTATATAAAACAAAAAGGCAAAACATCTAAGTTTTGCCTTGTAATTTATTTTTATCTTCTATTTTCAATTTTAAAAGTATATGTCTTACCCTCTTCGACCTTAAGTACTCTAAGCTGTCTTTCTTTAAGCGGTATTACATATATATCCTTTGGGAATTTAATCATACTTGCTTCTACCTTTTTATCGTCAACCGATAAATATATCTTAGCCTTGATTGCCTTGGTAAAGTCAATAACTCCTTGACCAAGCTCTATGTATAAGCCGTTTGATGATTCTGATCTCATAACTTGTAGCTCTAACTCTTTCATCTTGCACTTCCTTTCTAGTTTGTCTTCATTTAATATTATAACCTAAACTCACTAAAAATACAAGCTTTTAAAAAAAATTTTTAGCCCTGTCAATGGGCAAGGCTAAAATATTTATTCTATTTTGTAAAGTTGTCAATAATTTCTTTTATCGCAATCTTTGTTTCTTTATCGTAGACTAAGCCTTCTACGTGAGGCCAATTCTCATTTGCTTCGTTTTTCTTTGCTTTTTCATACTCTTCTTTATTAACTATTACTATGCTGTTCTTAGGCACGTTTGGAACGTCTTCTAAGAATAAAGACTCGTCCTTTGGATAGCCAGGAACATTGTCAAGGTCTAGTGTAAAATCTTTTAGTCCTGCTTCTTCAGCCTTTTTGTATAAGTCTTTCATGACTTCCCCAAAACTACCAATCATGGCATCACTAGCAATCTCTTGAGCAAGTTTTTTATCTCCGTCCACCATTTTGAGTAAAGAATCATTATATCCCTCTCCATCTTCAGGGCTAATCTTTTCTTTTAGCTCGTAGTCATCACCCTTCTTCTCATAAACAAGTTTTAGAGGCATTTGCATACCAGCTGTGTTTGTAAAAACGTGGTCCTCATAGATGTAAGCAAGTTCGGCATATGATAGTAGTAGCGTAAGTTTATCAGCTTCTTCCTCTGCTTTAGCAATTTTTACATATTGAGTAACAATATCCCCTTCTACAAGGCCCGATACGCCCTTAGTCCTCTTAACAAGTTCAGCGTATTCATTGTTTTTCTTCTCTTCTTCGCTCATTTCTTCTTCGCCATTGTCACGGCTCTCAGTCTTTTCTTCTTGCTTAGCCTTTTCTTTTGGCTCTTTTGTTTTATTTTTATTGCATCCTGTAAGTAGCATAGCCACCACCATTAGCATAGTCATTAGCAAAATTAATTTCTTCTTCATCTTAAGACTCCTTTGCCTTGATATTTACACCAAGATAATATTGGTGCAAGCTCGATATGATATTTCCAGTGCCATAGCGTGTGTAAAGGCCCTTGAACTTTTTGTTATATATAAATAGGCCAACTATGGACTTAAGCTTCTTCACAACTGGCTTTCCGTCCTCGTCAAATAAAACGACGTCCCTCTTGTACGGCTCGATGTACTCTTGGTAGATGTAGCCTGTATCAGCGTACTTCTTAAGTATGGCGGAGAAGTCCTTCTTCGAGTGGTCCTTGCCGACGAAAACGCCCTTCGATGCGTTATTATCAACCGGTTTTATGATGTATTTGTTCTTGTTATTTAGCACTTCGTCCGCAGTTTTTTTAGTCAGCATCGCTGTATATGGAATGTGTTTTTCAATAAATTCAAGCTCGTCCTTTGACAAGAAACGCTTTACGCGGTCCTCGAATAGCTTGATGAATATCCTCTTGTCGTGCATAACTTGACTCTTAAATGAGCCTATCATCACGAATTCATCGTTTAGGTAACCGTCAATAAAGTCTTGTATCTCGTCCCAATGCTCCACCGCTTCGAAAGTAACTAGCCTTCTATATACAGCGTCTATCCTGAAGTCACCTGCATATATGTGGCCGTCCTTGCGCTTGATATCTCTCGCGTCGCAGATAATTGTCTTGATACCCTTCTTCTCGAAAGCTCTCTTAAAGCACTCGAACTCTTCATGCGAAGCACTCTCCATAATGTCGACGATCGCAAGATTAAAATCTTCTTCACCAGTCGTTTGTGTATAAAGCTCCTTGAACTCATCTACCCACGAGTCAAATAGTTCGTAGTAAGAAAATTCATAGCCGTAGCGCTTTTCCATCTCCTTCATCGCTTCAAGTTCAAGCATGAATGGAGCGACCTCGTTATCTTCGTTCATGGCAGAGGAGCCATCGGTATTTAGCTCACAAAATTTGAATTCATCGCGCGATTTATAAAATATGTCGTAGCGGCAAATCGGCACAAATGTCGACAGAAGCGGCTTGTGTATTAAGAGCCTCTTCATCTTGTCATCAAAATCAAAAGTATTTCTAAAAGATGATATAGCGACGTAAGCCTTAGTCACCTTGTCAGAGATCCTCATCATCATCTCAGAGATGTATTCAAAAGTCTCTTCGTCCTCTTCCGATACGAAGAATGGCTGGTAAATGGCAGGAACCGGCTCGCCTTTGTACTTTGCCGTCGAATTTGCCACCTTATCTAATAGTTTTTTATAATCTTTATAATATTTCTCAGGGTCTTCTTTAACTATGTCAATGTATCTTTTGCCAATGGTATTATAATCCATATTTTTCAAAATTTACCTCCCTTATCGATTTACCTGAATCTATCACTTCTTCTAGCGCGTTTAAGTAATGCGCTTCATTACCCAAAGATGCCTTTGCAAGTGAAATCAAATCTTTTGCTATATCTAAAAAGCTTCTGTCCTTTAATTTGCCTCTTATACCAAAGTCCTTAAAGGAGTCAAGCGCCTTTAGAGCGTCGTCATAAGTGACATCCTTTATCATCTCATAGACCTTGTCCAAATTTTGGTAGCTTGTAGCCTTAATTAAAGCGACTAAGCCAAGTAAGTAGTCTATTTGAACGGAGTCCATCATCCTTATCTCGATATATTTCTTCGCGCGCGTGTCCGGGAAGAACATGCTTAAAACGTGTTCAACAAGCTCTTTATCTGCCTCGTCTATCCCTTCTATGTCCTTAATCTTGGTATGTCCTGTGTAAATGTCCTCGCCGTCCTTATGAATGAAGATGCAAGGCCTATTTACAATGTAGTCAGCATATGATGCGTAAGAAAAATCATCGTCAAAGGCCTCTTTGATTATGCTGCAGCGCTCCTTATCTGTATTCTTCCAGATAGTCATCCTTAAGCCGTTTTCCTTATATGCCTCGCCCTCGAAAATGTTTGCGTTTTCGAAAATCGCGTAGAAAACTGGGCTGAGTGCATTACATACTCTCATCTTGCGTCTAAAGTCCTCTTCGTCTTTGTAGTCAATCGAAGATTGAGAAGCCGCTGTGCCCTTCATCATATTGTGGCCCATGCTGCCCGACTCATTGAAGTACTTGTACATAAGATCGTAGCGCTCCTTAGGCAGTATCTTGATCTCGTCTATCTTGGTCTTCACATGATAGCCTCTTTGTAAAATATGGTAGCCCCTCTTCTGAACGATGTCCTCTATCTCCTTCATGCGTCTAAAGTACTCGTCTTCAAGCTCTTTTATATGCCACGCCTTTTTTATAGATAGCTCAAATTGGCTGCCCGGCTCTAGACTGATGGCCGTCTCGCCCTTTGAAGCGCCAAGCAAAACGCCACCCACATAAACTGCTTCGTAACCTATTTTGATTAAGTCTTCAAGTATGTCTTTGACACCGCCTTCGTCCCAATAAGTAATTGCATTATTGTTTTCGTCTACTATAAAATTTTCTATCTCAAAGCCTATGGCGTAGTCCTTTTCAGCCTTCTCGCCACTTCGTATATAGTCAATAATCTTATCTCGTATCATTTACTCATCCCCTATATTCGTAAAATTCGGTATTATTCTTAGTCTATAGTCATATTCACTCGAAACATCTCTTTCAAAACGCTCTTTCATCGCCTCAGCAAGTGCTTCCTTGTCCTTGCCGTGCATATCGTTAAGAACTATATCTAATAAAACTATGTCCTTGCCACAATTGCCACTTATTACTCTAAAGTCATGTAGAGCAACAACATTCTTATCATCCCTAACGCTCTCCCCAAGCTTCTTGTAAAGCTCAGTGCACTCGTCCTCTTCCATGTATGGATCAACATGTATAATTATGGTAATATTATATTTCTCCTCAAGAGTCCTCTCCCAGCTGTCTATAACGTTGTGCGCTTCCTCAATCGTTAAATGAGCTGGCATCTCGACGTCAAGCGAGATATATACATTGTCAGGGCCATAATTATGGGCGTGAAAATCGTGAACATTTTTGATCAGTGGCTCCGCCTCAAGGTCCTTGTAAATCTTCTCGATAAGGTCCTTGTCCGGCTCCTCACCAAGTATCGGTCCAATAGTTTCCTTTATCATCTCAATACCATTCTTAATAATCATAAGTGAAACGAGTACGCCGAAGTAGCCGTCGATTTGAACGTCAGTAAATAAGGAGCTAATCATCGGCACTATGACAACCATAGTCGTAAAAACGTCGCCAAGCGAGTCAATGCTAGTTGCCTTCATCGCCTTAGAGTCAATCATCTCGCCCGCTTTTTTATTCAGTATGGTTATGAAAACTTTTACAAGTATTGAAAGAATCATGATGATAAAGCTAAGCTTATCAAATTTAACCACATCCGGATTAAGTATCCTTAAAACTGATGACTTGATGAATTGCAAACCGATAATGATTACGATGATGGATATGAGTAGACCTGATATGTACTCAATCCTGCCGTGTCCGTATGGGTGCTCCCTGTCTGCGGGCTTCTCCGAAAGCTTAAAGCCAAGGAGAGTCACCACCGACGATATCGTGTCGAAGATGTTATTTACCGCGTCCGCCATGATGGCGATGGAGTGAACGAAGAGACCAATAATTACCTTCGAAACACTCAGTAAGATGTTAAATATTATACCTGTGATTGAAACGAAGTAGCCTGTCTTCTTTCTAAATAGCGGATCACGCGTGTTTCTATTTGGTCTGTTTATAAAATAAATTAATTTCTCTATCATTTGTCTAACCTTCTATGAAAATATTTTCTAAGCCGAATATTTCTTTGATCTTGTCGTATTCTTCCTCTGCGTGTGGATTTGCCTTGTCTTTAAAGGCCCTTATCATAAGATTTTTTGGTGTATGATCCATATCAATGAACTCAATAATTTCTGATTTGTATCCATTCTTTTCTAAATAAAGGCTTCTAAGCGAGTCAGTGACAATGGCTGCGACCCTTTCCTTGAGTATACCGTGCTTAAGAACACCATTTAAATCATCCGAATGGATTTTCGGAAAAAGCTCCTTTTGACAGCACGGAACCGATAGTATAAGCGACGCATTAAGCTCTACCGCCTTCTTTAGAGCGATGTCAGTCGCTACATCACAGGCGTGAAGCGTAAGCATGATGTCGATGTCGTCACTTTTGTCTTAGTCCTTAATGTCCTTGCACACAAAATTTATCTCCTCATAATGAAGAGCGTCCTTAATCCTATTTAAATCATTAACAACGTCTTCCTTTAAATCAAGACCTTCGATGTAAAAGTCCACTTTTCTGATATTCTTAAGGTAATAGTAAACCGCAAAAGTTAGATATGCCTTGCCACAGCCAAAGTCCAAGATGCGTATCTTTTTCGAAGTATCAATCTTGTCAAGCGCCTTGTCAAAAATCTCAAGATACTTGTTTATCTGCCTAAACTTATCGAAGTATTTATTGTAGACCTTGCCGTCCTCGCTCATCACCCCAAGGTAGATAAGAAAGTCGACCTTGTCACCCTCGTTAATTATGTAGTTTTTCTTATTGTCATGACTAAGCGCCTTAGCCGATTTTTCAGTTTTCGTGCTTATGGCCTTGATCTTTCCCTTGTTATTAAAAACTTGATAAGACTCATCGTCAATAGTTATAAAGAGCTGCTTGTAATCATTCATTAAGTCTAATAGTTTCGCCTTAGCCTCGCCCATGGCGATGTTCTCGTGAAAAGCCTTCTTGTCAATGAACTTTTCAAGCTGTAAGTGCGCCTCACCCTTCATGACTATGGTCTTGATCTTCACCTTGGACCCGTCCTTCTTGATAGGACCCGAGAAAGAGCCACGAAGCGCCTTATTATTCTTTATAGCATCATCAATAATAGATTCAAAATTCATAAAATCACCTATGTATAATTACCCATTGCCATGATTATTAAAACAATATAATATGCTAAATTGTGTGAGCAAAGGCTAATTAGCTATATCTAAGAGATATGATAAGAATGTAGTAGACAATAAAAAAGCATGTGAGATATAGCCCACATGCTTTTGTGTCTTAATTAATTTATTTTACTAAGTCGGATAGTTGTACTGCCTTGTATGCGCCTCTAATATAATTACCTAAATACATTGCCTTATCTGCTTCTGGTGATAATATCAATGCATTGTCGATTATTTCTTTATATTGTTCTTCGTTAAGCATTTCTTTTGAGTCGCCATATTTAAGTGGAGCGATGATTGTGTTATCTAATGATATTTCTTCGCCCTTGCCATTGACATAGCTTGTGCCTTCTTTAGCTACTCCAACTGGCATAATTTTTAGCTTTGAGCCGAAGTAGTCAATTTCGTATGTTTTTCCTAATTCGTATCTGTCTTTTTGATTGTATCCTAAGATTACGTGTGTTGCTTCATCGATTAATAGTGACCAATCTTTAATTCTTAGTTTGTCGCCTGTTTCTAATTCAAGTTTTAAAAAATTGTATAAATCTCTGCTCGCATAAAATACTGGATCTTTGCCTTCTTCGTCTGCTAGCACGTATGTTAATACTGCTTCGCCTTTGTTTCTGTTTGTATCGTATGGTTTGTCTTCAGTTGCTTCATCTAATTTTCTATCCATATAGATTATGTTTTCTAAAAGTCCTAGGTAGTTTGCCTTGTTTGGCTGGTCCGCTTCTTTTAGTGTTATCTCTAGTTTATACGGATCATTTGGATATATTTCATCGTACTTCGCCTTGTTTGCTTCATCTGCTGTATCTAGTAATACGTAAGCATTTTCGTATTTTTCGTCTAGTGCCTCTGCTTTTTTTATTTCTACGATTAGTGCGTCTTGTGGAAGTTTGGCTGTTTCTGTAGCTTCGCTTTCTGTCTCTTCTGTTTCTGTCTCTTCTGTCTTTTCTGTTTTGTCTATAGCTTCTGTTTTTTCTTCTGTTTCTTTATTGTCTTCTTTATTGCATGCGAATAATGTCATTGTTAGCATTAAAACTAGTGCTAACGCTAGTATTGATTTATATTTTTTCATATTGGTCCTCCTATTGATGTAATCTGATGTAGATAAATTTGCCTTGTAAATTTATTTCTTCGCCTTCTGTTTCATATAATGCATATTTATCTACATCTTTGCCATTTATCCTGGCCTTTTCTAGTGAAAATATATATTCTCCCTTATTTGTATTAAGTTTTTTATTCTCTTCTATGGATATATCTGCTTTTTTATCTTTTTTAATGATGACGTTGAAGTCGCGTGAAGGCTCTTTACTGATGGAGATGACTTTTTCGTCTCCCATAAATTCAAAGGCCTCATCGTCCTTTATGGTGATGCTTTTCTCGTCTATCAAAAGTGTGATATCGCCTTCGAGTTTCATTAGGTAGCGCCTATAGCCTGTGAAGTCTGAAAACTCTGAGCGCTCTAGGTCTATGGTCGCGGATGATATCCTTAGGTCGAAGTTTCTCTCTTGTAGGGAGGCGTCCTCGGGTACTATGCAAAGCTGCTCTGTTTTGCCGCCTTTCCAAGTGGAAACGATTCTTTTACTATTTAAATCTTTCATATTTCTATATTTTGCGGTAAAAAAGTGGACTATCTCAAGCCCACTTTATATACATCTAATTATATTAATCTTAATAATGCGATTTCGGCGCCATCACCAATTCTTGGTTCAAGTTTATAAATTCTTGTATAGCCGCCTTGTCTATCTGCGTACTTAGGCGCGATTTCTGTAAATAACTTTTTACTTACTTCCTTGTCATAGATGTAGCTTTGTGCTTGTCTGATTGCGTGCATATCGCCTCTCTTAGCAAGAGTGATCATCTTGTCAACCATTCTTTTAGTTTCTTTTGCACGTGTAACTGTAGTCTTTATTTCTCCCTCTTTTATAAGTGATGTTACCAAGTTACGAAGCATAGCATTTCTATGGTCGGTTCTACGGCCTAATTTTCTGTATTGTGCCATAAGCTTCCTCCTATTCTTCTTCCTTTAAAAATAAGTTGAGTTCTGCAAGCTTATTCTTTACCTCTTCAAGTGATTTCTTTCCAAGGTTTCTTACTTTCATCATTTCTGAATCTGTCTTGTTAACAAGCTCTTGAACTGTATTTATATTAGCTCTCTTCAAGCAGTTGTAGCTTCTAACTGAAAGATCAAGTTCTTCTACTTGCATATCAAGTGCTTTGTCTTTCTTTTTGTTAGGAACGTCGATCATAACTTCAACATCTTCGATACCGTCGGATAATTCCATTAGTAGTCCCATGTGTTCTGTGATGATCTTTGCTGCGTAACTTACAGCCTCTACTGCTTTTATAGTTCCGTTAGTCCATACTTCGAGTGTTAATTTATCAAAGTCTGTTATTTGTCCAACTCTTGTATTGTCTATCGATATATTAACTTTCTTTACTGGGGAGAATGATGCGTCTATAGGTATAACGCCTATCTCTGCTTCTGTTTCGTCGCCAGTTCTGTATATATCTGTTAGTTCATAGCCTCTGCCTCTTACAAGGTCCATTTCAATACTTAATTTTCCATCTTCATTTATAGTTGCTATGTGATGATCTGGATTTATTACTTCAACTTCAGGTGATGCGATTATGTCTTTTGCTGTTACTTCTTTCGGTCCTTTTTGATCGATAAGTAGTTTTTGCTCTTCATCTCCTGTGTATTTTAAAACTAAGCTCTTAATGTTTAATATTATTTCGCTTACGTCTTCTAATACTCCATCTATGGTAGAAAATTCGTGTAAAACGTTTTCTATCTTGATTTTGTTTACGGCTGCACCTGGTAATAAGGAAAGAAGTACTCTTCTTAATGAGTTACCAAGTGTTTCTCCGTAGCCTCTTTCAAGAGGTTCTATAATCATCTTTACATAAGTTCCGTCACTTGTAGCACTTTGTACTTGCACATGTGGCTTTTCTATTTCAATCACAATTAACCCCTCCTTAGACTAAAAAGTATATACAAAATTATACTCTTCTTCTCTTAGGTGGTCTGCAACCGTTATGAGGTATAGGCGTAACATCTTTGATCATGTTAACTTCAAGTCCTGTTGCTTGCAGACTTCTTATAGCTGCTTCTCTACCAGCTCCTGGTCCTTTTACATAAACTTCTACAGTTTTTAGACCGTGTTCCATCGCCTTTTTAGCTGCTGTTTCAGCTGCTTCTTGTGCTGCGAATGGAGTTGACTTTCTAGAACCTCTAAAACCTAATTGTCCAGCACTAGCCCATGATAAAACATTTCCTTGCATATCGGAAATAGTTACCATTGTGTTGTTGAATGATGAAGAAATGTGAGCTTGGCCTTTTTCGATGTTCTTTTTAACTCTTCTTTTAGTTTTAGTTTTACTACCTTTATTTGCTGCCATTTACTTCTACCTCCTTACTTTTTAGCTGTCTTAGGGCCTTTTCTAGTCCTAGCGTTTGTCTTTGTTCTTTGTCCTCTTACTGGAAGATTTCTTTTATGTCTAATTCCTCTGTATGAGTTTATTTCACGAAGTCTCTTTATGTTTAGAGCAACATCACGTCTTAGGTCACCTTCAACCTTAATGTGATCAATCTTGTCTCTTATTTCATTTACTTCTGCTTCTGTAAGATCCTTAACTCTTGTGTTTGGATCTATACCACATTCACTTAATATTTTTTGTGAAGTTGAAAGACCAATACCATAGATATATGTTAATGATATTTCAACTCTTTTATCTCTAGGGATATCAACACCTGCAATTCTTGCCATTAAGCTACACCTCCTATTAACCTTGTACTTGTTTATGTTTTGGATTTTCGCAAATTACCATAACTTTTCCGTGTCTTTTGATAATTTTGCATTTATCACAAATTTTTTTAACTGATGGTCTTACCTTCATTTTATCTCTCCTTACTTCTTACGCCAAGTTATACGACCTCTCTCCAAGTCATATGGAGAAAGCTCGACATTTACTGTATCTCCGGGTAAAATCCTTATATAGTTCATTCTTAACTTTCCAGAGATATGACATGTAATTATATGTTCATTTTGAAGTTTTACCTTGAATATAGCGTTTGGTAGTGCGTCGACTACTACTCCTTCAAGCTCTATAATGTCTTTTTTAGCCATTTTGTCCTCCTAATGTTCTTCTATCAAGAAAGGTTCTAGATACTTTCTTATTTGACTGTTTGTTAATTTTGAATTTTCTTCTACTTTCTTTTGAAAGTCTTCAACTATTGTATGATATACGATTAAGTGCTTGATCTTCTTAAGCTTAGGCTTTTCAAGCTTCCTTAGTTTTCCGTCGACTAAAAGCACGTGCTCATTATCAACTACTTCGTATACTAAAAACAGTCTCATCATATCTCTTCCGGATTTAGATTTAACCAGTTGTCCTACTACAATATCTTTTGTAGATTCCATCGTTACACCTATCTACCCAATTTTGATTTTATCGATTCAAAAGTCTCATCAATAGAAAGAGTTCCATCGATATTCAATATAATGCCTTCAGCTGTATAGAAGTCTACTAAAGGCTTTGTTTCTTTGTCGTAAACATCGATTCTGTTCTTAACAGTTTCTTCGTTGTCGTCCTTTCTAGTAATAAGAGCTTCGCCATCATAATCACATATGCCTTCTTCCTTTGGTGGGTTGTTAGCTATGTGATAGCTTCTTTGGCACTTAGGGCACACTCTTCTTCCAGTGATTCTATCGATTAAGAATTTAGAAGGTACTTCTATGTTGATAACTGCATCTAGTGGCATATCAAGCTTAGTAAGCATGTCTTTAAGTGCTTCAGCTTGGCTTATATTTCTTGGGTAACCGTCAAGTAAGAAGCCGTTTTCCTTAAGGTCATCTTTGGATAATCTATCCATGACCATATCGTTTACTAGTGAGTCTGGAACTAAAAGTCCTTTGTCCATGTACTCTGTTGCCTTCTTACCTAGTTCTGTACCGCCTTTAATATTTTCTCTGAACATATCTCCTGTAGAAATATGTTTTACATTATAATGTTCAACTATCTTATCACTTTGAGTTCCTTTTCCAGCTCCTGGAGGTCCTAAAATTAATAATCTCATCATTAACCTCCTAGCTTAAGAAACCTTTGTAGTGTCTCATCATCATTTGAGCTTCGATTTGCTTGATTGTTTCAATAACAACACCTACTACGATGATAATACCTGTACCTGTAAAGTGTGTTTGCATATTTAATAATGATCCAAGTATTATTGGTAGTGTTGCTAGTAATGCAAGTGATATAGCTCCAACAAGACCGATTCTTCTAACGATCTTTGCTAAGAAGTCGCTTGTTGGTCTACCTGGTCTGATACCAGGGATGAATCCACCGTTTTGTTGTAAGTTCTTTGAGTATTCAATTGGGTTGAATTGTATTTCGTTATAGAAGAATGTGAAGAATATAATTAGTAAGATGTTTAATATAGCAAATGCTACTGAATTATATCCTAAATATGTTTCCATAAACTTACCAAATGAACCTCCTGTAATCATTCCGATTGTTTGGAAAGCTCCAAGGAATGATGTTGAGAAGATAACTGGCATAACGCCTGCCATGTTTACTTTGATAGGGATGTGTGTTGATTGTCCGCCATACATCTTTCTACCAACTACTCTTTTGGCATATTGAACGCCAATTCTTCTTTCGCCTTCTTGTATTAATACAACGAAAGCAACTATAGCTATCATAGCTATAACCATAACTATAACATTAATTAGACTATATTGTCCAGCTTTTGTTAATTTAAAGTATTGTCCTACTGTTTCAGGAAGTCTTGCGATAATTCCTAGGAAGATGATAAGGGAAATACCGTTACCAACGCCTTTTTCAGTGATTTGATCACCTAGGAATACTAAGAATTGTGTACCAGCTACTAAGCAAAGTACCATAAGTAATTTTGCCCAAGTTCCGCCAGTGATTGTTCCTCTTAATAGTCCAAATACTGTACCGATACCTTGAACTACAGCTAATACTATAGTTAAGTATCTTGTATATCTGTTAATTTTTCTTCTACCTGTTTCGCCTTCCTTAGCTAGTTCTTCTAGCTTTGGTATAGCTACTGTCAAAAGTTGTATGATGATGGATGCGTTGATGTAAGGATAGATGTTTGACGCAAATATACTTAATCTGGATAACGCTCCACCGGCCATCATATCTAGAAAGCCTAAAAGGCTTGAGTTGTTTGCTGTAAAGAAGCTTTGTAGGGCTTCTCTGTTTACGAATGGAAGTGGAATAAAGTTTCCAAGTCTATAAATGAATAGCATAGCAAGTGTGAAAAGTATTTTTAATCTAATCTCTTTAACTGCCCATGCGTTCTTTAGAGTCTTAAACATTTTATTTCACCTCTACCTTTCCGCCCTTTGCCTCAACCTTTTCTTTAGCACTTTCACTTATTCTTTCAACGTTAAGATTGATTTTCTTTTCTAATTCTCCGTTACCTAAAACCTTAACACCATTGGCTGTTGCTAAGCTTTTCTTAACTAAGCCTCTTTCGATAAGTTTTTGTGTATCTACAGTTTCACCATCATCAAAGACATTTAAGCTGGAGATGTTAATTATTGCATACTCTTTTCTGAATATATTTGTAAAGCCCCTCTTAGGTAATCTTCTGAATAATGGCATTTGACCGCCTTCAAAGCCTGGTCTTACTCCACCGCCTGATCTAGACTTTTGTCCTTTTTGACCACGGCCAGAAGTTTTGCCTAGGCCTGAACCAATACCTCTACCTCTACGAGTAGCTTTTTTACCGATCTTTCCGCCTTCTTGAGCTTGTAAATTATTTAGCTTCATCTTTACACCTCCTTAATTAGTCTACGATTTCAAGCATGTAGTCTACTTTGTGTATCATCCCTCTAATTTGTGGGGTATCGTTCTTTTCTACTACTTGTCCTATCTTTCTAAGACCTATAGCTTTAACTACCTTTATATGATCAGAAGGTTTACCTATAAAACTTCTTTTAAGTTTAATTTTAATTGTGTTCATACTTAAACCTCCTATCCTAATATTTCTTCTACAGATTTTCCTCTTGCTTTAGCAACATCTTCGGCTTTCTTTAAATTTGTAAGTCCGTTGATTGTAGCGTTTACAATGTTACGAGGATTGTTTGATCCAAGACGTTTAGCTGAGATATTTTCAATACCTGCAAGTTCGCATACGGCACGGATAGCTGCTGATGCCTTAACACCTGATCCCTTAGGAGCTGGCTTTAAGAATACTTTACCTGCGCCATAAATGCCTTTTATTTCGTGTGGGATTGTTGTATCAACTATAGGAACTTCGACTAGGTGCTTCTTAGCGTCTTGAACTGCCTTTCTGATTGCTTCAGGTACTTCAAGTGCTTTACTCATACCAACACCAACGTGTCCTTGTCTGTCTCCAACAACAACTAAGGCCGAGAATCTAAAGTTTCTACCACCCTTTACTACTTTTGCAACTCTGTTTATAGAAACAACTTGTTCTTCAAGATCAAGAGTTGCTGCATCAATAATTAAGTGTTCCATCAATTCCCCTCCTTCGTTAAAATTTAAGACCTGCTGATCTAGCTGCTTCAGCTAGTTCTTTAATCCTACCATGGTAGATGTAACCTGCTCTGTCAAATACTACTTCTTCTATGCCTTTTTCCTTAGCAAGTTCAGCAATCTTTGTTCCAACAGCTTTAGCTGCTTCAATGTTTGATGTTCTTTCTAAGTTTAAAGACTTATCAAGTGTTGAGCTTTGTGCAAGTGTTACACCGTTAACGTCATCTATAAGTTGTGCATATATATGTTTATCACTTCTAAATACACATAGTCTTGGTCTTTCTTGAGTACCGGAAATCTTAGATCTGATTCTTAAGTGTCTTTTTTGACGACTTACTTTTTTTGCTTCTTTGTTTATCATCTAATTCTCCTCCTACTTACCAGTCTTACCAACTTTACGTCTTACATACTCATCAGTGTATCTAATACCTTTTCCTTTGTATGGCTCAGGCATTCTGAATGTTCTGATGTATGCAGCGTATTGTCCTACTTTTTGTTTGTCTAAACCTTTAACAATGATCTTGTCTTGTTCAGGCACTTCAACTGTGATTCCTTCTGGATCTTCTAGTTCAAGTGGATGTGAAAAACCAAGTGTTAAAGCTAATTTCTTTCCATTCTTTTGTGCTCTATAACCTGTACCTATAATAGTAAGTTCTTTTGAGAAACCTTCTGTTACACCTATAACCATATTATGGATTAGTGATCTAGTTAGGCCGTGTAGAGCTTTAATTTTCTTTTCATCGTTAGGACGTTCTACGTTTAAGATGCCATCTTCAACTTTGATTGTAAGATCTTTTGAGATGTTTTCTTTTAGTTCGCCCTTTGGTCCTTTTACAGTAACTACTCCGTCATTAACTTTAATTTCTACGCCTTGAGGTACTGTAATAGGTTTAAGACCTATTCTTGACATTATTACTCCTCCTAGCTAATTTTACCATACATAGCAGATTACTTCTCCGCCCACTTTATCTTGTCTAGCTTTTTTGTCTGTCATAAGACCGTGGGATGTAGAAAGTATTGCTATACCTAATCCACCTAATACTTTAGGCACTTCGTTTGAATTTACATATATTCTAAGTCCGGGTTTAGAAATTCTCTTTATACCGGAAATTACTCTTTCTTTGTTTGGAAGGTATTTTAGTTCAACTCTTATTATGCCTTGCTTGTTGTCTTCAACGACTTCAAAGCCTTTTATATATCCTTCATCTAAAAGTATTTGAGCGATTTCTTGTTTAATTCTTGACTTCGGAATATCTACTGAATCGTGTTTTTGTGAGTTAGCATTTCTGATTCTTGTAAGCATATCCGCGATTGGATCCGTCATCATATTACATCACTCCTCCTTCTACCAGCTTGCTTTTCTTACGCCAGGAATTTCTCCCTTATATGCTAATTTTCTGAAGCATATACGACAAATTCCATATTTTCTAAGGTAACCGTGAGGTCTTCCGCAAATCTTGCATCTATTGTACTCTCTTACCTTATATTTTTGTTTACCTTGTTGCTTAGCAACCATTGATTTTTTAGCCATCTACTTCCTCCTTTTACTTTCTAAAAGGCATACCAAGAAGCTCTAAGAACTCTTTTGCTTCTTTATCAGTATTTGCTGTAGTAACAATTATTATATCCATACCTCTGATTTCATCTACTTCATCGTATACGATTTCAGGGAAGATCAATTGTTCTTTAATACCTAATGCATAGTTTCCTCTACCGTCGAATGAAGTGCTACTAACACCTCTAAAGTCTCTTACTCTTGGAAGAGCGATGTTCATTAACTTGTCTAAGAAGTAGTACATCTTGTCTCTTCTAAGTGTTACTTTACATCCAATCTTCATGCCTTCTCTTAGCTTAAAGTTAGCTATAGATTTTTTAGCGTGAGTAACAACTGGTTTTTGTCCAGTTATTAATTCTAACTCTCTTAAGGCATTTTCAAGAACTTTTGGATTTTCTTTCGCATGTCCTAAACCGATGTTTATAACAACTTTGTCTAGCTTAGGAACTTGCATTATATTATCATATCCTAATTTTTCCATCATTTGAGGCACAATTTCTTCTTTGTACCTTGTTTCCAGTCTGGAAGCCATCCGTTCTACCTCCCTTATTTGTCTAATGTTTCTCCGTCGGCTTTCATGTATCTAACTTTCTTGCCGTCTTCCAAAACCTTATAGCCTACTCTTGTACCTTTTTTAAGTGATTCGTTGTATACCATCACATTAGAAACATGTATTGCTCCTTCTGCTTTAATGATACCACCTGGTTCTTGAGGTCCACGAGCTTTTTGGTGTCTAGTTTGAATGTTTATTCCTTCAACTACGACACGGTCTTTCTTAGGTAATGTCTTTAGAACTTTACCTGTTTTTCCTTTATCTTTACCGGCAATAACAATTACCTTGTCGCCTACTTTAACGTGCATAATTTAACCTCCCTTCATTAAAGAACTTCTGGAGCTAGTGATATGATCTTCATATAACCACCAGTTCTTAGTTCTCTAGTTACAGGTCCAAATATACGAGTACCTACAGGATTTTTATCTTCTTTTACAATAACTGCTGCGTTATCATCAAATCTTATATATGATCCGTCTTGTCTTCTTATTGGTTGAGTTGTTCTTACTATAACAGCTTTAACAACTTCTCCTTTTTTAACAACGCCTCCTGGTGTTGCATTCTTTACAGTGCAAACCACGATGTCGCCCACTCCGGCATACTTTCTTTTACTGCCACCTAAGACTTTAATTACTAGTACCTCTCTGGCTCCGGAGTTATCAGCTACTCTCATTCTTGATTCAGCTTGTATCAATTTATTAACCTCCCTTCCTATAAAAGGACTATTTTGCTTTTTCTATAATTTCAACGAGTCTCCATCTTTTTGTCTTAGATAGTGGTCTTGTTTCCATAATCTTTACAAAATCGCCAACTCTTGCTTCGTTGTTTTCGTCGTGAGCCTTAAATTTAGTAGTTCTGTTTACTCTCTTCTTATATATAGGATGACTAACTTTTGTTTCAACTGCAACAGTTATTGTCTTTTCCATCTTATCAGAAACTACTGTACCTGTTCTAACTTTTCTAAGATTTCTTTCCATTGATTTAAGCCTCCTTTACTTGAGAAAGTTCTCTTTCTCTGACAATTGTTTTCACTCTAGCAATGTCTTTTCTAACTTGAGAAATTGTCTTTGGGTTTTCTAATTGTCCGGTAGCTAATTGGAATCTTAGGTTAAAAAGTTCTTTTTTAAGTTCTTTTTCTTTTTGATTTAATTCTTCAGTTGTTAAATCACGTATTTCTTTAACCTTCATTAGCTTCACCACCTTCTTCACGAACTACAAATTTAGTTTTTATAGGAAGTTTCATTGCTGCAAGTCTGATTGCTTCTCTTGCTATATCTTCAGAAACTCCACCCATTTCGAATAATACTCTTCCTGGTTTTACTACTGCAACCCAATACTCAGGAGCACCTTTACCGGAACCCATACGTACTTCTGCAGGTTTCTTTGTTACTGGTTTGTCTGGAAATACTTTGATCCAAACATTTCCACCTCTTTTTATATATCTTGTCATCGCACGACGAGCAGCTTCTATTTGGTTTGCTGTCATCCATGTTGGTTCTAGTGCTTGAAGGCCGTATTCGCCGTAAGTAACTGTGTTACCTGAGTATGCTTTACCCTTCATTCTGCCTCTATGAACTCTACGATGCTTTACTCTTTTAGGCATTAACATAGTATGTTTTCCTCCTTACTAATCTTCTTTATTAGCGTCTTGTGCTTCTGGCTTAAAGCCTCTTCTGTTGTTATTGTTTCTTCTGTCTTTGAAGCCTGTATTTTGGTTGTTATTTCTTCTTCTCTTTTTGAAGTCTCTCTTTCTGTCGTCTTGACTTCTCTTTTTAAAGTTTTTCTTTCTTTCGTCAGTTACTTCTGGAAGTACTTCGCCTTTGTATAACCAAACCTTTACACCGATCTTTCCGTATGTTGTGTTTGCTTCTGCAAAACCGTAGTCGATGTCTGCTCTAAGTGTTTGTAGAGGGATAGTTCCTTCTGAATAACCTTCGCTTCTAGCCATGTCGGCTCCACCAAGTCTTCCGGAAACTTGAGTTTTGATACCCTTAGCTCCTTCTTTCATTGTTCTTTGGATAGCGCCTTTCATTGCTCTTCTAAATGTAATTCTTCTTTCTAGTTGGAAAGCAATGTTTTCTGCTACTAGTTGAGCATCTAGATCTGGTTTTCTTACTTCTTCAACGTTTACTAAAACTGTCTTAGTAGTAAGTTTTTCGATTTTCTTCTTAAGTGCTTCTATACCTTCTCCGCCTCTACCGATTACGATACCTGGCTTTGCTGTGTATATAGTAACTTTTATTTTCTTTCTTGTTCTTTCAATCTTTAATTTTGAAACTCCTGCTTGGTAAAGCTCTTTTTTCAAAAATTCTCTTATCTTGTAGTCTTCAACTAAATTGTCAGAGAAACTTTTCTTGTCGGCATACCAATTTGAGCTCCAATCTTTAATAATTCCGACTCTTAGTCCATGTGGATTTACTTTTTGGCCCATTTCTTACCTCCTTATTTCTCGTCTGATACTACAACTGATAAGTGTGCAGTTCTCTTTAGTATTGGATAAGCTGAACCGTGAGCCTTTGGTCTATATCTTTTCATTCTTGGTCCATCAGTTGCTTGTGCATCCTTAACATATAGTTTGTCTCTATCTAAATCAAAATTGTTTGTAGCGTTTGCTATTGCAGATTCAAGTACTGCTAATAGTTCTCTTGCACCTTTCTTTGGTGTAAACTTTAAAATAGAAAGAGCTTCATCTATATCTTTTCCCCTAATTTCGTTACATATAAAATGTACTTTTCTAGGAGATATTCTAATATATTTAGCTATTGCTTTTGCTTCCATTTATATCCTCCTTCTATTATTTTACAGTTGCTTTCTTGTCGCCTTTATCAACGTGGCCTCTGAAAGTTCTTGTTAAAACGAACTCTCCAAGTTTGTGTCCTACCATATCTTCTGTTATATATACAGGAACGTGTTTTCTACCGTCATATACTGCGATTGTGTGTCCTATGAATTCAGGGAAGATTGTTGAACGTCTTGACCATGTTTTAATAACTTTTTTATCGTTGGCTTCGTTCATAGCTTCAACTTTTTTCATTAAGTGTTCGTCTACGAAAGGTCCTTTTTTAATTGATCTTGCCATTTAAACCCTCCTACTTGTCGTTTCTTCTTCTGATTATATACTTATCAGAATGTTTCTTTTTCTTTCTAGTCTTAAGTCCTAGAGCAGGTTTACCCCAAGGTGTCATTGGTGACGGTCTACCTATTGGTGCTCTACCTTCACCACCACCATGTGGATGGTCTACTGGGTTCATCGCTGAACCTCTTACGTGAGGGCGTCTTCCTGTTAATCTCTTCTTACCAGCTTTACCCATGTTAACTAGTTCGTGGTCAAGGTTACCTACTTGGCCTATAGTTGCCATACAATCAAGTAATACAACTCTCATTTCGCCTGATGGTAGTCTTAATTGTGCGTAGTTACCTTCTTTACCCATAAGTTGAGCATATGATCCAGCACTTCTTGCTAATTGTCCGCCTTTTTCTGGTTTCATTTCAATGTTGTGGATTAAAGTACCTACTGGGATGTCTCTTAATTTAAGTGCGTTACCTACTTTGATGTCGACATGTTCGCCAGCTTCGATTTTATCTCCAACCTTTAATCCTACTGGATGAAGGATGTATCTTTTTTCGCCGTCTTCGTATTGAATTAGTGCGATGTTTGCTGTTCTGTTTGGATCGTACTCGATGTGAGCTACTGTTCCAACAACGCCTATTTTATTTCTCTTAAAGTCGATAATTCTGTATATCTTCTTAGCTCCCCCGCCTCTGTGACGAGATGTGATTCTACCAGTGTTGTTTCTACCTGAGTTTTTCTTAATGCTTTCTACAAGTGACTTTTCTGGTTTATCTCTTGTGATAAGCTCAAAAGCAGGTGATGCCATCATTCTTCTGGACGGAGTAGTTGGTTTATATGTTTTTATAGCCATTAAATTTCCCTCCTATCACTAATTTGCCATGCCTTCAAAGAATTCAATTCTCTTTGAATCTTCCTTAAGTGTAACAATGGCCTTTTTCCAGTTAGGTCTTCTTCCTTCGTGAGCGCCTTGTCTTTTTAACTTACCTTGCATGTTCATTGTGTTTACTTTTTCAACCTTTACATCAAAAACGTTTTCAACTGCCTTTTTGATTTCAGATTTGTTTACTCTTCTGTCTACTTTGAAAGTGTACTTACCTTCTTCCATATATCTCATAGATCTTTCTGTTACTATGGGTTTTATGATTATATCATGTGGATTAAGCATTATTTGAACACCTCCTCAATAGTTTCTAAAGAAGCTTTTGTAATTATCATGCTGTCATGTCTTACTATGTCATATACGTTTATGTTTCTTGCTTCACTAATCATTGTGAATGGTATATTTCTAAAAGCTCTTTGTGTATCTTTATCGTTTTCTTTAGTAACTATATATGCTTTCTTTGCGTTAAGATTTTGTAGTGCTTCAAAAGCGTATTTTGTCTTAACTTCTTGTAATTTTATATCATCTACTATAATAAGCTCATTATCACGAACTTTGTTTGAAAGAGCTACCTTTAAAGCTTGTCTCTTTAACTTCTTAGGAAGTTTGTAGCCATAGCTTCTTGGCTTTGGTGCAAATACAACTCCGCCGCCTTTCCATTGAGGGCTTCTTGTACTTCCTTGTCTTGCTCTACCTGTACCTTTTTGTTTCCAAGGTTTTCTTCCACCGCCTCTAACTTCAGCTCTTGTTAAAGTGCTTTGAGTTCCTTGACGTTTGTTCGCTAAATGATTAACTACTACTTGGTAAATAAGATGAGGGTTGTCTTCTTGATTAAAGATGTCATCATTTAATTCAATTGTCTCAAGTTCTTTACCTTCCATGTTTAAAACTTTATAACTTGGCATTTTAATCCTCCTTTAGCGCTATTTCTTGATTGCTTTTCTAACAGTAATTAAACCTTTCTTTGGTCCTGGTACAGCACCTTTGATTAGGATAATTCCGTTTTCTTTATCTACTCTTACTACTTTTAGGTTTTGAACAGTTGTTCTTTCATTACCCATGCGGCCCATCATTCTATGGCCCTTAAATACTTTTCCTGGCCATGTTGCAGCACCCATACCACCTGGCATTCTGTGGAACTTCGAACCATGTGATTCTCTACCTCTACCGAAGCCGTGTCTCTTTATAACACCTTGAGTACCTTTACCTTTTGATGTTCCGATAACATCTACAAATTCGATGCCATCCATGATTTCAACTGTGATTTCATCACCTAAGTTGTATTTTTCTACATCGTCTACTTTAAACTCTCTAAGGTATCTTTTGTAGCTAGCATTAGCTTTTTTGAATTGACCCTTACGAGGTTTGTTTACATTCTTTTCATTGATTTCTCCAAAACCAACTACTATAGCGTTGTAACCGTCTGTTTCAACAGTTTTCTTTTGAACAACTACCATAGGTCCGGCTTGAAGAACAGTAACTGGAACTAAGTCTCCTGATTCTTCGAAAACTTGTGTCATTCCAATTTTCTTTGCTAAAATTCCGTTCATTAACTGCACCTCCATAATTTACAGCGGATTTTAAATAAAATCTTATAGATTATAGTTTTATTTCTATATCTACACCTGCAGGCACATTCATCTTCATAAGTGCGTCTACAGTTTTGTCGTTTGGTTCAAGGATATCGATTAATCTCTTGTGAGTTCTTTGTTCGAATTGTTCTCTTGAATCTTTGTTAACGTGAACTGATCTTAAAATAGTTACGATTTGCTTTTCTGTTGGTAGTGGAACTGGTCCTGATACCTTACAGCCTGTCTTTTTAGCAGCTTCAACAATTCTTTGAGCTGATTGATCTAAAAGTGTGTGATCGTAAGCTTTAAGTCTGATTCTGATTTTTTGTTTTTTGCTTGACATTTAATTACCTCCATGTAATATTTTTTACTTCTTAGAGAGTCAACTCTTACACACGCAGCCGTGCGTTTTCTCTAAGCGTAAATAAAATATGCCAATCAATCGCCTACTTCTTTTTTGAGTAGACTTGCATGAAACTATGGAAATTACCACATCACGCAACAAAAAACATGATGCGCAACCTTTCTTAGTCATAGCCATTTGATTTAAGCACTCATCTATTATACATAATTAGCTTCTCTATGTCAAGGCTTTTTTTAAAATATTTTTACTTTTTTTAATTTTTTTCTCTTCCTTTTATATATATAGCATTATATTTTTGCCATATATATGGCATAGATAATATAAACAAATCTTCCTATTATATATGCACGTCATTTGCCAAAGACAAATATCGATTCACGCGTAAATCGATTTTACTATTTACTAAAGAAGAAAATATGTATTGATTTTTATAGTATAAACGCCATCTAATATAAATTTTTACTAATTGACAAAGGGGCCTTTATATAATAAAATAGATTTGTGAGGATAAAAATACAAAGGAGGTAAATTATGGCTTTTTGTTTTAACAAAGATCGTGCAAAATTCGACGAGTTCTTACAATTTGTAGAAAAAAAGAAGAATGACAAAGGGGCTGTCATGCCTGTTCTTCAAGAAGCGCAAAGACTCTTTGGATACATACCTGAAGAGATTGTAGACTTTATGGCTCTTAAATTAAATAAGCCAAGCAGCGAAATTTATGGCGTTGCATCATTCTACAGTCAATTCACTTTTAAACCTAGAGGAAAGCACTCTATATGCATCTGCCTAGGTACTGCCTGCTACGTTAAGGGAGCTGACAAGCTTTTGGATGATTTCTTAAAGGAATTAAATGTGGCTAAGGGCGAAGCAACTGCGGACGGACTTTTCTCTATAGTTGAGACTAGATGTGTTGGTGAATGCGCTTTGGCACCTGTTGTAACTGTTGGTGAAGACGTCTACGACCATGTCAAAGAAAGTCAAGTCACTGAAATTATTAATAAATATAAGGAGTAGCATATGAATAAGGAAAATCTATTAGAAATTCAAAAGAAAACTAAAGATCTTCTTCTTGACAGACTTAAAAAGGACGGCTCTTTTAATATTGACGGTGACAAAATTACTAAAAAGGGTGAGTTTTTCGAAAAGCAAAAACGTATCGTTCTAAAGAACTGTGACATAATCGACTCATCGTCCTTAGATGAATACATAGCTTTAGGCGGATACTTCTCTTTAGAGAAGGCGCTTAATATGAAAAGAGAAGATGTAATTAAAGAAGTAAAAGCATCTGGCCTTAGGGGCCGTGGTGGCGCGGGTTTCCCTACTGGAAGAAAGTGGGAAGCTGCTTTTAATCAGCCAGAAGGCATTAAGTATATAATTTGTAACGCTGACGAAGGTGATCCAGGTGCTTACATGGACAGATCCGTTCTTGAAAAGGATCCACACAGCGTTTTAGAAGGCATGGCGATTTGTGCCTACGCTATTGGCGCGCAAAAGGGCTTCATCTACGTTAGAGCTGAGTATCCAAAGGCTGTTGAAAGCCTAAAAGTTGCCATTAAAAAGGCAAATGAAAACAATTTGTTAGGTGATAATATTTTAGGAACAGACTTTTCTTTCCAAATTGAGCTTCGTCTAGGCGCCGGCGCTTTCGTATGCGGTGAAGGTACTGCTCTGATGGAGTCTATCGAAGGAAAGCGTGGTATGCCAAGAAATAAAGAGTACAGAACTACTGAACGTGGCCTATGGGGCAAGCCAACTGTTATCAACAACGTTGAAACTTATGCCAATATCGCTCAAATCATTGAGCATGGCGCAGATTGGTTCACTTCCATCGGCACTGAAGACTCTCCAGGAACTAAGGTTTTCTCGCTTGTTGGTAAGGTTAAAAACTCTGGCCTAGTTGAAGTTCCTATGGGTACAACAATCAGGGATATAGTTTTTGGTATAGGCGGAGGCATTCAAGATGATAAAAAAGCTAAAGCCGTTCAAACAGGCGGACCATCAGGCGGCTGTATACCTGAAAGACTATTCGATACAAAGGTTGACTTTGCATCTCTTAAGGCCATCGGCTCAATTATGGGCTCCGGCGGTATGGTTGTCATGGACGAAGATGACTGCATGGTAGACGTTTCGAGATTCTTCCTAGAATTCTCCGTTGACGAATCATGTGGTAAGTGTACGCCTTGTAGAATTGGTAACAAAAGGCTTTTAGAGCTACTTGAAAAGATCACTTCAGGAAACGGTAGTGAAGAAGACATAGAAAAGCTAGAAGATCTATCCATCATCGTGAGCAAAGCATCACTTTGCGGTCTTGGTCAATCGTCTCCAAACCCGATACTATCAACATTGACATATTTTAGAGACGAGTACATGGCGCACGTTGGTGAAAACAAGACTTGTCCAGCTAAGAAGTGCAAAAATCTACTTAACTACCACATCACAGATAAATGTATAGGCTGCACAAAATGTGCTAGAAACTGCCCTGTTAACTGCATCGAAGGTACGGTTAAGGAAAAGCACGTGATTGACACAGCTAAGTGCATCAAGTGCGGCAATTGCATGAACGTCTGCCCAGTTAAGGCAGTAGTATTGGTTTAGGAGGTACTTATGGCTAAGATGATAAATTTAAAAATTAACGGCGTTGATGTCTCTGTTGCAGAGAGAACTTCAATACTTGACGCTGCTAAAACCATTGGCGTAAAGATACCTACACTTTGCCATATGGACTTACACGCTATAAAATTTGTAAATAAACTTGCTTCATGCAGGGTTTGTATGGTTGAAGACTTTAAAAGCGGCAAGCTGCTTCCAGCCTGCGCGACACCTGTCAAAGAAGGCATGGACATAAAGACTGAGTCGCCTCTTGCCATAAACGCGAGAAGAACTATAGTTGAGCTGCTATTATCAGACCATCCAAATAGCTGCCTGACTTGTGCTAAGAACTTAAACTGTCAACTACAAAAGCTAGCACAAGACCTAGGCATCAGAGATATTCCATATCAAGGAGAAAGAAGACATATACCTATAGATGACAGAAGCCTTTCAATGGTTAGAGAGCCAGAAAAGTGCATACTTTGCAGAAGATGCGAGACAATGTGTAACGAAGTGCAAACAGTTGGCGCACTTGCTGAAGTTGGCCGTGGTTTTGACTGCCACGTCGGATCAACATTTAACAGAAGCATGTTCGAAACAACATGTACTTTCTGCGGTCAATGCGTTACAGTCTGCCCTACAGGCGCACTTCACGGCATGAACTATATTAGAAAAGTGTGGAAAGCACTTTCAGACCCAAAGAAATACGTTGTTGTTCAAACAGCTCCAGCAGTTAGAGTTGCTCTAGGCGAGCTATTTGGCATGGAGCCAGGAACTATAGTCACAGGTAAGATGGTTAGCGCACTTAGAAAACTTGGCTTTGACAAGGTTTTCGACACAAACTTCGCAGCCGACCTAACTATAGTTGAAGAAGCACACGAATTTGTTGAAAGACTTACAAAAGGCGGCAAGATGCCGATACTTACAAGCTGTTGCCCCGGTTGGGTAAACTTTATGGAGCAACAGTTCTCAGATATGATAGATATACCGTCCTCATGCAAGAGCCCTCACGAAATGTTTGGAGCCGTTGCAAAGACTTATCTTGCTGAAAAGCTTAATGTAGATCCTAAGGATATGGTAGTCGTATCAATCATGCCTTGCCTTGCGAAAAAGTATGAATCAGCAAGAGATGAGCTTAAAAACAAGGGCCACAGCGATGTTGATATAGTAATCACAACAAGAGAGCTAGGCGCCATGATTAAAGAAGCAGGCATTAGCTTTAAAGACCTTAAAGATGAAGAATTCGACGACCCGATGGGCGAATCAACAGGCGCAGGCGCAATCTTTGGCGCTACAGGCGGTGTTATCGAAGCAACATGCAGAACAGCTTACGAAACAATCACTGGCAAAGAGCTTGAAGAGATTGAGTTTACTGCACTTAGAGGACTTAACGGCATCAAGGAAGCAAGCATAGATATAGACGGAAGAAAAATTAAAATAGCCGTTGCCAATGGCCTTGGCAATACAAGAAAACTACTAAACATGGTTAAATCAGGCGAAAAAGAATACGATGCAATCGAAGTTATGGCTTGCCCAGGCGGGTGCATAGGTGGAGGCGGCCAACCGTTCCACAACGGCAAAATCTCAACACTTAAGAAGAGAGCCGAAGCCATATACAATATAGACGAGCATAAGACAATTAGAAAGTCACACGCCAATCCAAAAATCAAACAATTGTATGATGAATACCTTGGCGAAGTTGGCGGCGAATTAGCACACGAATTACTACACACACATTACGAAGCCGATCCAAAGATGTAAATAGATAAAAATTAATGCAGCTACATGATGATGTAGCTGCATTTTTATGCGTAATTTAGAAAAACGCCTTTATTAAATTTATTGGCGAAGTAATTACCCTCTCAAAGTAGTAAGATATAACACCGAGCCAATCCAAACCACGCGTAGCAGCTATAAGACATAAGAAGTATGGTAGATTGATTACCACAGGCAAGATAATATTTATCCACGTAAAAGTATTTTTCGGGATAAATATTAGTCCCACTAACGCAAATAATAAGCTTTGTAGCACAGCGTTAAGAAAAATATTGCCTGCCTTTTCATCAGCACCCATAAGCTTAAAAACTATATACGCTAGCAAAACCAAAGCATATATGCCTAAAACAGTGTAGTTATATATCTTACTTACTTTGCTCTTTGACTTTGTTTTATTAAGCTCCGTCATTATAACACCACCACTAATAAGCTTAATGATATTATAATACTAAAAAATCATTTTTGCAAATTGTATAGACATGGAAAAAGCTCCAAATTAATGGAGCTTAATTGAATCTTAGATATATTTCAAAACTTCGCCTGATTTATTTTGCATACCGCGATTTCGTAGATAAAATTTTAGAGATTTGCGTTGTACAGAATTTTTTGGAGTGAGGTGTGCGAACTGCACTCCGCAGCGACAAAAAATTCGAAACTAGCAAAGATCGCAATTTTAGCACGAAAGCGCAAATTTTATCCGATTATAAATATCGCCATATACAAATTCGGATCATTCACATCCATTTCCTTAATTATAGTTTCTCCTGAATATATTTGGAAGTAGATTTTGCCATTTGTTCTGTCATATAAAACATCGTAAGGTCCTATTGTGTATCTATAAAACTTAGATACTTCGCCAATGTAAATCATTCTATTGATATCTTTTTCGATTAATTTTATGTCATCGTCAAACCTATTTGGATCTTCCTTAGTTTTTTCCTTCAAAGTCTTCGCAAAATTCTTTAGACCTTCAAGACATTTTTCCTTTACTAGCTTCATCGCGTCATCAGAACTTAAATTGTCCTTGTACTCGTGCTTTTCATCGATAATGACATTTCTTAAACTTCTTTCAATAGTCTTATCTTGAGTTATTGGCATCTGTGTTTCATAAAATTCTTTTGAGTCATCGCCAAGTCTTTCAGTCACTATAGCGCTTTCAGCAAGATTCTTTTCTACAAAATCTGGACTTACATAAGTAGTATTCTTGATAAGCTTAGACATTTCATTTTTAGCTATAGTAATGTCAATGCTCTTATCAGCTTTTTTAAGCGTAACCTTTTTCTCAGCGCCATTCCAGCCAAGTTCGTAGCCAAGCTTTTCAGCAATAAGCCTTAGTGGTAGCATGGCCTTGCCCGCATCCATAATGACTTCGGCTTCAGGAACTACTTCACCGTTTATAAATAAAACAGTGCCATTCTTAACAGGATAAGTTTTATCAGCAATCAATATAGAGGCATCTTCAGGGCCTACATCAGCCGTAAAACCTACTATCTCACCTTCAAGAAGCTTTGCCATAGAAATGTTCATAGTCATAGACAAAACTAGCACAAATACTAAAACAAATGATAAAAACTTTTTCATAATAAACCTCCTTTTATCACTTATTATTACTTTACCTATATATAGGTATATACCCACGCAAGTGTAAATAAATTGATTTTCGTGATTTTTAATACATTTGTAATAAAGCACTAAAAAAACTCTCACCAAAGTGAAAGCTTTTAATAAATCTTCTTCTATAATGTATTGTTCAAACTCTTATAATTCTTCTTCTGATAACTTGCACTCTTCTAGAACTTTTTCTAAATTTTTTTCATTATGACTCAATTTGCCTTTTTTCGAGTTTTTAGCTTTCCTCTCGATTCTGTATTGAAGCCAAAAATAAAAATACCAAAAGCTATTAATTGAATGAGTTTAACAAGTAATATGGCATCTATTGATTTTAAAACAATGTCACCAAATAAATAAAGATCATAGTGAGTATAGTGATAAAAAAATCCCATAGCCTTATAAGACAAAAAGTTAAGAAGTTTGTAGTTGAAAATCACACTCCCCATTTTGTCTAATAGGATAAGCAGAGAATAGTATAAAATAATACTTGTGAAAATTTGCATAAAGTTCTTTGTTTTTTTTGATATAATAATAGTCAAAAATACCATGGTTTCTATAGTAACTAGACCCAACAACCCGTTTTTTATAAACATTGATAAGTATGTTTCCTTATAAAGCGAAAGAGTCATTATAGGACTATTTTGAATAGCATTGTACGCTCCCTCTATTCCATATAATCCTATATAAAAAATAAGAAGAGCCAATATAGATAAAAGACAGAAGATTAAACTCCAAAACGCAGCTAAAATGGCCTTGGCTTTAAAGAGATAATTTTTACCATAAAAAGTAGATTGGTAGACATCCCCTTCCATATTTTTAGTAGACATTATGTTGGCTGTAAAAATAATTGAAAGAAAAAGATTTATATATAGAAATTTAGAGAGATTTTTATTAAGATTTTTCCAACCTTCTCCATATGATAAATCTATTTTGACTTCATCTAATGTATCTGTAACCTTGTTTTTTATATCCTCGCTATACTTAATTTCATTTGTATCTAAATGTTGTTTTATTTTTTCTCTTAATAGCGTTGATAAATTATCTTGTTCATCTCCTTTAAGATCTAATTGTTCGGCAAAACTTAAGATATCGTAATAATAGAATTCCGATTGAATTTGACCCAATTTCCCACCAAGAGCTTTTTCTATATCAATCTTTTTAGCATCTAAGTAATATAAATTCATTTCCTCATTAAAAGTATGTTCAGATAAATACTGTTTTGTAGAATTATTGACATTAAATACAGCGGCTAAAAAAACTAACACTAAGGTGAGTATAGTCAAAGGATTTTTCCATATTCTTTTGTTCTCTGCGTAAATCAAATTTTTCATTTTAACCACCTATATCTCTTTCCTAAAAGTCTTACTAAAATAAAACAAATAGAAATATATAGTATTCCAAGCAATATTATTAGGACAAGATAGGGTACAATTCTTCCAAACAAAGAAATTAACGTCCCCATACTATCAGTCTTAAAGAATAATGGATTTGTAAAACGTAGGATACTGTAACCCTTCAATTGGTTATTTAAAAAATAGACCAATCCAGCAGAAACAAGTAAGCTAGCTTTTGTCCTTTTTATAATAATTGAAACAAGTAACACAATCGATGTTACAGCTAGTGTCCCTATCAATCCCCCTAAACACTCTAGCAAAAACACTTTGCCTGCTGTCATGTTAAAAACATAGAAGTTTGACTTAGACTGAATTGAAGCATTCCATCCACTAAAGCCATACACACTACCATGAATTAAGCTTAAGAAAACGAAGTAAATTAAATACATTATAGCTGCAGCAACTAATCCAGCGATGAATCTTCTGCAAATATATTTATTTTTCCCCTGCTTACTGGCCAAGGCAATATCAGAAACAGGATTTATGCCATCTCTAGAAAAAATAGAAGAAAACGAAATACACAAAACCAAGGTAAATATAAAATATTCTAAATATAAGTAATTTCTTGTACTACTCATCCACATTGTATTGTCTAACCTCAATGGTAATTGAATATTGTTAACAATATCTTTAATTTGTTTAATTTCCTCGTCTGTATAAGGTCTAAATCCACTAGCTTCATGCGCTTGTACTTCTACTTCTACTAATGTCTCTTTATATGCGGCATAAAAGGTGTCGACGTTTTCTAAATATGGGAAGTCTATTTCCATATACTCGTTACCATTGGTTGCATTGAATCTACTTTTCGGTTTATTTAATAGATAATTGGTGTTGATATATTTCATCAAGCCTCCAGTACCTAAAAACCCCTTATCAATATCTAGATATTTCTTTTCGTAGCTAGATGCATAGGTTTTTTTTAGTTTTTGAAGATATTCATCATCCAAAACTCCTTTTAACTCCTTGGATGCTTCTGAAAAAGCTCTGTGAGATGACAAACCTTCTACCAATGTACCGTCTGGTAATATAGTACGCCACTGTATACTTAGATAAATAATAGAGTGAAGAAATACAACTAAAAGAAATAGTAATAAAGCAAATATGGAAACCTTGTTAAAGCAGTGTTTGATTTCATAATATAGTGATTTCATATTTACTCCTTAAAATGGTCTCCACTATGAACTACTTTCCATGGACTTTGTTTGTTTTCTCTCCCCATAAAGATATAACTCCAAGTTCCATCTTCTTTTTGATATTCTAATACATAGATATTTTCTACTGTATAATCTTGCAAGTAGCCGCGATCTTCAGCAGTATAAATTTCTAAAACAGTAGGATCAATGGCATCATATACACTCAGCTTTGTCTTAGGATTTATGTTTAAATTATCTCTTATATAAGTTGCAGCAGTATTATACATTTGCTTATACTGCTCAGAAGATTGCTCTATTATAGGTCCATTTTGCAGATCATCAACTTCTTTTGGCATATAACCTGTAGTAACATCATTTCCCTCAACTGTTATACTTTCCTCTCTTTTATTTCGAACTTCTTTTAATTTCTTCTTAAGAATTTCCTCTTCAAGTGACTGTGTTTCTTCTATGCCTTGACTTTCTTCTTTTGAAATATCGGTTTTTTGCTCTTCTTGACGATTAACATTTTGTTCAGCAGCTTTTTCTTCTCTACTACAGGCTGTAAATAGACTGACAAGCATTAGTAATAGCAATATAAATTTAATTTTTTTCATTTTTTAGACCTCCAATATAGACAAAATAATCCTCTAAATTTGCTGTTAAAATATTTCCAGATTTTGGACTTCCTTCTTTTTCAATAAATCGAACCATGTATTTATCTCCTTGGTTTTTTATTCGAACGACAAATGTTTCTTCTGTAAAGTCTTGGAGTTCTTTATTAGTAACTTCTACCTGCTTCACTTTACCTTGAAGCTCTAGAACCATATCTTGAATTTTCCCTTTGTTCTTTACCATCCCTTCACTTAAAATTACTACTTGATCTGTTATTGCTTCAATATCTGATACTATGTGAGTGGAAAATAATATAATTTTATCTTCGCTCATATTAGTAATTATATTGGAAAATCGAATACGCTCATATGGATCAAGTCCTGCTGTAGGTTCATCTAGAATAAGAATCTTTGGATTATTAATAATAGCCTGGCCAATTCCTATTCTTCTTTTCATTCCCCCGGAAAATGTCTTAATTTTCTTTTTATCCACATCCTTCAAATTAACAAACTCTAGAATTTCATAAATTCTCTCTTTTAACCCCTTCTTCTTCATTCCTTTTAAAAGAGCTATGTATTCTAGATAGTCATAGGCTGTGAATCCATCATATATTTCTATATCTTGTGGCATATAGCCAATTTGAGAAAGATAGTCTTGATTATTCCAAATATCTTTCTCACAAAATAACACCTTTCCTGAACTAGGTTTGTCTAAAGTCGCTAGTATCTTCATCAAGGTTGATTTACCTGCTCCATTCTCACCAAGTAGCCCATAGATTCCATTGCTTATTTCTAAATCCACCGACTTAAGCGCTCTTTTCTTTCCAAAACTTCTATTTACAGCTTGTATTTCTAGCACATTTTCACCTCATTCCATCATTTCTTTTTGTGCAATGTATAAATCTCTATATACTGCTGAATTCTTCATTAAATATGCATGGTTACCTTTTGATTCTATTTCTCCGTCTTTCATGACTATTATTTCGTCATATTTTTTAATATTTTGAAATCTGTGTGTCACTACTATGGATATTGAAAACTTGTCATTAATAATATTTTTTAGTATTTCACTTTCTGTTAACTCTTCCTCTCAATGATATTAAAGATATGTTCATAGGCAAAATCTGTGGTCCTCTCCATGCTAAAATCATCAATGATGAGGAGTTTTTTATCATTTTTTATCCTACGATAAATATCGCCATATACAGATTTGGATCATTCACATCCACTTCCTTAATTCTAGTCTCATCTTGATATATTTGGAAGTAGATTTTGCCATTTGTTCTGTCATATAAAACATCGTAAGGTCCTATTGTGTATCTATAAAACTTAGATACTTCGCCAATGTAAATCATTCTATTGATATCTTTTTCGATTAATTTTATGTCATCGTCAAATCTACCCGGCTCGTCCTTTGCTTTTTCCTTCATAACTTTTTCAAAATTCTTTAGACCTTCAAGACATTTCTCCTTAACTAGCTTCATTGCGTCATCCGAGCTAATATTGTCCTTGTACTCGTGCTTTTCATCAATTATGACATTTCTTAAGCTTCTTTCAATAGTCTTATCTTGAGTTATAGGCATATTAGTGTCGTAGAATTTTTTAAAGTCCTTAGCTAGACCTTCAGTCACTACAGCGCTTTCAGCAAGATTCTTTTCTACAAAATCGCAATTTACATAAGTAGTGTTCTTGATAAGCTTAGCCATTTTATTCTTAGCTGTGGCAATGTCAATGCTATTATCAGCATTTTTAAACGTAACCTTTTTCTCAGCGCCGTTCCAGCTAAGTTCGTAGCCAAGCTTTTCAGCTATAAGCCTTAATGGTAGCATTGCCTTGCCGCCGTCCATAATAACTTCAGCTTCAGGAATTATTTCTCCATTGATAAATAATATAGTTCCGTTCTTAACAGGATAAGTTTTGTCAGCAATGCTTATAATGGCATCTTCAGGTCCCCTATCAGTTCCAAAACTAATTTCCTTTGCACCAGTCTCATCAAGCTTAGCCATAGAAATGCTCATAGACATGGACAAAACTAGCACAAATACTAAAACAAATGATAAAAACTTTTTCATAATAAACCTCCTTTTATCACTTTTTATTACTTTACTTATATATATTATATACCCCCCCCAGTATAAGTAAATAGATTTTCGTGAATTTTAACAAATTTGTAAGAAATCATCAAAAAAGCTCTCACCAAAGTGAAAGCTTTTAATAATTTCTTTATTTTGCAAAAGCACACAAAAAATTTCGCTTGATTTTTTGAATAAAGAAGAACCCCACCCTTCCACGATGCTTCGCATCGGGCGGGTGCCCGGGAACCTTGGTGCTTCGCACCAAGATGATTGAAGAACCTCGCCCTTATAGGCCGAGAACCTTTACGCTACACTCGTGGAGCTTTGAGGCAAGCATTAAAAAAGCTCTCACCAATGTGAAAGCTTTTAATAATTTTTATATTCAAAAATTTCTTTTATTTTGCTATACAGCAATTTTGCAAAGAAAAGAAGAACCTCACCCATCTACAAAGCTTAGCTTTGGATGGGTCCCGAGAACCTTGGTGCTTCGCACTACGATGGATTTGCGTTTCCCATCAAAAAAGCTCCATTTGCATGGAGCTTAATTAAATCTTTATATTAAAAATTTCTTTTTAACACGAAAGTGCAAAAATTTCGCCTGATTTTTTAGATTAAATCGATGGATTAGGCGATGTGCAGAAATTTTCAAGCGATCTCGTACTCAAGGTACGTGGAGCGAAAAAAATTTCGAACGAGCCTAAGCCGCGATTTAGGCAAAAAAGCACAGAAATTTTTTTAGTCTTGAGTATATGGTAACAACGCCACTTGTCTTGCTCTTTTAATAGCTGTTGTGATTTCTCTTTGGTGTTTAGCGCAAGTGCCTGTTATTCTTCTTGGTAAGATTTTACCCTTTTCTGTGATGTATTTTCTTAATTTTGCTACATCTTTATAGTCGATGTGTTCATTCTTTTCTTGGCAGAAAGCACATACTTTTTTTCTAGGTCTGAATCTTCTTTGCATTATATTCCCTCCTTTAATTAAAATGGAATATCCCTATTGCTTCCAGGAGCAAAGCCTTCGTCAACGTTTGAAAAATCTTCGTCTGAATTGAAGTAATCTTCATGTGATTGATTTGGAGCTTGTGATGTGATGTTCTTTCTTTCTAGGAACTCTACGGATGAAGCTATGACTTCTGTTACGTACCTTTTTGTACCGTCTTTAGCTTCATATGTTCTAGATTGAATACGACCTGTTACTCCAACCATGTTGCCCTTTGAAACATAATTACTGATATTCTCTGCAGTTCTTCCCCAAGCTACGATGGAAATAAAGTCTGCTGTTGGCATGTTCTTTGCTTCCATTTCTTCTCTTTTTTCTCTAGATAGACCCTTATCAACAGCAATAGTAAATGTGATAACTGCTTGATTTGTGTTAGGTGTGTATCTAAGCTCAGGATCTCTTGTTAATCTTCCGATTAAACTACATACGTTCATCTCTTCACCTCTTATTTATCTTCGTCTGTTACTATCATGTGACGTAGCAAAACGTCAGTGATTCTTGCTACTCTAGTAAGTTCTAGAATAGTGTCTTCTTCTGCTTCAAAGTTCATTAAGAAGTAGTAGCCTTCTGTTTTAAATTTGATTTGGTATGCTAATTTTCTTAGGCCCCAATCATCAGTGTTAGTTACTTTACCTTCTTCAGCTTCGATTATTGATTTTACCCTATCAAGGAATTTATTTCTAGCTTCCTCACTTGTTTCAGGATAAAAAACATACATTGCTTCATATTTTTTCATCTTTCCACCTCCTTTTGGACTTATGGCTCTTTAATAAATAAAGAGCAAGGTTACCTTGTAAGTATACAATAAATTCCCCTCTTTGTCAAGAATTTTTTACAAAAATAAATTTCTATCTATCAAGTCTATGTTAATGGATTTGCCACCTTGTAAATTTAGTCATAAAAAAAGAAGACTGAATAATCAATCTTCTTTCATATATTTATCCATGAGTAAAATTTTATCTTCATCAAGCGTCCTCTTCATATCAATGATTCTTTGATTAGAGGAGCCTCTGAACTTTAGTTTCAAGTCCTTTAAGTCTTCTACGAAGCGTCCGTCCACCAAAACATCTATGTTCTTCAAGACGTCCATAGCCCCGTCTTTTTGAACTAGCTCTTCAAAAGTGTAGCCGGAGTAGACCCAAATGTCTTTCTCAGACCTCTCTCTCACGTTTTTGATAAGATCATTAAGTCCATCAAGGTTATCGAATGGCTCGCCTCCTAAAACCGATAGGCCACGGATATTGTCATCGTTTAACGAGTCCATAAGCTCAGCGAAAGCTTTTTCATCAAAGACACTTCCAAAGTTAAAGTTTTGGTACTCTTTATTGAAACAGTTTTTGCAATTCAAGGTACAGCCCGTTAAGAATATAGTCGTTCTAACGCCTGGGCCGTTCGCTATGTCGTATTTCCTAATTTGCGCGTAATTCATTATATGTGAAGTACCCTTTGCTTGATCTCCTTAGTTTTTCCTTCATTCCAGAAGTTTTCGCCAAGGTAGCCGCATGTCCTTCTTGTAACATTCATCTTAGCTTGGTCCTTGTTATGGCATTGTGGGCATTCCCATTCATTATGGTCATTGATAATAATCTCGCCATCATAGCCGCAAACGTGGCAATAGTCAGACTTTGTATTGAATTCTGCATATTGAATATTGTCATAAATATAATCAACTATAGTTTCAAGCGCTTCTAAGTTATGACCCATGTTAGGTATTTCAGCGTAACTGATGCAGCCGCCCTTTGATAGTGCTTGGAATTGAGCTTCAAACTTAAACTTGTCAAATACAGATATATGCTCTCTAACATCAACGTGGAAAGAGTTTGTGTAATAACCCTTGTCAGTAACGTTTTTGATCTCGCCAAATCTTTCAAGGTCCTTCTTAGCAAATCTATAGCAAAGGCTTTCAGCAGGAGTGCCGTAAAGCGCATAGCCAAGGCCATCTTCCTTCTTCCAAGCTTGTAATTTTTCATTCATTTTTCTCATAACCTTAAGAGCAAAATCAGTCGCGTGCTCGTCAGTATGAGGAGTGTGGCGAACTAGATAAGTTGCTTCGTAAAGACCAATGTAGCCCAAAGTTACTGTGGCATAACCACCTTCAAGAAGTGGTCTGATTGGCTCGTGCTCTGCTAGTCTTGCGATAGCGCCGTGTCTCCAGTGAATTGGAGATGAATCGCTTGTAACGTTCTTTAATATATCGTATCTAAGTAGACAAGCCTTTCTGCATAGGTCAAGTCTCTTGTCAAGAATTTCAAAGAATTTCTCTTCGTCACCGCCACTAACGATAGCTATTTGCGGTAAGTTTAGAGAAACAACTCCCATGTTGAATCTGCCGTCAAACTTGTAATTGCCGTCCTTATCCTTCCATGGCGATAGAAAGGCTCTGCAGCCCATAGGCGCAAAAACGTTGCCTTCGTAATTTTCTCTCATCTTTTTAGCAGAGATATAGTCAGGGTACATCCTCTTAGCAGTACATTTGATAGCAGTTTGAGTTAAGTAATAGTACTTCGAGTCCTTGTGAACGTTGTTTTCATCAAGCACATAAACAAGCTTCGGAAAAGCTGGTGTCACATAAACACCGCATTCATTCTTGATGCCTTGAATTCTTTGCTTCAAGATCTCTTCGATGATCATCGCAAACTCATCCGCATACTCGAAATCATCTTCCATGTGCATGAATAGAGTAACGAAAGGCGCTTGACCATTCGAAGTCATAAGTGTATTTATTTGATATTGTATAGTTTGTATGCCGCTTTCAAGATCCCTTTGAGTAAGTTTTCTTGCTAATTCGTCTTGCTTTGCCTCGTCATCAAACATTTCCTTAGCAAGCTTTAAATTCTTTTCGTAGCTGCGTCTTAAGTACTTCGCAAGACATTTTATGTCAATGGATTGGCCACCATATTGGTTTGATGCGATTTGTGCAATGATTTGAGTCATGACATTGCAGGCAACTTGGAAAGATCTTGGGCTTTCGATCAATTTGCCATTAACCACAGTGCCGTTGTCAAGCATGTCCTTCATATTAACAAGGCAGCAGTTAAACATAGGTTGAATGATGTAATCCATATCGTGCAAATGGATGGAGCCTTCATCGTGCGCTTGAAGAAGGTCATCGTCAATCATTAGCCTTCTAGCAATGTCCTTAGATACTTCACCAGCAATCAAATCCCTTTGAGTAGATGCAATGTGAGCGTTTTTATTAGAGTTTTCCTTCATTAAGTCACTGTTTTTTCTGTCAAGAAGACCGATAATGCTCTCGTCAGTAGTATTGATCTTTCTCTTGAAAGCTTGAACAGCCTTGTAGTTCTCATAACTTCTGGCAGTTGCAGGATTTTTGTTCTCGATAAGCTTGTAGTAAACCTTGTCTTCGATATCATAAATCGAAAGAGGTCTCTCAGCTACAACAGCTTCCCTCTTGATCTCGTCAGCTATCTTTTCAGCAAGACCTTCTTCATATACCCCTGTTGAAGAATTCATCGCTTTTTTAATAGCTACAACAATTTTAGATTCGTCAAATGGCACTTTTTCGCCGCTTCTCTTGAATATATACATCTCATACCTCCACAATATTTTGATTGCTTCTCCTCTTCGCAAATATTATTATACTACATATAGTGGCGATTATCAATAGTAAATTTGGATTAAATTATTAAGATTTGTTCATATATTTTCACGAGTTAAATGACTATATCGTTGTGAGAGATATGCACAAAAAAAGAAGGCGATTTGCCTTCTTTAGTATTACTTAAATTTATAATCTCCAAACCACGGATAAACCTTCTCATCCAATTCACTCTTAGGTATGCTAAGTGCGCTTAGTCCATGTATGCTTGCTGGTTTACCAATAAGTGAAGCTGTTTCCATCTTATCTGAGTGGACTCTACCTATACCAACTTGTAGTATTGATGTAGCGATTGTGCCTCCTGGGATATTTGTTTTAACGTTTTTATTGATTGTGTTCCAAATTGATCCTATCTTTAATATATTTTCGGGTCTCAATACTTTTTTAGCAAGTGCCTTCATAAAATCTTGTTGAGTCCTTTGTCTACCATAGTCAGCAACTCCGTAATTGGAATCAGTATAACCTTTTCTAAATCTAAGTAGACCTATAACATTATCTTTAGTAATGGTTTGCTTACCTTTTTTAATATTTACGTGCAATTCATTGCCCTTTGTTGTATCGTGGTAGTTCATATTGACTGGCACGTCAAATTCAACGCCGCCAACTATGCCAACTAGCTCCTCAACTGCCTTGTAATCAACTCTTACGTAGTAGCGAACATCAAGCTTTAGCCAGTCTCTAACTGTTTTAAGTGTTAGCGCTGGGCCGCCATATGAGTGGGCGTGTGTTAATTTATCATTTGCGCCTTTAATCTTTACTATACTATCACGTGGAAGGCTTAGCATCTTGATTGAGCCGTCGTCAAAGTTTACTTTGCAAAGCATCATTGTGTCTGATCTTTGTCCTTTCATCTCTTTTTGGCCGGCGTCTCTTTTGTCTATACCCATGAGCAAGAAACAAAGCTCGTTACCGTGCTCTTCCTTCAAAACCTTTTGGTCATCCGGGAATATCGGATTTAGCTCCTCTTCTGTTTCTTCCTCTTCTTGAGCCTCTTCCTCAACTTGATTTTCTTCTATATTATTATCACCTTTTAATTCGCCGTTATTGATCCTCTTTTGCGCCCTGTAAAACACAAAGCCAAAGGCTAGAAACGCGACTATAAAAGATATTACAAATTTCTTTTTCATAATCAAACTCCTTTTACTTCTCATATTATATTACATGGCGAAGAATTTTTCAATAGAGTTCATAAATTTGTTACTATTTTGTTAATTCCTTTTTATCTTTGAGAATGGCTTCGCTGCCACTCTAATTATTTTTACACGTTTTATTCACTCTCTTTAAGGCAATATGCTTATAATCATCTAGTGCTTTTGTCTTCTTCGGAAGTTTTTTCTACTAAATCCAAAAGTTTATTCGTAGTGGCAAGGCCATATCCATAGTTTGTGGTGATGACTGCTCTCTTAGAAAGCTCTTTCGCCTCGTCTATAGGGAGTTCCTTGCGAGTTTTGCGGTCGATGTAGCGGCCGTGCTCAAAAATTCTGTCTCTCGGATAGACAAAAAGCGTATCGTCTGTGATGAAGCTTCCTTTGTCAAGATGAGTCATTGGAAAGACGATGTTGTCCTTGCTCGCTTCGTCATCAAGTAGGTCGACGCCCATGTTTGGATACTTTGTCTTGTCCCAATCAAGTAGATTGATGAGTGTCGCGTATAAATCAAGCTGGCTACCTATATTGTGCCTTTGCACGTTCTTTTCAAGTCCTGGAACGTGGATCACAAGCGGTATGTTCATCATTTCATCGTAGTCAAGCTCCTTGCCGAGCCACTTCTTAATAGATTCTTGGCGCTCAGCGTTTTTAACTGTCATTGCATGATGGTCACCATAAATCACTATGACCGTGTCATCTAAAAGACCTAACTCATCCAAATCTTTGAAGAAGCTCTCTATGGCTTCGTCTGTGTATCTCGCGCACTTGGCGTATCTATATACATAATCATCTTCATCGCCGAGAAGCGGCTTAATGCTTGCTAGCTCATCTGGCAAGATGAATGGCGTATGCGTTGTAAGCGTAATCATGAAGGAAAAGAACTTATCACCATTTTGAGCGGCGTCCTTATACTTCGACATGGACTGCTTGAAAAATGATTTATCAGATAGACCCATGTTGATGATCTCGTCTTGAGTAAATTCTTCGCCAAGCATGATGTCATCCACGCCAAGCTCTTCGTAAAACTTTCTTCTGTCGTAGAACTTACCAGTGTTGCCATGAAAGGCCATGGTCCTGTAGCCGTGTTCCTTTGCCGATGTGAAGAGACCGTAGTTGTCGCAGCCCTCATAAAGCTTGTAGGCCTGCCCCTTAAGTGAAGGATAAAGACCGTTAAGCGAGACAAACTCCGCGTCCGATGTATTGCCCATGCCCAAAAGTTCGAAGTAGTTATCAAAGTAGATGCTGCCCTCGTCCTTGATGAGGCTGTTCATAAATGGAGTGATCTCCTCGCCGTTGTACTCTTGATTCACAAAGGTATTTTGAAGGCTTTCGCACTGAATCACGATGATGTTTTTGCCCTTCGCAAGCCCAGTAAAGTCGTTCGAAGTGAATTTTCTCTCTCTAAACTCTCTTGTGACGTCCATCTCCATGCTCTCGTCATGCATTGCTCTTTCGTCTACGATTCTCTTTAGCTTACTCATGGCAATGGTTGAGTAAAGCTCTGTACCAAAGATGCTTCCATAAAGGTATTGCGGCGCGATTATCAGTAGCGCGGCTAAGCCTATGCCAATGGATGAGCGCTTCACGCTGCCCTTCTTTTTTTCGCTCTTAAGGACCACGGCAATATTTATTAGGGATAATATTATAATCACGATTAAAAATACGCTGATATTCTCGCGAATAACTGGTCCCGTGCCTTTAAGCTCTTTCGCTTGGCCGAATCTTGAAAAAAGATTGAAGTTTGCAAATTCTGCATAAAAAACGCTTGCGGCTATCTTGGCAAAGCCTGCTAAGGCTATGACGGCTGCTCTATATACCCTCGAAGTAAAGGCAAATAAAACTGCTAGCTCTATCGCCGATGTTAGTATGATTGCAAGTGTCAATAAAATAAGCCTTGGCCTTTGATCCAAAGCTAGTTTATAAATAAAATTTTTATAATAGAATAATATATTGATTATAAATACGATGCCTATTACTACGCTCGCTCTTATCTTTTTCAAAGCCTTCGCCTTCTTCCTTTTTTCATTATATCACATTTTACATGATTATAATAATATTTTTACTAAGGCTCTTGGCATAAAAATAGAGCCGCAGCTCGCGGCCCATATCGATAAAAAACTATTTTTCTATAAATTTTTTAAACTTATCAGCGAAGTCCTTGATTCTTTCTTTATTATCAGCTATGAACCCCGCTTCTTCATCTGCAAATGGGATGCTTATTGTGTTCATCGCATCAATATTTGCTCTTAATTGATGAAGTACTGCAATTAGTTCTTTTTGTGCAAGTCTTGTTCCGTCAAGGCCTTGTGTTACGCCAACTACAGCAAAGTTCTTGCCGCCAATTAGGTACTTTTCTTCATCGTTTGGTCTTGATAACCAGTCAATCATGTTCTTGACAGTGCCAGGAACTGAGTAGTTGTACTCAGGTGAAGCAATGATGACGCCATCTGCTTCTCTAATATCTTCCCTAATCTTCTTGATCCAGTCTTCTTCGGGATGTTCAAGATTCCCATTAAATATCTTAAAGTCATTTGGATAATATTCTACTATATCGTAATCAGCAAATTCCTTTTCTATTTCCTTTGCTAATAGTTTATTCAGTGAGCCCTCTCTTTGTGAGCCAATTAAAAATACTAATTTCATTTCATCACTCCCTCTAAACTATATACCCAAAAATCTTAATTATAATGCTTAAGCCCCAAAATTAAGTCTCTGAAAACGCTCGCAAGGTAAAGTGAGCCCGCGACAACTATGACAGCATCGTCTGTATATAGCTCAAGTGCCTTCTTGTAGGCTTCTTTGTTGCCTTTAATAAAGTAGATACCGCTCCTTTCGCCGATGGCCTCAGCCAGCTTTTCAAACTCAAAGTCCCTGCCCTTGTAGACAAGGCTAGTCACGATAAAGTCCGCATCAAGCCCATCGAAAGTCTCAAAAACCTTTTTATAATCCTTATCCTTTAAAAACGATGTGATCATGATGACTTTTTTATCAAGGCCAAGCAAATATTTCTTTAGCTCGGCAGCGCTCGCCTCGTTGTGTGCCCCGTCGATGATGATGTATGGATCTTCCTTAACAGTCTCTATGCGGCATGGCCACTTAACTTCGCTTAGACCTTTTTTAATCGCGTCTTCACTTATATCGAGCCTAAATCTATTTGCAAGTTCATTAGCTACCCAAACTGCCATAGCTGCGTTTTTTGCTTGAAATTCGCCCGCTAGACTTATGCTATAGTCCTTTCCATCGTAAGTAAATTCAGTTTCTGTATCAGTTTTCCCTATGCTTATGGCCTTGCCATCCAAAACTTTTACCTTAGCATCGACCTTTTCTGCTTCGTCTTTAATTACGTTTATAACATTCTCCCCTTGAGGGTAGACGTAAACCGTGTCAAATGGCATAATGATGCCTGCTTTGTTAAAGGCAATCTCTTCTAAAGTGTTGCCAAGTACATTTTGATGGTCATAGTCAACCTTCATGATGACATCAGCCGCCTTTTGTGTAAAGCAGTTAGTCGAGTCATAAAGGCCACCAACGCCCACTTCGAAGATGGCGAAATCCACGCCTTCGTCGGCAAAATACATAAGAGCGATGAGAGTCACTATCTCGAAGTAGATGCAGTTTATCTCAAGCTCATTTATCTTATCGACTATGGTTTTTAAGTAGTGATAAAAGCACTCAGGCGGAATAAAGTCGCCGTTTATACGTATCCTGTCGTTCATCCCTTCAATCGAAGGCCCAACGAAGAGGCCAGTCTTAAGATTTGCCTCTCTTAAAATATTGTCAAGGATGATGCAAAATGAGCCTTTGCCAACAGTTCCTGCGACATGAATCACATTTAAATTCGATATATCAAGCTCAAATATGTCTATGAGCCTTTTCATATTCTCATTGCTAGTCATATCGCGCTTGTGCTTAGTCACGCCGTAAAGGCTCTCAAGTATCTCGCTTGATTTTTCAAAATAATTTATCATTTCAATATATAACCTATGGACCAAACAGTTTTTATGTACTTATGGTCCGGGTCAATCTCCTTTAGCTTATTTCTGAGGTTTGATATGTGTACGTTGATGGTGTTGTCAGAATAGATGTCGTCCTCCCAAACGGATCTGTATAGATTTTCCTTGGTGAAAACCTTTTTCGGATTCTCGATTAAAAGCCTTAATAATTTATACTCCATCCGTGTTAAATTAAGTGGCACTTCTTTAAAGCTGATAACGTTGTTGTCGTTATCAAGGTGGAAGTCCTCGAAGCGCACAGCCTTCTCGCCAAGCCTATTGTAAGCGTTGGAGCGTCTTAGCTGAGCCCTAACACGGCTGATAAGCTCGTCAGTATCGAAGGGCTTCATAATGAAATCGTCGCAGCCAAGGTCAAGGCAGCCAAGTCTAGTCGCCTTATCAATCTTGGCAGATAGAACTATGATAGGCATCTTCATATCTCTGGACCTAGCGTAATTAATTACGTCCTCACCCATTAGCTTCGGCATCATAAGGTCAAGAAGCATTAGGTCCACCTCATTGTTCTTTAGGTATTCGACCGCTTCCGCCCCGTCAAACACTTGCTTCGTCTCAAAACCGCGCTCACTTAAGAGCTCCTTTATTAAATTGTTTATGTCTTTATCGTCTTCAACTATTAATATCATAAGAACACCTCAAGATAATTATATAATGAATTGGGGATAATAGCAAGAAAAAAGTAAATAGGCATAATCTAAATAGAATTATTCACTTTCTCTTGACAATTATCAAAATCTATTGTAAAATATTTTTGGAGAGGCGATATTAATATTAGTTTGTTAAGAGTATCAAGTACTCTTTATTTTGCATGCTAATCATAGGGGATTAATTTTTATTAGTCCTTTTTTTATCGCTTAATGCATACGATATGTATGTAAATTTTTTATAGGAGGCTTTATTATGAAGAAAAGATTTTTATCTCTTCTATTTGTCGTTTTAATGTTATTTAATGTTTGCTATGCAGCACCTGTATCATTGAACGCAAAAGATTTAGTAAAGGAAAGCTCAAGAACATATATTGAGTTTTCATCGTTAAAGGACTACGGTCTAAAAACTGAAATGAAAGGTGATGCCTACACTGTCAGCGACGGCAAGGCAAGTTTAGTATTCAAAAAGAATACTAATGAGTTCACTGTTAATGGAACTAAGTTTGCTATGGATGCAAAAACAAAAGTTAAAGGAAATGAATTTTTAATTCCATTAAGAACACTATTTGAAACACTTAATTACAATGTAGAGTATGACAAGAAAACAAAAGGCTTAAAGCTTGAAAAGAACAAAGAAAATACTCTTCCAGTCAAAGAAGATACTTACACTGTTACAAAAACTCATAAAAAAGTAGCATCACTTGCTCCAAGCGTTACAGAAATTATGTTTGACTTAGGCGCAGGGGATATGCTTGTAACAAGAACAGACTACTGCAATTACCCAGCAGCTGCTGCAAAGATTACTTCAGTTGGATCAATGCTTGAGCCATCAATCGAAAAAGTTATCACTCAAAAACCAACAGTAATTATCGCCGAAACACATTTTAAAGAAGACGTTTTAAATCAACTTAAAAAGGCTGGCATGGAAATAATTGCATTCAATACACCAAACTCAATGGAAGAAACATATGCATCAATCAAAACTATAGCAACTATAGTTGATAAAAACTATGAAGGAAGAGCTCTTATCTCAACTATGAAGGGTAAAATAGCTCAAGTTTCTCTTAAGACAAAGAATCTTAATAAGCCAAGCGCATACATCGTTGTAGGCACTGGCGAAAGCGGAGAATTTACTCACGGCAAAACTTCATTTATGAATGAAATCTTAAATATCTGCGGCTATACTAATGCTGGCGCAGATGCTGATGGCTTTAAATATACTCTTGAAAAGCTTATAAAGAAGAATCCGACATATCTATTAACACCAGGCTGGGCTACAGAAACTGTTAAGACAGGTGCTGCCTACAAGGGTCTAAGCGCTGTTAAAAACGGTAAAGTTGTTCAAATCAATGACGATATTTTCTCAAGAGCATCAAACAGAGTCGTTACAGAAGGCTTAAAAGAACTACTAAAGATAGCTCATCCAGAAGTAATTAAAGACTTAGAATTTTAATGAAGAAAAATCTATTTTTATCTTTATCTTGCGTAGTGCTCCTTGCACTTATGGTCTATGCAATAACTTTAGGCTCGGTATATATAGAGCCAAATATTATACTTAGATCAATTATAGAATGGATAAAATATGGGATGGATGGGGTCACTTGTGATGACTCCATCCGTTTTATTATCTTTGAAGTGAGACTACCAAGAATAATACTCGCTGTGCTTACAGGCAGCCTTCTGTCAATGGCTGGAGCAGTTTATCAAGCAATATTTCAAAATCCCATGGCTGATCCATATGTAATCGGTATATCATCAGGTGCGGCCTTTGGTGCAACCATCGCCATCATATTCTTGCCGCCAATGATGCTACTTGGTAATTCCATAGTTAGTTTAGCAGCCTTTCTTAGTGCTATATTAACAAGCATACTAGTATACTTCATCTCAAAAACAAAAAGAGGCGTAGATACATTCTCACTCTTACTAACAGGAGTAGTAATAAGTACAGTGCTTTCTAGCTTTATCTCGTTAATGATGCTTGCCCACCAAGACGAAGCAATGAAGATTATGACTTGGACTATGGGAAGTTTCAACGCAAAGAGCTGGAACCATGTATTAACAATACTTATACCGACAGTCATTGGCATATTCTTCACAATATATCACGGCAAAGACTTAAACGTCCTTGTTATGGGCGAAGAAGAAGCGATGACTATGGGTCTAGACACTAAGAGATTAAAAAGAAACATGCTACTTATTTGTGCGCTTCTAACATCCATCGCCGTATCAGTCAGCGGTATCATAGGCTTCGTTGGCCTTATAGTGCCGCACTTCATAAGACTAATCTTCGGAAGCGAGCATAAATTTTTACTAAAGGCGTCTTTCGTTTTTGGCGCGATATTTATGCTTCTTTCAGACACAATCGCTCGATCACTTATAGACGGCTTCGAAGTACCTGTCGGCATCATCACCTCGCTCATAGGCGGACCGCTATTCTTAATACTACTTGTGCGTTATAGGAGAAGTTTAAGATGAATATACTAGAAATAAAAAATATATCATTCTCCTATGGAGATAAAAAAGTTTTAGACAATATAAGCTTTAAGATTGATTATGGTGAAAAAGTTATAATCATAGGGCCAAATGGCTGTGGCAAGACAACATTACTTAGAATAATTTCTGGCTATCTAAAGCCTGATGCGGGTGAAATTTTGCTCGAAGGAAAAAAGCTTGATGAATATAAGGCAAAAGAAAAAGCAAAAATACTTGCCATGATGCATCAAGAAAGCAAATCATCATTTGATTTTAAAGTACAGGAAGTTGTTGAGATGGGCCGCTACCCGTACCTGCCTTGGGACGCAAAACTAAGTAAAGACGATAAAGTAATCGTCGATAGATTAATAAAACTAATGAACTTAGATGAGCTTAGAGAAAAGTCCATACTAAAGATATCAGGCGGAGAAAAGGCCCGCGTCATGGCAGCGAAAACATTTGCGCAAGAGCCAAGACTTATGCTCATGGATGAGCCAGTCAGTGCGATGGATATAAAACAAGAATTTCACCTTATGAATATAGTGAAAAAAAGCGATATAAGCTACGCAATAGTACTTCACGACCTAAACCTAGCTGGCACCTTCGCTGACAAGATTGTACTAATGAAAAAAGGACAGATAATATCTGTCGGCACAGCAAAAGAAGTATTAACAGAAGAAAACATAAAAAAAGTCTACGAAGTTGATTCAGAAATTATAATCAGAAACGATAGACCTTATGTCTTGCCACTTAATGGCGATTATTAATATGTATATGAATCTCATGAGCTGGGCTCATGAGATTTTTTAATCATAGGGTGGCAAAAGCGCTTAAATATATATACAGATACATATCACGCTGCATTTATTAAGCTGTGCAAAGCCTCTTTGCCTTGGTATACCTCGTGCATAAGCCTCTCAATCGTGTAGCCTTCCATAAGCTTAGTCTTGACGAAGCTCCTTAGGCCATCATACAAATCAAAGGTACGCTTAGTGCTCTCAGGTCTTGCGTAGACCTTCCAGTAACGGCAATAGACATAATTTTGTCCCTCATTCTCGATAAAACCAATAACATCGTCAATGGGAAAGCCAAGGAAAATCCCAATCTCGTGCGGGAACTCAAAGTGCCTTAGCTTAGCCTTAAGAGTCAATAGGCACGCATCGAGCTCAATTGTCTCGTAGCCGTAGTCCTTTAAAAACGCTCTTACCCTAGGCTTTTGAATGTACCTAGAGAGCCTCTCTTCGTTGTAGATTAGTAGAAGCATACTTGATTCACACTCACAAAGCTTTTCAATCGCAATGCCATAAACCTTAAAGATGCCCTTGTACTTCTCAAGAAGCTCCTCGTCATAAGATAGCTTCGCCTTTGATAGAGATATTAAATTTGATAATTTAGTCCCCATAAGAACAGGGGCACAGTGATTTGCCAAGATGGACTCAAACCTCACTTCGCACATGACACTCTTCCTTTCAATCAGATTAGTTAGGCATGTCTAACTCCTTGATGATATATTAGCATATGATAAGTGATATGTCAAGTGTTTTTTATTTATAGATTATATTATATTTTTTATTTTTGTCCTTAATTAAGTATCGCAAATTTATAAAATCATTAAAACTATTATCTTGGCTGGGTATTTTGTACAAAGAAAGAGCAATCACAAATTTAATGCGACTGCTCTATCTTGTAATAGTTTTAAAGAAGAAATTTATTTTTTATCACTATCAGCTTTTAATTTTTCCATCTCTTCAATGGCCTCACTCTTTCTTCTTATAGAGTGTAGTATAAGTGTAACAGTAACGACTGCATATGAAATGAATGTTCTTAGGTACTCACCTATCATTGAGTTGCCTGTGATGTTAGCGCCTGCTGTAGGCATTACTATAAACATCAAGTGGAAAAGTACTGTACCAACAAGAGCGTTTTTGATTGTCGCCTTTGATACGCTCGCTCCACCTATTAGTAAGGCTGCTGCTGCATATAGTGCTGCTTGATCTGCGCCATTATATGTGTTTAAGTTACCAATGTTTTGTAGATAGATTATTTGTCCGAAGGCTGCCATAACTGTAGAGATGACTACGGCTTTAAGTCTTGTCTTATCTACATTTATGCCGGCATCTTCAGCTATTCTCATATCGGCTCCAACGGCTCTCATGTCTTGACCTAGTTTAGTCTTTCTAAACCAAACTATGAATAAACATGCTAGGGCGATGACGATAAAGGTTGCTATAGGTAATTGAACACCTAAAACTGATATGTCTTGGCCAATAATTCTGTCCACTAATTTATCAAGACCCTTTTGACTTTGTAGGTCAATAGCATTTCTAACGCCATAGCCACGTGATAGTATTAGGTCTTTGTTCTTAAATGGAATAACTCCACCAAAGATATAAAGTACAAAGAATTGGTAAACACCTGTCATAAAATAGCCAAGTATCATGGATGTGATCATTTCTCTTGACTTTGCTTTGTTTAGTACACCACCTGCGAATAAACCTAGTACTACAGAGATTGGTATTGAAACCAATGACGCGATAAGTATAGCTGGAAGCCCTGTTATTCCCCAGTTTTCAACGAAGATTAAGGCAACTTGACCAGCCATGGCGCCTAATACCATACCAAAATTAATGCCTAGACCTGCAACTATAGGTATAAGTAGTGAAAGTACCAAAAAGGCGTTTCTCGCAAATCTTATTATTACTTGTGAAACCAAGAATTGTGGTGAGAATCTACTAAATATTATGCCTATCGCACAAATGATGATGAACATCACTGGAACGGTGTATTCATTTACTGTAAATAATTTATTACGCTTTTTCATTATTTTCCACCCTCCTTACGTGTCAAGGCAAATAGTATAAGTCCGTTTGATATGATAAGTCTTAAAACGTCTGAAATATCAACCTTTATAGCTGTATTAATAACTGTTGGTGTCATTGTTAATATACCTTGGAAAAGTAATGTACCTATCAAAACGTTCTTAATATTAGCTTTCTTAATGGATGCGCCACCAAGTAGTATAGCTGCAACACTTGGGAAAGCGAAGAATTGTGGTGCGTTATACATTTGAACGAAGCCATAACTTTGTTCGTAGATAACCATACCAGCTGCGCCTAGTGCGCATGACAATATTACTGCTAACATCCTAGTTTTGTTTATATTAGCACCTGCGGCTCTTGCATAATTTTCGTTTGATCCTACAGCTGTCATTGTTGTACCTTTTTTAGATTTAAAGAAAAGATAAACCAAATATGCAAATATTGCAAAAACTATAAACATACCTGTTGGTATAAGTAATTTATCACCTAATTCGCTTGCCGTTTCTAGCTCTATACCAAGTATACGAGAGAAAGCTTTCTCCCAATATGCCTTTAAGGATATAGTTGTTCTTAAACCTTCGCCACTGAAACCCATAACTGATTCTGGATTTTTAAATGGAAGTACTACCCAAAATATATTCATTAGTGCGATAAATGAGAAGCCAACGTATGTTGCTATAATCATTTCGTCGCCCTTTACCCTATTTAATATAAGACCGTATAGCCAACCAAATAATGCACCAAAAGCCATACCAACTGCAAGTGCAAATGTTACACCGCCTATACCAGTTAGTCTTAATTCTAGTGATAGAACTGCTCCTAGCATACCGCCTATAAGTCCGACTGGCAAACCAAAGTTAAGTCCGCAGCCTGCTTGTATCATAGGTATCATCGATAAAACTAGTATGGCGTTCATACCAAAACGTGTTAAAACGTCTATGAATGATCTTTTTAAGTCAACGCCTATAAAGCCTCCAACTATGAAAAGTCCTACTATGAAAAAGAAAATGATTACTCTAGGAAGTCCGATTCTTTTAACTAAATTTTCTTCTCTCATATTCTACACCTCCTCCGGTTTTGTTCCTGCCATCATTAGTCCAAAGTACTCTACCGGATCTGTAGGTAATAGCTCGCCAAATACTTTGCCTTCAAAAATAACTAGTATCCTGTCGGCTATGCTTCTTAACTCTTCAAGCTCACTTGATATGATGACTATGGATGTATCATGCTCTCTGTTGTACTTTTTAAGCGCTTCAAGAACAAGTGACTTCGCTCCAATGTCTATACCACGAGTTGGTTCTGAAACAAATAAGAATTTTGGTTCAAGTGCAAATGCCTTTGCCAAGCAAACCTTTTGTTGGTTACCGCCTGATAAGTTCTTTGCTTTTTCACTAGGACCTTGAGTCCTTATTTCAAGCTCATCAATATATTTTAATGCGGCTTCTTTCATCGCCTTATCGTCTCTAAACTTAAATGGTCCAATCTTCTTTGTGAATGTATCGTTAACCATCATAGCGTCGAAGGCTATGTTCCAGTCAATACCTTCATCAAGAAGTAAGCCAACGCCACGTCTGTCTTCAGAAACAAAGGCTAAGTTCTTTTTCAAAACTTCCTTTGTATGAGTTATATCTAGAGGCTCTCCTTCATAAGTAACGGTTCCGCCAGATGGATACAAACCCATAATACCGTTTGGAATACCTAATTTACCTTGACCTGCTAAACCGCATACGCCAAGTATCTCGCCTTTTTTTACTTCAAAGGAAACATCTCTAACCGACTCACCCGGCATATCTACATATAGATTTTCAACCTTCATTATAGTTTCGTCGCCTATTTCTCTTAATTCTTTAGAATTTTCCTTCTTTGACATATCACGGCCAACCATCCAGCTTGCTATTTCCATGATATTAAGGTCTTTATTTTCAGTATCTTTAATAATTTCTCCATCACGAAGAACAATAACTTGATCACAAACATCGATTATTTCACGAAGTCTGTGTGAAATGAAGATGATGGCTATGCCTCTTTTAGCAAGTCTCTTCATCGCATCAATAAGTATATCGGCTTCCGACTCAGTTAGTACCGCAGTCGGCTCGTCCATAATAATGATTTTTACTTTATCCTTAGAAAGCTCTCTGGCTATCTCCAAAAATTGCTTGTGACCAACTGGCATATCTTTTGCAAGAGTATTTGTGTTGATGTCGACGCCGAGCTTTTCAATAGCTTCCTTTGCTTTCTCTTCCATCGTAGATCTTTCTAAAGTATCCAATTGTTTACCAAATACAGCAGAGATTGGATTCTTCTTAGTGATTTCACGATTTAATAATATATTTTCTGTTGCAGTAAACTCTGGTATCAATGAAAACTCTTGATGCACCATGCCTATTCCGGCTTCTAGCGCATCGATAGGGTTTTTAAAGTTTACCTTTTCGCCATCGATAAGAACATCTCCTTCATAGCCACCAGTCTCTTTAATAAAACTCATGCCGAAGAGTATGTTCATCATGGTCGATTTACCAGCACCATTTTCTCCTACAAGTCCCAAAATTTCTCCTTCTTTAAGTTTGAAAGAAACATCTTTTAAAACGTGGTTACCGGAGAAGCTTTTACCTACATTTCTAAACTCTAATATTTCGCCCATAAAAAACCTCGCCTTCAATAATTTAAACGGAGCAGCAATGAGGCCGCTCCGTCCATTAATCAAATATGTCTATTTCTTAGATTGATAATCTTCTAGCATCTTGTAAATATCAGGAACTTCTTCATCAGTCATCTTTAAGAAACCTTTACCAAATACATAAGTATCTTGTAGTACTAGTATATGGTTCTTTCTTTCTTCCATGTTTGTTCTGTCTTTGTAAACAGTTGCTGCCCATGCAGCACCTGGAGTCATGTCTGATAATACAGCTGCAACGTCTTCAGTATTTAGCATGTCTTTACCAGATTCAACCATTCTCTTACCAAGTTCGATAAGAGCTTGAGTAGTTGAAAATCCATATGAATATGTCCAAGTACCCATTCTGCCAGGGTTCTTCTTAGATAATACTTCTTCTTCTTTTTCAACAATCTTAGGGAAATCACCTGCGGCATCCTTAAGGTCTAGTCCTAGAGCTCCTGGATAACCAAGTATTGGTGATGGTAAGTCTTGTTCTACGAAGATTGCTCCTAATTCAGCTACTTTTAATAGCATTGGTTCAGTATGAGCATCGTTTGTTGCGAAGAATGCAGTGTCTTTACCGTATTTTTGTACCCAAGCTGGCATTTGTTCCAAAATAAAGTTTTGTGCTCCTGGGATACCGATATCACTTGTTGGGTCCGGTGCAGTTTCCATAGCAAATTCCATACCGATCTTATCACAAGTTGCTTCCATAATATCCTTTCTTAAAGACAATAGTTCGATTGACATGTGTCTTGGGAAAGAAACGTGAACGAATTTTTTAGCACCCATCTTTTGAGCAGCTAGTGGGATTAAATATCCACGAGTTACGTTATCTGGGTCGATAACTAAGTCAGCTGCAGCTTCGATAAGGTTAGGGTCTTCTTGAGAGTTACCAGCAAAACATAAAATGTCAGGACGTCTTTCCTTAACTTGCTTAAATGCTGCTGCAGTACCAGGTACACCTTGGTTAACAACGATAACTTTTAGCTTAGGGTCGTCAGCAAGAGAAACTATTTGTTGGATAGTTGTTTCTTGTTCTGCTGAGAAGTTGTCTGGATAGTTTTTGTGAACTATAAGTCCGCCATCCTTAGCATCTCCATATTTAGCTATCATGCCTTCAGTACCACGTTGTTCGTCTTCAGATTGTGATACAGTACCAGTTACAACACCGATGTGGAAATCAGTAGCTTCAGTAGCTTCGCCATCTTTAGCTTCGCCATCAGTAGCTTCAGTAGTTTTTTCGCCTTCAGTCTTGTTTGCGTCAGTAGCAGGTGCATCGTTTTTGTTACATGCTACTAGAGAAAACATCATAATTAGCGCGATTAACATCGCAAGTACTCTTTTCATCATAAAACCTCCTCGTACTTTAATGTCCTCTTAGCTTAAGATAATTTCAACGGATCTTAAGTTATAATTCAAAGAGCCCTAATCTCGTGAGATAACTCCCTTAGCTTGAATAGCCTAACGGTGTTTCTTGTAGTCACGATAGCTATGTTGCACTTTATCAAGTGGAAGCTCTTTTATATATTATAGCACCTTATGTTATAAAATACAAGTCTTTTTGAAATTTTTATATAAAAATTTGCAAATATGTGCATACAACATTACTTTATGAGTATCATATGCAATATATGAGTCATTTACTTGCAATGTGTTTACCTACTTAAGCAAGAAAAGCGCTAAGATGCTATAAGGCTTTTCATAAAAAATATAGCACCCATATATATGAGTGCTACATAGATTATAATCTTTCTCTACAATAGTTTTTCTACTTCTTTTTCTAGTGCCTTTGGTGTTTTTTGTGAAGCAAATCTATCGACAACGTTTCCTTCTCTATCTATCAAAAACTTTGTGAAATTCCATTTGATTTCGTCTCCTAAGATGCCGCCCTTTTCTTTTTTCAAAAATTTGTATAAAGGGTCAGCGTCATCGCCATTGACATCAATCTTTGACATCATGGGAAAAGTCACGCTAAATGTAGAAGTGCAGAAATTTTTTATCTCTTCATTGCCGTCTGGCTCCTGCGATCCAAATTGGTTGCATGGAAAGCCTAAGATCACAAAACCTTGGTCCTTATACTTTTCGTATAGCTCTTCAAGACCTTCGTATTGCTTAGTAAAACCGCACTTGCTCGCTGTGTTAACTATGAGTACTACCTTGCCTTTATACTCAGACATGGAGACTTCTTCGCCTGATATGCTCTTAACTTTGTAATCGTAAAACATTTTTACCTCCTTAATATATTTTCTTTTTCAATTATATATACCCATAAGCACGAAAAAAGTCTTATGGACTTGCCACAAGACTTTTAAAATTTTTAATCGAGATCGTCGTACATTTTTAACGCCTTCGCTCCATATGCAGTTCCCGGACCACCATTCATCAAGATACAAGTTTTGATAACATCGATAAGTTGTTCTCTTGTACCGCCTGCTTTTTTAAAGCTTGTGATGTGAGCTAGCATACATGGGATGCACTTGATAGTGATTGAGATGCCTAGGGCAACCATTTCTTTTTCGATAAGTGTTGCTGCGCTTTCTTTTGTGTAAACTGCGTGTAAATCACCAAAGGCTTTCATGATTTCTGGTGATGAATTGATAAGCTCCTTGCTTAATTCTCCGTTTAATTCTCTTTCTTTTTTGTAATCCATAATATTACCTCCCTTTATTTTTTGAAATATCTTCCAATTATATATTACCCATTAAGCTCCTCCATTGCCATTGAAATAGTTTATAGTTTTGCCGTGTATTATAAGTAAAATCAATAGGCTTGTATATATCTGATTCAAAAAAATAGACATGCCGTGGTAAAAGCATGTCTATTTACATTGTATCACATCTAAAATACTTTTTTCTATTTAAATAGTAATTGAAGAACTTAGGACTGTACGTCCTAAAACCTTTGCGCTACGCAGAGCAATTTGATGCATGGGACGAAGTGGAGCTTTTTTGCAAGCGGAGCGTATTTAGCATACTCGAGCATTGCAAAAAAACGAACGAGTTCCAGGCGCAAATTGAATGCGAAAGGACGGAAATTTTATAGTTCGTATATAAATTCTACACTTACGTTAAAGCCTTTTCTGATTCCCACATAAACCATATCCATCTCCAATGCATCGTGCATAAACTTATCTGCTTCTTCTCTACTGATATCGTCTATATAATAATACACTTTGATCTTAATCTCTTCTATGCGCGGCGCATCATCAACGCCAACTACTTTTAGCGTGCGAAGTGGGTTTGTGGTCTTTACTTCTGCCTTTGCTTCTATCTCATCTAGTGAAAGCTTCTTGATTTTGGCTTCTCTAATGATTGTGAGCATCATCGACTCCAAAATTCCTGCCAAAAATATCTCCACCGACGATAATTCTTTTTTCTCGTTATCGTATGGCAGCTCTTGGTCTGTCGATATAAAGGCCATGTCTCCGTAGCTGTTAACGGTCTTGATATCATTAGATGTCGCTCTCATCGTAAAATCAAAGCGGCCCATCTCCTCCGTGCTGTTAAAATTACCGTAGCTACTCATGTTTTTCCTTCAATTCTTTAACTGCTGTTTCAAGCTCTGCTAGCTTTTTGTCAATTATTTCAAGTGTTGATACTGGTCTATTAGCAAAAGTAGCGAAGCCACAATCTGGGTTTAGGAATAATCTTTCCTTGTCAATGTAGCCAAGTGCTTCTTCGGCTCTTGCCACCATATCCTCATGAGCTTCAATCTCATCTGTTCTTGGGTTTATAACGCCAAGGCCTAGGATGTAATTTTCTCTAATCTTGTCTGAGGCGAATAAGCTTTTTAGCTCGCCCGCTCTCTTCGTTGAAAACTCAAGGAATAGCGCGTCCGTATCGATGTCTTCAAATAATTTAATCAGTGGTGTATATGGTCCCTCTAATAGTATGGACTCGTCCTTGGACCAATTGCCACGGCACACGTGAAGCGCGCGCATCGACTTAGTCCTATCGATATGGCTCATGCATGACTTAATTAGGTGAGTCGCAAATTTTAGCTCCTCTGTCGGATCCTTCTTTTCTGAAAGCGCTGCACACATGAAGGTACGCGGCTTTCCTTCGGTAAATACGACTTCGGTTAAAACTGGTTCGTCAAATTGAATTATGTCGACGCCTATCTTTTGAAGCTCTTCTATCTCTTCCTTATAGATTTTGATAACGTCTTCACCAAGCTCTTCCTTAGAGCCATAAGCCTTGCTAGATAAGTTATATAGCCACATTGAACGAGTTACTAGATAGGGTCCTGGCAAAGTAATCTTGACCTTGTGATCAGTTCTTGCCTTTAATCTCTTTAGCTCGTCGCAAACGATATTGGTCTTGCGAGAGACTTTTCCTGTGCATATTGCGTTTTTTATGCTAATGGCTGGAACGTCAAGTATAGAAAGTATTTGCTCGAAGGCTTTCTTGTCGTCGATGTACTCAAGCATCTCAGACATGGACATCATTTTAACGCCATTTAACTTTGTCGATATAAATGAAACGTAGTTATCTCTTGATAATTCGCCTGATGTAACGTAGCTGATGCCGTGTTTTTCTTGCATGCGAACAACGGCTTCTTCCTCAGCATCTATTAACTTAATAAAATCCTCTTCACTTAGAGAGCCCTTAGATCTCTTTCTAAGGGCCCTTAATATATCTTCATTTCTTGGCATGCTTCCTATAAGTGAAGTGGAGAATGCCCTAGTCACGGTATTTGCCGAAGAAGTCTAGATACTTATCGGCGTTAGTGATTTGTTCGAAACCACTAGTTCTGCCTTCAACCCATTCTGTTAGGCCTTCAAGGTCCATGATCTTCTTGTGTTCTGGATCGTTGTAATCCATTTGAAGAAGTATCTTAGCCCAAGCTTTGAAGTCTTCTGATGGGAAGCCCACGCGTGCTGAGAATATACAGTGGTCGAAGTGAGGTGTTTCACCTAAAACTTCTAGTTGGTTTGCATCGATAGTGCCGTCCTTTGACCAAGCGTTGAAGTTTAAGTCGATAGTGAAAGCGCAATCAACATCTCCTGCTTCAAGTGCTTTCACAGCGTCAAGTTCACCGCCAACGTGGTCTCCGTTAAGGCCAACGCCCTTGTCGAAGCGAACTTCTTCATAATCTTTGCCATATTCTAAGCCTTTAGTCTTTAAATAATAGATAGGTATAAGTCTTGCTTGAGGGCTGTCAAATGCGCCGAAGCCTATCTTCTTGCCCTTAAGATCTTCAAAAGACTTAATGCCCGAGTCTTTTTTAACTAGGCAGATAGTCTTTCTGTCTCTATCTGTGTCTCTCATAGGACCATTTTCGCTTTTGCCTTGAGTCCTAATTTGAGTTTGTAACCAAGCCAATGGTGAGTTCCAAGCGATGTCTATATCGCCGTTAACAACAGCATCTACTTGTAAGTCATAGTCCTTGAAGTAAACGCCTTCAACTTCCATGCCTCTTTCTTCAAAAAATTTGTGGATCATGTCCCAAATGATACTAACCTTTGGATCATAAAGAACTGCTCCAACTTTTATCTTATCAGTCATCTTTCCTCCTATGGTATTGGTTGATCTGTGATCAATTTACCAAGCCAAATTGTAAGCACGTCAACTGATGGTGCCATGATTTGACTTGCATATGCGTCTCTCATGTATTTTTCTATAGGGTTTTGTTTGTTATAGCCCTTACCGCCAGCAACTCTCATTGCATCGATAGATGTTTCGATAGCTGCTTCACTTGCGTTAACTCTAGCTGCGATGATGTCAACAACTGCATCAGCGTCGCCTCTTTCAGCCTTTTCAGCTGCAAGCTTTGTAAATGCTTCTGCTGCGTGAGTTCTGTTGTAAATCTTAGCTAAGTGTATTTGAACTGTTTCAATATTTGATAGAGATTGTCCTGTAGGATATTTTCTCTTCATAGCGTGTTCGTTAGCTGCTGTAGAGATGGCTTTGCCTAGACCTGAGTAAACACTTGCTAGACCTAAGATGAAGTATGGTGCAACAACTGAGAATACTTGTGCTTGACCGCTACCCCATTCGCCAATTCTGTACATATCTTCAAGTTCAACGTCCTTAAGAACCATTGGGCAAGATGCGTTGCTTCTCATACCCATACCTTGCCAAGCTCGCATTTCAAAATGAACGCCTTCTTTATCTATAGGAACTACCCAGTTATCGATTTCTCCTTCTTTCTTAGAAGGTACTAATACTAAGTAGTAGCTAGCGTATTCAGCTGAAGTAACCATTGACTTAGAGCCGTTTAATACGCAAGAACCATCTTTGTGTTCAATGCCCATTTCTGGGATGTAGAAGTGAGTACCTGTACCGAATTCACTATATGCAAGTGCACATAATTTTCTTTCTTCAAGGATTTCTTTAACAATCTTGTTTTTTAGCTCATCATTGCCATTAGCTAAGATACACATAAGTGCTACGTTATGCATCATGTAGCATAGACCAACAGATGCGCAGCTTTCAGCTAGAGCCATACAGATTTGTGAGTGGTCCTTAATAGTACCGCCTTCACCGCCCATTTCCTTAGGTATCATCACCTTAAAGAAACCTTCTTCACCTAGTTTATCGAAAATTTCCTTAGGAAATTTTGCTTCTTCGTCTAATTGTTTTGCAACGGGATCAATGTACTTTTTAGCAAATTCCCTTGCTCTTTCAAATGAATTCATAATAAACCCTCCCTTTCGTGTTTATATCGATATCGCTATCGTCTTAAGTATATCACAACGATTACTTCATTACAAATAAGATTTTTCAATAGTTTCAGGCTTTTATATTGAAATTTTCTATATAAATTTTCTTCTGATATAATAAAAAATATTTAACTTGTTTGTGAAAAATAATGATGCTAATAAAAAAGACATGCCAAAAAAAGCATGCCTAAATATAATATATTTACTTTTCTAGCTGTTCCAGCGCTTCCAATATCAATTCCAAAATTAGCTCTACAAAGTACGCCGCATCAACATTTTTATCTGAAGTAGCAAGAGCGTCGTAATAGTCCTTCTGTCTTGACTGTATCAGTTCTTCAACAGGAAGCCAGTAAAACACTTCATTATACGCGCCTAATAAAACTGTGTGCCAAAGCCTTCCCATTCGGCCATTGCCATCTTGAAACGGGTGAATAAACTCAAACTCATAATGAAAGATGCTGCTTTTAACAAGCGGATGAAGGTCCGAGTCCTCATACCACTTAAATAAATCACTTACTTCTTCAGCTACGAGATCGGCTGGCGGCGCCATATGTATAAGCCTCTCCCCATCAAAGATGCCAACGCCTTCGCTCCTGAACCTGCCATTCTCCTTAATAAGCCCTTGCATCATAAGTCTGTGTGCTCGAAGAAGGTCGTCTATAGAGCCTGGCTTCATCTCAAGCATTAGCTCATAAGCGTCGTAAGCGTTTTTCACTTCTCTAATCTCGTTTGGATTGCCAAGGACCCTCTTACCAGCGATTATGCTTGTCACCTGCTCAAGCGAAAGAGTGTTCGCTTCAATCGCAAGCGATGAGTGTATGGTCTTGATCCTATTTTCTTTTCTAAGCTTCGGATTAATTTTGCCCGGCTTTATATTTACTCTATCTAATTCGGCTTCAATTGAATCTACTAATTTAGCTATCGTTTCATTCATTGTAAATGGTGGAGCATAGTTCTTCATAGTATCACCTCTAAATATATATACCCAAAAACACAAATTGGGTATATATAAATAAAGGGGGATGATATATAATGAAAGTACATGTAATTACAGGCGGCGGTAGTGGTATAGGCCTTGAAATCGCAAAGGCATTTGACGATGGTCTTGTTATCATTACTGGAAGAACTGAGGAAAAGCTAAAAAAGGCGTGCGAGGAGCTAGGCAAAACTGGCAAAGCGAAGTACGCGTACAAGACTTGTGACGTCTCTGATAAGAAAAGCGTTAAAGAGCTACTAGAATTTGCTTCAGAGAAGGGCGATTTGATGACAGTAGTCAACTCGGCTGGCGTTTCAGGCGTCGGAGCAAGTGTAGAAGCCGTTTTGAACGTTGACCTAAAGGGCACTAAGTTCATCACTGATGCTGCTTACGACTACCTTGCAAATGGCGGCGTCCTTATAAACATCGCGTCAATGATGGGCCACATCGTACCCGTGAGTGATGCGTACATCAACGAGCTAATTGAGCCAGACAAAGATGGCGCTATAGAAAAAATCGCTGGCATTGTTAATGGCAATAGCGATAACGCATATAACTTTGCTAAGCTTGGCGTTATTGAGATGGTTAAGGCAAACGCAATGAAGTTCGGCAAAAAAGGACTTCGTATCCTGTCCGTATCTCCAGGCATCATCATGACAGAGATGGCTAAAAATGCGCAAAGCGAAAATGCAGATATAATGAAGAAGATGGTAGAAAATACTCCAGCGCAAAGAACTGGCGAGCCAGAAGACATTGCAAATGCAGTAAAATTCCTAGCAAGTGACAAGGCAAGCTTCATCACAGGCACTGATCTACTTGTAGATGGCGGCTTATCACTAGTATTAAAGTCAATGTATAAATAATTTTACGCATACGAAAGGAGCGGACAAATTGTCCGCTCCTTCTTTTTGTATTCATCTAAGCCCTTGGATTTAGGCTCATTGCGACTAATGTTACATTAATAAATATCATAAGCATAGTCGCTGAAAGATAAAAAACCAATTTTATTTTGCTTGATTTGCTGTTCTTATCAAATTTTTTATTTGCCCACACAATAAATTCTGCTAGGCCAAAGATGCTAAAAACTATCAATGGCGTAGTAAAAAATAACATAGAGTCTGGAGCGGAACCTCTTTTAATTGAAAACATTATTAAAAAGTATAAAATTTCTATGATTATCATTTTGCCCTCCTATTTAAAAAAGCTCACTGTGCCCGCTTCACTTATCTCTTTCATACCGATGGCCTTGTAAAAGGCATTTGCTACTTCGTTTTCGCTATCGGTATTAACTTGTATCCAGCGAACATCCTTGTATTTTTCAAAAACTTCATTCATAAGCTTTTTAGCTAAGCCATTACGTCTATAATTTTTCTTAACAATCAGGTCTTGCACTAAGACTACGTGCTCAGCGTCGCCTACGCATCTTACAAAGCCTAGGAGCTCATCTCCATCCATATATCCAAGCGTTAATAAAGAATTTTTTATCGCCCTACTAAGCTTATCGTCATCAGCTAAATAGGCACTCCAACCAGATTCTTCATAAAGAGCCTTTATTTGTGATAAATAGCTTTCGTCTATTTCTACTAGCTTCATAAAAATCACCTCTATGAAGATAATTATATCACAAAATTATAGCGTCCACGACATAAAGTGAACGCTATAATAAAATATTTTCAAAATTAATTGATATTGTCATTTGTTTTTGGTTTCGCCAATACTGTTATTATTGTAAAAGCAATCGCAAAGCCAAGCATAATAAGTAAATTCGTTTTTATTGCGTCAAAACTTGGATCTGAGGCTAAAAGATCGTTATTTTGTATATAATAGTAGCTCGGGAATATCTTTCCTATCTTTAAAGCTGTTTCGCCTAAAAACTCTTGCGGAACAAAGGCGCCGCATAAAAATGACGAGCCGAGTGAAACTACATTTGTCACGCCTCCAACGGCGTTATCGTTCTTAACTAAGCTTGATATCATCAGCGCCATAGGCACTATAGCAGTAGTAAAGACAAGTGAGTTTAGCATCATAAGGTTTACGTGCAATTTTGAAAAATCATACTTATACAAAATCACATACAAAAGCATATACAAAAACCACACGATTAACGCGTTTGCGATATGCCCAAGCGTTAGATATAGATTCATCTTTTTACTTGGCACAGGCGAGGCCAAATTTCTCATTGCAATCTTCTTTCTCTTGTAGACTTTGACAATGATTGAGACGATGAGTATAATTTGCGAAAGAAGTAGATAGTTTAGGAAGTTAAAGAAAAATCTCGCGTCTTCGTCAGTTTTAACAGCGCTTCCCTCTTTGATCGCTATATCAAAGTTCTTTTCTAAGTCCTCGTTACTATACTTAATCGCATCACTTAGTTCAAAGCCGGCCTTTTCGTAGGCAGCCACTTGGCTTAAGTAGATATTGACCTTCTCCTTAACACTCATCCCGTAGCTGTCAGCAGGTGCCGCCTTATATAAAACTTCCCTCGCTTCGTCAAAGTCCTCGGGTATCTCAAGCACAGCACTTATCGATCCGTAAAATAGTTTATCCTCGACCAAGGACTCATCCATATCCACGATCTTGTCATTTTTTGCTAAGTAAGTGCCAAGCGCCTTCGAAAGCTCCGTCCCTGCCTTGTCATTTAAGTATATATCTACTCCGACGCTCTTGTAGGCCTCTTTGTTCTCACTTTTTGTTGAAAATACCAAAAGCGCCGCAAATATCATTGTATATAGAATGATGGCTGTCTTGTGTGCCCATACTACTTTGAAATAATTTTTAAAGACTTTCATACTCTTTACCTCTCATGAAACATAGCGATACTATAATGAAAATGGCTGTAACGATGCCCAGATAGATGATGTTTTGCATAAACCTATCCATCGAATCGTAGTAGTATAGCGAGTAGACCGCATCAGTCACGATAGCAACAGGATTGATCTTGTTGATGATAGGTGCCTTCTCAGCTATGATTACCTTCATATCACTCTTCATCATACCTGCCAAAAACGACATCGTCATGGTGATGGCGATACCCAGACCTATCTTAGTGTCGATCGTTGCCTTATTTGATACGCCTAGCAAAATACCGAATGTAACGCCCATTAGTGACGATAGCGCCGACAAGGCAATAAGCGGAAGAGCTCTGTCACCAAATCCTACTCCTAAACCTTTTTTTAGATAAAATATGAAAAATAAAGTTATTGCAAAATTAATGATCCAGCTCGCAAGCACTGCTGCTCCAAGGCTTACACTCTTTTTAACGGGCGATATCGCATTTCTTTTAGCGTTCACCGAAAGATTCGCTTCGTATTGGTAAATTACATACATTCCCCACATGTAGCCGTATATAGTCGTCATGCCTAGAAGTGTGTAGAAAAACGCATTGACCGGATTCATATTCTTTCTTGAAACATCTTTTATATGATTATCCACATCCAAAATTTTGCTCAAATCAGCACGTGGATCCTTTTGCATGATCCTAGCCACCATCGAAGACTTTTGTGAATAAGCATTCATGATCGTCTCGACTATAGTCTCAGATATGCCAGAGCGCTTAGTGTAAATCTTGTCCATCGACTCGACATAGGCCTTGACACTATCATCATCTAAGACATCTTCGCTCTTCGCCGTAGTCACATTGAAGTAGCCTTCGTCCTCCATTTCCTTCATAAAGCTGCTAAAATTCTCATCCTCCATAAGGCTCTCGTTCACCGCCACGTCTATGGTCTTGAACTTCCCAGTATTCACAATGTTACCCAAAGCAAGCTTGAAGAATATCCCTAGGACTATGGGAAAGACTAGCGCCCAAAAGAGCATATCCCTCTGCCTTAGAATGTACTTGAATGTATTTTTAAATGAATGCAAAAACATACTAATCCCTCAAATCTTTGCCAGTTAATTCCAAGAAGACGTCATTAAGACTAGGCTTTTCAACATTTAAAGAGCTGTAACGAATACCATTGTCATCAAGAAGCTTGATTAAATTCATTAAGTAGCCATCGCCATGGTCAAAGCTAAGCTTGACAGAGCCGTCCTTGTTCTCATAGCTAAGCAAGTGCTCAAAAGCCTTGATCTTTGTAATGACATCGTCATTTAGATTTTTCGAAGTAAAAGAGATCTTTTCATTCATGGTGATCATGTCCTTAAGCTCTTCAGAAGTACCCTTCGCAATGACCTTGCCCTTGTCAATGATGACTATATCGTCACAAAGAAAGTCAACTTCGTCCATGTAGTGCGATGTGTAGATGATGGTCGAGCCCTCATCGTTAAGCTTTTTGATCCCTTCCAAGATATTGTTTCTTGATTGAGGGTCAACAGCCACAGTCGGCTCGTCAAGAATGATAATCTCAGGTCTGTGAGCAATGCCACATGCAATATTAAGCCTTCTTAGTAGACCGCCAGATAGCTTCTTCGGTTTAAATTTAACAAAATCATTTAAGCTAACAAGGTCTATCGCCCTTTCGACAAGCTCCTTCCTCTTAGCCTTATCACTTATGTATAGACCGCAGAAGTAGTCGATGTTCTCGTAAACACTTAGCTCGTCATAAACACCAACGTCTTGAAAAACAACACCTATCCTTCTTTTAATATCATAAGCATCAGGCGACATAGGCTCACCAAAAATATTCACCGTGCCCGCATCCTTCTTAAGAAGAGATAAAATGCAGTTTATAGTCGTCGACTTGCCACTACCATTGGGCCCAAGTAGACCCAAGATCTCGCCCTTCTTCACGTCCAAATCCAAATTGTCAACAGCAGTGAGCCCCTTGTACTTCTTCACAAGACCCCTTACCTCTATAACAGTATCCATAATTACCTCCTATAGTATTATTCATTATAATTATATCACGAAAACCATTAAAATAGTATAAAAAATATGTAAAACGCGTGTAAATTCATACAAAATACAAAATATACGAAGTGGCAAAACCATAAACATGGTGAAAAATGGATGCAATAGCTTTACATTTAAAAATAAATGGAGTATAATAAACATAGATTGGGGGAATAGTTTTGAAAAAGTTATACCAAGGAAAAACAAAAGACGTTTACGAACTAAACGAAAAAGAAGTATTATTAAAATTTAAAGACGACGTAACAGGCAAAGACGGAGTTTTCGACCCAGGCCAAAACCAAGTCGGCTTAACAATGGAAGGCGCAGGACACAGCGCATGCCTACTAACAAAGTTCTTCTATGAAAAACTAAACGCAAAAGGACTAAATACACACTTCGTTTCAGCAGATCCAGAGAAAAACGAAGCAGTAGTTAGAAAAGCAAAAGTATTCGGTAACGGCGTAGAAGTCATCGTGAGATACAGAGCAGTTGGCTCCTTCATTAGACGCTACGGCCAATACGCAGAGAGCGGCATGAAGCTACCAGCCTACGTTGAAATCACACTAAAAGACGACGACAGAAACGACCCACTAATTACAAAAGACGCACTAGAGATCTTAGGCATCATGACAGGAGCTGAATACGACGAACTAGTTGGCCTTGCTAAAAACATCGGCGAGTTCGTAAAAGATGAACTTGCAAAGAAAGACCTTGAGCTATACGACATAAAATTCGAGTTCGGTATGGTCGATGGTAAAGTCGCTTTGATAGATGAAATATCAGGCGGCAACATGCGTGCTTATAAAGGAGACGAATACGTAGAACCACTTAAATTGGAAAAGATATTATTGGAAGACGTTAAATAGATTGAGTTGAATTGAAGAGATAAGGAAAAAGGCTGCCGTGAAGGTAGCCTTTTTTGAGTGAGTTATATCAAATAACTATTTATCACTTTACTAATTTCTCTGTTCAAATTTATTTGATTTTCTCTTAATTCATTTATTTTCTGTTCTAACTCAATTACTTTATTAACTTCTTTATTTTGTATTTCTATGTTAGGTACATTTATTTTTATGCTTTTAATCCTATCTAATGATGCTCTAAATGATCTTGAAAATCCAATTGATTTTCCCTCTTTTTCTAAAATATACGCCATGTATCTTGGATTTATTTTATTCTCATCAACGGTCATAAATCCACAATGATCAGTAGGATAAAATTCAAAACCTTTAGGCATTAAGTTAACCATCCAGTCTCCATCAATTCCCCATATTATATATGGTTTATTAAAATCATTGATAAGATACTTGTTTATATTTCCCATTGCTTCATTTACATTAGCACTATAAACTGGGATACCTTTCTCTACAAGGTCGCTTTGCAAAACTCTATTGCCAATAGAAAGGTTGAACACATTGTAATCACTTAGTTTGTACCCCCCCCATCAGATTTTATAACATCTAAGTTTTCAAAAATCTTTTGGATTTGTAACTTATAATCTTCAATTTTCATACGAGTTGTTTCATATTTGTTTTCTAATTTTTCACATTCAAAAATTATTTTTTCTTGAACCTCAATTGGTGGCACTGGAATTTCAATATTAGATAATGTTGTGATATTTATATGCTTCACTCCCGAATTATTGCTTAAATCATAAAGGTTAATAAGTCCAGTTCTAAATAAATATGCTATATATTCTGGCCTTACATTCTTTTTTAATAATAAAGCCTTTATTTGTTGATTCGTAGTTAGCTCAATATTATTTATTCCTACTTTTCCTAAAGTTGCAGTGCAAGATATTAAAACAGATCTTTTAGGAATCAATTTAACTTTTTTATCTTTTAATGCCTTATTCGATAAATATTGTGATACCTGATCAATTCCAATATTTATATTAAAGTCATTAAAGTCAGGTGTAGTAAACCAAGGTACATCGCCGTTATTCCAGTATTCTGAAATAGACTTATCCGGTGTTTTTCCTTCTATTATATCTACTGTTATATCTCCAAGTCTAAATGCCGAATACTTGCTTTCTATTTTTATTTTCTTTCTTTCAACCAAGCTAATTGTTCTGTCAATTTTCTCTCTATCAAAATCCAGCATATTTCTTGTTTGAATTAAATCTGCGAATTCCTCTAAAGACTCATCAATAACTGCAAAACTTTCATTGAAAGCACTTCTAATTAGTGGAGCTAATCTTTTCTCATTCTCTCTACAATCAGGATCATAAAGTTTTCCTCCTAGATTTTTAATTTGTATTCCTTCACTGCCCTTTCTATTTGACCACTGATAACCTAGAAATTCATACTGACCACTTGCAGTTGTTGGCGCTTTTACCACTAATGTTTTTTGCTCTCTTACTAGTGAGAAATAAAACAATTTTTCTTTTTCAATATCTTTTATACTGGTATAAAAAAGATTATTTCTATTTACATCCTGTTCTTCTTCTGTTAATTTTTTAAAACTTGTACGACTCTCTAGATTTTTCAATTCTGTAGAATCCTCAAAATTATCTACATACATTTTAAAATACTCATTCTCTTTAAAATCTTTGTAATTTAACACTTCCTCTATAAAACTAATGTAAAGATCTTTACCTACACCTATATGGTCAAGATAATCATCAAGTATAGCATTATCCATCCATTCATCAATTTTTTGATTGTTAAAAATTGCCTGAATTGTGTCCTCAATAATTTTATAATATTTTGGTGGTTCATCATATTTTTCTAAAAATAATACTACTGTATTCGTACCTGTAGCCCCGAATGTTTTATCGGCAAATTGAGAAATAGCTTTGATTTTAAAGTTTTTTAATATCTCATCTCTAGCAGCTATATAACTATTCGACGTATTACTCAATATACTTGAAGGCAGTATAACTGCTGCAATACCATTAGGCTTTAATAGTTGAGCAATTCTTTCTACAAATAGCACTTCAATTTCACTGCCTTCATTTGAGATAAAATCAGTTAAATCAAAATCATTTTCCTTTAGATTTAAATGTGCTTTGAATGCTTTAACAGAATATGGTGGGTTTGCGACTAATATATCGAAAGAGTTATTCTCAACCCCTTTGTCTTTGTGATTATCTAGTCCGTCGCCAAAAATTATATTGCCATCACCTGCTCCGTTCATAAATAAAGAAATCTTAGAAACCCTAGCTAATCTGTAATCTTTTTCAATACCATAAATATTTTCTCCTACCCAATCATTGTTAGAACTTCCTTTAACTTTATTGATTAAATCAATGCCTTCTGTTAAAAAATGTCCGCTGCCACACGCATAATCAATTACTTTTGGATATGAATTTCCTTTTGTTAGGCTCTTTAAATTTTCAATAGGAAGTGATTCCCAAATAAATCTTGTAATTGGTATTGGAGTGAAAAATTGACCTTCATTTTGCTTAAATCCTTGATTTAATAATTGTTCAAATAAATCTCCTAAAAATTGATGTTTTGATGCATAAACTATCTTATAGTGTTCAAACAATTTTACTACTTCTACTAAAATTTTACCGTTTTGTTGAAAAAGCTCTTCATTATGAACATCTTTAAAAGCAAAATCACTATTAGAATAAAATTTTAATTTTCTAAATGTTTCTTTTAAATCTTCAATTGCATTTTTTCTGTTTTGTCCTTTATATGTTGAGAATAAATTTAACGGATATTCTGATGATACATAGAATATCTCTTCTTTCATAAACTTATCCATGCCTTCTTTATATAGTCTTTGAAGTCTATCTAAAAGCGTTTCATATGTATCAGTCCCGTATTTATATTGAAAATCTACAATATCTTCTTCATCTTTAGTTAGTTCGTCAACAAGTTTACATATAAAAAGAGCTGTTAGTTTATTAAAAGCATTCTCCTTATCAGATACATTATTATGCCTTAAAATTTCTTCAAATTTATTTACTATCTTATCTTTTGGATTAAATTCTTTCAAATCTTTCTTTCTAAGTGGTTTTTCGCCAATATTATAAGCAACTGTATCTTCACGGAAAATTAAATCATCAAACATTTTTTGATCGTATGTTTCTACCCAAGTATCAAATGTTTCTTCTTTAGAGCCTGAATTTATATATAAATCTAAACTTTTATCTTTTTCAGCTTTTTCTATATTTTCTTCGCTATCAAAAACTGAAATTGTTTTTATTTGGTGTTCTACAGTTCCATCTATATAATCTGACGCATATAGCATCAGCCACTTTGTAGATTTTTCTTGTTGATAATAAGAAAATAACTGGCCACCATCATTTTTTAAATTTTTTAGTTCTTTATCAAATTCTTCACCATATGTTTTACATTCAATTATAAAAAGCATATCATTTCCAGTTGCATTCATAACACAGATGTCTGCACGGCCACTTTTTTGCAAATGACCTAGGGTCCATCTTTTTTCAATCTCTATATGAGATGGCTTATATCCTTTTTCTAATAATCTATGAATACACTCAAAAACAACAAAATTTTCATTGTCAGAAAAATTTGTTGTTTGTCTTTCATTAACTATTAAGCCTTTATCTGTTGGATATATTATTTTTTCATTATTAAAATCTACGGTAATATCACAATCAGTATCTAAGAATTTATAAAAATATTTTCCACTATCTTCTTCATATCCTAAATGAACCAATAAATCCTTAAAATTATTTTTAGTTATCAATCTAAGCTCCTCCGTTTCTTATTATATGTTTTTATATTGTCTATATTTCTTCTCCATCCATTAAAAACAGGTTGAAATTTTTTCCGTTCTTCAATATAAACACCTCACTAATTTAATTATATCACATAATACTCTTTTTAGCCCATAAAAATAGATGCCAAGTACTTTTATCGCTTAACATCTATCATGCCTCTATTTATCTTTTATCCTTATCAACGTCGCTATTGCCTGCTCTTTTGTGTAATGGCTCTTCGGTGAAAATCTTCTCTCGCTTACTCCTTGCATAATTTTTGCTGTATAAACTTTTTTGACGTCGTCTATTGCCCAAGTGGAGATGCTTTGGCTATCTGTAAAGCTAATATCGCCTGATGCTAAATTCATCCCAAGCTTTTCGCTTAGTTTTGACAAGATCACTGCGGCTTCTTCTCTTTTTATTTTGCCGTTTGGATTGAATTTATTATTGCCAAGGCCATGTACTATGCCTTCGTAGGCTAATTTTTCAACGGATAGCAAAACGTTATCGTCAAATTTAACTCTGCCTGAAATTTCCTTTTTTGTCATGCTCTCGTAAAGGTTTACGGCGATGCTGCAAAACTCGCCTCTCGTTATATCATCCCGATAATTATTTTGAAGTATTGGTGGAACTAGTCCTTCGTCTATGGCTCTCGTAATCTCTTTTTCTGCCCAAGCTGATGGCTTTTGCCAAGCTTTTTGCTCTTTGCTTTTATTCAAATCAACGCTATATTTTTTATTGTTTTTATATGCATCGAACTTGCCTTTGCCAAGATATTCTATCCTATCATACTCAAATGATACAAGTACTTTTCCACTTCTATCGATCACGCCGCTTTTTGCATTATTTGTAGTTGACTGAGAGCCAACGTACCATTCACTTGCCTTGCTTTTAACTATGGCGTAGTCATCCTCAAAAACTATGCCTGATGGCCAAACTTCATCTATAATAAAGTCTAGGACCATATTTTGCTTATCATCAAGTAAAGCTAGTTTAGGAACAAGTGTTTCTTTAATTGCCTCACTTTTTTCGTTTAATACGTTTTGCTCGTTTTTTGCATTTACTTTTAAATATCTAGAAAGGGTAATGTATCCAGCTTCATATACTCCGCTTACCATGCCATCGAAATGTGCTGGCGTTAAGGCGCCTTTCATATCTGAGATAAAATACTTTTGATCTGTATCGGACTTATCTTTTTCTGTCAATAATAATTTATTCTCAGGCAAAAAATATATGTCTTTATACTTAAATGGTATTGTGACGCTTTTTTCTTTAGTGTCTATCACGCCGACAAAGCCACTTGCATTGTCATTTGAAATGTAAACGATGGCATATTGATCTTTTGTTTTATCAAAGGATATATTGTGTGAATTGTATTCAAAGTGATAGCCAAGAACTGGTTTAGGTGCTTTTTCAAGCTCTGATGCAATCGCATCTATTTCCTTTTGATTTGGGCTTATATCGCTAGCAGCGTATGCGCCTTTGCTAAAAGCCACTGTCAAAAATATTAATAAGATTATTTTAAATAAATATTTTTTTATTTTCATTGTCATTCCTCCTGTGATTATCAATTTAATTATATCACATAATATTCTTTTTAAGGCATAAAAATAGATGCCAAGTACTTTTATAGCTTGACATCTATCATATCTCTATTTATCTTTCATTCTTAGCAGTATCGTTATTTAGTGTATTTTCATTCTTCGCTTACGCCATTAAAATATTCATCTGTATACAGTACTTCTACTTCACCTGACCAATTAAGAATTGAGCCAATAAAATCATTAATATCTAATCCTGGCATTTCATATATCTCCTCATCTCCAAAAGTTCCACAGGCATCTTCTAAAAATACTGTTTCATAACCTCTACCAGATGATAAGATACTACTAAACAAACAGCAATATTCTGTGTTAAAACCACAAATATATACCTTTGATACTTTATATTCGCTTAATATTTCTTGAAGATTTGTATTATGAAATGGATTACATGATGATTTTGGTATAACATAATCAGCAGCTTCTCTAAATTCATCTAACAATTCTACATCGCTTGAGTCTTTATAAAACGGACTGTCGCTGTCGTCCGAAAAGTGTTGTGTTAAGAGTACGATATCGCCTTTGCTCTTAAAATCATTTATTAGCATGCTAATATTCTTTAAAGTATTTGAGAAATCTTTTTTCTTTAAAATCCCTTTTTGTACATCTAATACGATTAATGCGTTCATAATTGATATGACCTCCTTTTATTATCAATTTAATTATATCACATTATGCTCCTTACAGCTTATAAAAAATGGATGCTGCTTCGCGCAAACATCCATCTAAAATAATTTTAAATTTTTTTCACCATAGAATCAAAATACTCTTTTATATCTGCTGGCGTTGTCATGTGATTTTTTTCTTTTACTGCCATAAAGTATTCTTTTATATCTTCTTTTTTAATTATTTCATCTGATGGCTCTAAGGCTTTTTTATCTTTTCTAGCATTAAGCCATGGTGCTTCTAAATGTGTAATTTCCTCTAAAACCTTTCCGCTATAGCATGCTGCATATTTTGCAACGCTCTCTAAAATCGCAAGTTCTGCTGATGTGAACACACTTACATCAAAATCATCTACTGGCTTTATTGGATTGAATTTATAATCTTTGTATTTATCATACATTTTTCTATACACTGGTCCGTGTGCCCACGCCTCACAATTTTCTTTAAAAAGAAAATCTCCATTAAACGCAGCAAAAAAACCTTGTACATAATACAATGACTTTTGCAAAGCTAGTGGTGTTATGTCACCAATGACACTTATAAAATACTGCGCTGCTAAATCAATTGTACTGTAATCATTAACTATGTTGTTTAAAAGTTTATCTACTGCTTCTTTACTCTTTTTATAAGCCACATCGCTTATTTTTTCTTTATTTTTCTCTAGTATCTCGCCATAATAAACTGGATCTTCACACACCTTTTGCAAATAATCTGAATACTGCTTTGTAGGTACATCTCCAGCAATGTAGCGGCTAAGTGTTTGCTCGCCTAGACCAAGTACTGTTGATAAGGGTCTTTTGCCTATGCTGTAAAGCTTTGTAAGCTCTTCGATACTTTCCTGTGAAATTATATTATTTTCTTTTCTGTATTCATCATACAAAGATTTTAAGTTGTAGTCATTAATTTCAGCTATATATATTTCGCTTCCACAAGTTTTGCATATAGCTTCTTTTCCAAGAAATTCATACTCTTTATCCTTTAGTTTAGTTTTCATCATTTTTTCTTTTATTTCATAATCTCTGTAATCTCTACACTCGATGCAGAATACTTGCTCCTTTCTCATAATATTACCTCCTTTTATTTAAACTTATTTAAATAAGTATTTAACTTTTTTATTCAATTTATGAAATGATATAACTATAAGTAAATCTGAATTCCTTTTTTCAATTAAATTAATCTTTACATATGTTGCAAGATTATTTTCTAGTCCACTTTCATCATATAGTGTAAGAATTGGTACGAAAACATATAATATTTCATCAGAATATTGTGGATTTAAATTATTAAGTGAGTAACAAAAGTCCTCTGTTGTCAAGTTTAATAATATTGCCTTCAATTTTGTAGAATAAACATTATACTTCTCAATAAAGCTTCTATTTTCTTGCCTCTTGTCATTTAGTGCAACGATATACTTATTTTCCTGCACACAAGCTTTTATCTTAATAAGTAACTCATCTATTTCTCCTCTTGTATAATCTGTATTGTAATGTTCGCTCATCTCTTCACCTCTTATTCATCTTAATTGTACTATATAAATGTGCTTTTGTCAATATATTTGTATCATTTAGTACATTTATTTTATACTAATGATGCTTATGCATTAATATCCCCTCTCCCTTGTTTATTTTTCTATTATAGTATATAATTTATATATAAAAGAAATTTATCTATAAAGGAGTGAGCGCATTGAAAGAGTTTTACAAGAAGTACTTTATGAAGCAAAAGATGATGCATCCTGTGATTTACTCCATGATCCCTATCGCCTTAGTGGCAACGTATTTCTACGGTCTAAGGGTTTTGGCTCTCTTAATCACAAACGTGCTCGTCGCTCTCTTTGTTGAGTACTTATCGAACAAGAAGATTTTTAAGCTCGAAAAGGTCTCTGAGGCGGCTTTCGTTACTGCCTGTCTCTACACTATGACGCTGCCTGCATCGATCCCGTTTTGGATCTCTGCTGTGGGCATGGCTTTTGGAATTTTCTTTGGGAAAATGGTTTTTGGCGGCTTCGGCAAGAATATTTTCAATCCTGCTTTGGTTGGCCGTGTATTTATCTATGTTAATTTCCCTAAGTTTATGACTATTTACTGGAATGAGGCTGCAAATGGCTTACCTGGTGGCTTTGGAACTTTCTTAACTAGGGGTCTTGACTCTCTATCTGAGGCGACACCTATGACGATGTTTAAGCTTGACGGCTCTCTTGAATCAGTAAATTCGATGCTTTTAGGTAATATACCTGGCGTTATTGGAGAAACTTCTAAGATCTTAATCATCATCGCGGCTATATACCTAATTGTAAAGAAGGTTGCTAGCTGGGAGATTATGGCTGGAAGCACTTTAGGCTTCGTTGCTCTAAGTTTGATTCTTCGTGCTATGGGCGTGACTACTGTGCCTGACCCAATCAGCGGCATCTTGATGGGCGGTTTCTTATTTGGTACTGTCTTTATGGCGACTGACCCGATATCTGCTGCTAAGACTACTCTTGGCAAATGGATTTATGGTGTCATCATCGGCGTTGTGACTGTTATCATCAGGGGCTTTGCGTTATTCGCTGGCGGGGTTATGTTTGCGATTTTAATTGGCAACACTTTTGCTCCTATCATCGACTACGCCATCAATGCGGCGAAGGCTAGGAAGAAGGAGGCGCGTGCGAATGGCTAAGAAAAAGAAATCTATCGTATATCCTGTAGTTTTTATGTTCGCTCTAGCACTGCTATTGACCCTTGCTCTAGCTTTTCTAAATGAGGTAACTGCTCCTGTGGTTGAGTTTAATCAAGACATTGAGCTTAAGAAGAAGATCTTAAATGTTTTTGACATCTTGCCTTCGGATGCTGATGCTACTACTATTGACAAGACTTTTAAGGACAATGTAGTGAGTGAAGATTATAAGGGTAAAAATTTGTATATTTATAAACGTGGTGAGGAGACTCTTGCTTATGCGGTTCCTATAAACGGACCGGGTCTATGGGGCTCGATTAGTGGCTACATCGGTGTTACAAATGATTTGACTAAGACGACTGGTCTTGAATTTATCAAGCAAGATGAAACGCCTGGTCTTGGCGGACGTATCACTGAGGACGCTTACAAGAATCAGTTCCGCGGCCTTGACATAAGTAATTACACTGATAAAAACATCGTTATCAACAGACCCGCAAGTGGCGGCAATATTGACGCGATAAGCGGTGCGACTCAAACATCGACTTTCGTTGTGAACATGATCAACGAGGACCTTGACGAATTTATTAAGAAGGGGGTTAAGTAACTATGTCTAATAAATACACTAAACTACTTAAGAACGGCGTGCTTGATGACAATCCGGTTTTGGTTCAAGTCATCGGTATCTGCTCGACTCTAGCTGTTACTAACCTATGTATGAACTCTCTTGTAATGGGTCTTGCTCTTGCCTTTGTTACTGGCTGTTCATCGTTTTTGATCAGTCTACTAAGAAAGGTAACGCCTAAGCACATACGTATGATGGTTCAAGTCTTTATCATCTCGTTCTTTGTTATCATCGTTGATATATTCTTAAAGGCTTATATGCCTGAGATGAGCAAAACTTTAGGGCCATATGTCGGTTTAATCATAACTAACTGTATAATTATGGGACGCGCTGAAGCTTTTGCCATCAGCAACGATCCTATCTCAAGCTTTGTAGATGGCGTGGCATCTGGACTTGGCTACACTTGTGTACTTGTCGCAATCGCCATAATCAGAGAGCTGATGGGCTTTGGAAGCATCTTTGGCTTTAGAGTGATGCCAGAAGGCTTCGTGCCTTGGACTATGATGGTTATGCCACCTGCGGCATTCTTCATCTTGCCAATACTTATGTGGATTGCCAACAATCGTTTAAAAAAGAAAGGAGATGCTAAGTAATGAGTATACATCCTTTAGTAATATTTTTCGCATCGATTTTTACATCGAACATGATATTCTCGAACTTCCTAGGCATGTGCTCCTTCATTGCTGTCAGCAAGAAGATAGAGACTGCAACTGGTCTAGGCATCGCGGTAACATTCGTACTAACGATAACAACGGTTATCAACTACTTTTTATACAAGCTCGTAGTGATGTTTAACATAGAATATCTAAGATATATAATATTTATCATATCCATAGCGGCCTTCGTTCAAGTTTTGGAAATGATTTTGGAAAAGTACGTGCCAAACCTTTATTACGCTCTTGGCATATTTCTTCCGCTAATCACTGTTAACTGCGCGATACTAGGTGTAAGTTTATTCATGGTTATCAGAGAATACAATTTCCTACAAACTGTGGGCTTTGCTATAGGCAGTGGTCTTGGCTGGATGCTTGCCATCGTGTCAATGGCTGGAATTAGATCGAAGATCAAGGAAAATTCTATACCTGAAGGTCTTAGAGGCTTCCCTATCACACTGATTATCACTGGGATTATGGCGATGGCCTTCATCGGATTCTCAGGCATAGTGCAAATATCGTAGGTGACGGCTATGGGACAAATAATTATTACTACTTTAGTCGTAGCTGGTCTATGCGGGATATTTGCTCTACTATTGTCAATAGCGGATAAATACATCGCGGACTATGGCCAAGTGAAGATGACTATAAACAATGAAAAAGAATATATTGTTGATGGCGGCGAGAGCCTATTATCAACACTTAGAAATCAAAAGGTCTTCATACCATCGGCTTGCGGCGGCAAAGGCTCATGCGGCTACTGCAAGGTCAAGGTTTTAAGCGGCGCAGGACCCGTGCTTGCGACTGAAAAACCGCAACTTTCTGAAGAAGAGCTTAAGACTAATGTGAGACTATCTTGTCAAATCAAGGTCAAGAATGATATTTCTATAGAGATACCTGAAGAGCTATTCAACGTTAAAGAGTACGAAACTACTTTAGTTGAGAAGCTTCCACTAACTGATAGAATCACGAAATTTAGATTTGAACTGCCTGAGGGCGAGACTATCAGCTTCAAGCCGGGTCAATACGTTCAGCTAAAGGCTGAGGCGTATCCAAAGGGTGATGACTACGAAGGATCTGACGAAGAAGTGTTCAGAGCCTACTCCATCGCCTCAAGTATCAACGATACAAAGCACATCGAGCTTCTTATCGGCTTTACTAAGGGTATATGTACTACCTATTGCCACAAGATCTTGAAGGAAGGCGACAAGGTCACTATCAATGGACCTTACGGCGACTTCTATTATCATGATGATGATAGCGAGATAATTCTTGGAGCGGCAGGAACTGGTTTTGCTCCGATACGCTCGATACTAAATCACATGAAGGACCACGATATCAAGAGAAAGGCGAGATTTTACTTCGGCGCGAGAACGCCTGATGACTTATTCTTACTTGATGAGCTAAAGGACTTCGAAGAAAATCTATATGACTTCAAATTTATACCAGTCCTATCAAGGACAACGCCTGAAATGAATTGGGAGGGCGACACAGGACACGCGGACGACGCAATCAGAAAGTATTGCACTGAAACTGGCAAGAACAGCTCCGCCTACCTATGCGGCTCGCCAAGGATGATAGAGTCATTAACGGCAGCACTTAAGGAAGTTGGCGTGCCTGAAGACAAAATCTACTATGACAATTTTTAGATAAGAACAAAATAATGACAGAGCCCCGATGCACTTAGCATTGGGGCTTGTTTGTATCTCATCCACTTTGGGTATAAGTGTTACCGAGAAAGGATGATTAAATGAAGAAAACAATTTTAATACTTGCCTTAGTGCTTTCACTTGCACTTGTAGCTTGCCAAGGACCTAGCGCTCCTGCTAATGACGCTGCTAAAGATGCGCCTGCAACTGAGACAAATACAGCTGGCGATAACGCGAAGACTGATTCAAATACAGCGACTGAAAATGCTATTACTCTATCAGCTGAAGATGCTGTGAAGATTTTTAATGATAAATATGCTAATGTAAATATTGACGAAATTAGCTTTGAAAAGGACAATGGCGTTTACGCATACGAAATCAATGGCTTTGACGATGCAAATGAATATGAGCTTGAAGTAAATGCAGTTGATGGAAGCATCATTAAAGACAAGAGCGAAAAGGACAGAGATCCTGATGATAAGGCGATAGACCTTGCTTTACTTGGCAACGTCAACGAGCTAATCGAAAGCGCAAAAACTGATGCAGGCGAAGGCTTTTATTTAGACTCATACAGCATAGACGTGGAAGATAGTAGCAGCATCACAAAGATTGAGATTGAAGTGAAAAATACAAATGGCAAAGACATCGAATACGAATACAATTTAGAGACAAAAGAATTGATTAAAAAGGACAAATAGTTTATACGTAAAATCCCTGATACACTGTATCAGGGATTATTTTATCTTTTTTATATTTTCCTTTTCTTTTATATCTACTTCATGGCGAATTTCGCTCCAAATTTGCTCAAAGTCTCTGCCATTAAATATCTTCTCATAGTAAAAATCTCCAAAGCTATCGTAGCTATATAGATTGTTTAAAAACCCTCCATAACACTTTTTTAAACCAGCCACTACTATGGCATCTTTACCTTGATATATGAATTCGTATCCCTTTCTAAACTTAAGCCAGTCATCAACGCGAACATTTCTTTTGCCAGCTAAAATATCACTCAAAAAGTTCTTAATAAGCCATGAAACGTATTCATAATCAGTAAGCACAAATATATTTTCTTCTGGATTTGCTTGTATTGTCGCTGCTATATCTAGGCTCATGTCCATAGCGCCTTTATTGTGTAAAACTAGCTGTATTTCACGCCTATCTTTATTGATTTTATCTAAATTATCCTTCCATCTATCAGCATATTTACCATATATATAATATTCTGTATAGCCTTTGTCATACAGCTTTCGAGCCGCTTTATAAACTGGAGACTTCTTTTTCATATTATCATTATATACAAAGCACTTTTTGGAATCACTCGGCTCAAAATTTAATTCATAGCTGAGTGCAATGCGCAGATGCTCCCCTGAATCAATGTACTTTGCTACTCTAATTACTTTATCAAACATTTTATTTTTCATAAGTCTTTATCTACACTAGTCTTTTAAATAAATTTCCATCTCTATCCTAAGCCATTCGTCAACCGTCTCTTTGTCTTTAATCTTGGCATAAAGCTCTTTGCCTGCATCCATGAGCCTTGAGAACACTGCGTTGTCGCCTCTTGGTACATAACCAACCTTTTCTTTTTGAAGCGTTTCCACGCGTATGGCCTTTTCGTCATGAGGATTATCTTCTCTAAAGAATAATAATTTATCGTCAATATTTAAATGCTTTTCTATCTCAAAGATATTGTCAACATGCGTAGTGCCTGCGACATGCGTTGTAAATAGATATATCTCGCGCTCGAATGGCTTTGGCACGACAAGGCCACCAGTGCCATGTAAAACACCTAAAAGGCCGCCGCCATCATCTTTTTTAACTAAATCACTCATCTTTTTCCCCAAATAGCTTTGCTATAGCCTCTTCTAAATCCATTATTGCATTTTCATAATCTTTTATCGATTCATTAAGCTCATCCTGCTTTTTCTTCATAAGCTCCTCATCATCAAGGTAGGCCTTAAGTGTATATGGGAAGCGGCTCTTGATCTCATCCATGTTCTTTTTAATATTTTCAACTAGCTTTTCAAGACGAGCCTTCTCCTCAGCCATATCCAAGACAGTTTTTAGCTTAGGCTCATCATCTTTTTTCTCTTCATCAGCGCCAGAAACTACATAGATAAGCTTCATGCTAGCGACGTCACCAGCTTTATACGCTTCGACCGCTCTTACAAATAGCTCTTTCTCAGCCTCAGTGACATCGGGGTTAAGGTCTGGGTGCAGCTTTTTAACGACTTTTCTATACATATCCTTAAGGTCTTCGCTCTCGACATCAGACAAAAATTCGCCCTCGCTCCTCTTTATTGAATCGTTTACTTCTTTAAGCTTTTCTTCAAGATCTTTCTTGTACTCTTCAAACTCTTTGTCAAGGATCTCGTCTATCTCTATAACACTGACTTTCTCCTCTCTATAGACCTTCGCTTGAATTAGCTCCTTCTTTCTCTTGAGCCTTTGGTACTTTAGGCTTAATTCATAAAGCTTGTACTCAAGATAGCCAGCCTCAAGCATGTACCTCATCTTGATATTGGGACAAGTCGTGTATATTAAATTGTCGCGCTCCTCAACAAGCCTTACAAGCTCCTCTCTGAGCACCTTTATATCGTCTTTTAGTTCAATTTTGCCCTTGAACTCCATAATATCCGCCATAATCCACCTCTTTAACTAATTATATCACTAGAGATAATAATTTTCAAGGCAAAGAAAAGCTCTCTACTTAATAAGTAAAGATCGAATTTATTTATTCAATACTATTTAGTCCATCATAAAGCTCATTGAAGGACTTAATCTTACTCATCCTTCCGTATGAAAGCTCTTTGTTCTCGCCAAACTCGTACAAAAAGCACTTTGCGAGCTCTTCGACTGTCACTTCAAGTGTCGTGAAAAACTCTTGATAAGCAAAGTTTTGCGCCTTGCTCCCTTCGTCGAACATATTTATAATCATCGATTCACAAACTTGATCCAAGGGATACATTTTTATATGCATTAGCTCATGAACTATGGTTTCTTCGATATTCTCGTCTTTTGGATTTACTGCGTTTAGCATAAGCACCGCCTTTTTGTCTGTGGGGTCTATCTTGAAATCGCCCGTCTTCTTCCATTCGGGATCTTCGACAAATTCAAGCCTTATGTCCCACTCAGGCACTATGCGTAGCTTTTTTGTGTATTTATCAAATATTGCTTTTACTTTTTCTCTGTCCATAATTTTACCTTCTTTTTTATTTAATAACTATGCTAATGGTATAACCACCATCACTAATCGTTTCTGCTTTGATTAATTTGCCATCATCAATCACTATGCCATCATCTATTTTTTTCGCGATAATGGTCCTCGCATCTTTATAAAAGCCTTTGCCAAGGTACTTTAGATAAGCTTCTAGGGCTGTGAAGCGCATTAGAAATTCTTCTTTACTCTCATAAGCGCCCTCATCGAAGTTCAAAAATTTTGTTTTTTTAAACTTTTCTAAGTCTATATCGCGCTGATTGTCTTCTATGTCAATACCTATCGCTTCACTTGCGACTGCCACGACTGAAATGTCTCTAGTATGTGAGATGCTAAAATCTTTGTCCCAGCCTTCTATATATGGCTTGCCATAGCTATTTAGCTTCCATATAGGATTTGCGCCGCCATTCTCCAGTAAAAAAAGTATATTTACTAGGCCTCTCGTCTTTATGAAGCGAAGTTTATCTTCTGCGCTTCTGATCTTATCTAGTTTTACCTTGTTTAGTAAATCTAGATGCTTTAGAAAATCACTTTCATTTTGCAAAGCCATTGGCAATTTGAAAATTACCATCTCAGCTAAATTTACTTCGCTTAAATCTTTTGGCGAAGTGACTTCCATTAGCCTAAATCTTTTACTCATATTCACTGATATCGGTCTTTTCATCTATATTGATTCTCTTAAGCTTTTTAAGCGTTTCAGGAAGGCCCTTTACGATGTAATTTTTGCCAGGCTTAACGCCAAGAGTGACTTTGTAGCCTTCTTCTTCAGAGATTAACTCGCTTAGGCCGTCTAGGTCGCCCTCTGGATAAGCAAAGACAAGTGGCTCGCCATCCGCAAAGTCTTTATAAAGCGCTTTGAACTTAGCAGAGTCCTCTTTAAAGGCTTTGACGTAAGTCTCTTCGCTCTCCTCAGGAAGCCTCTTCGCAGTCCTACGGAATGTGTATTTATCGCTCGGATAAGCTTGGTGCATCCAGTATGTGTGTGAGCCAAACTCAATCACGCCAGCCATCTCCTTGGCTTCGGCCGCGCTGAAGTGCTCGTAAATCTCCTTATCTGTATCTGGGTACTTATTTAGCCCCATGGTCTTGCCAACTGGGAATATAGTTGCCTTTGCGCCATATTTCTTTAATAATGGAAAGGCTTCGGTGTAATTTGATCTATAGCCATCGTCAAAGGTCAAGACGCAGAACTTTTCTGGTAGATCCGCATCGCCATTAACATAGTCATATATATCTTTAAAGGAAACTGTTTCGATATTATTATCTTTTAAATATTTTAAAACGCTCTCAAACTTTTCTTTCGTGATGATGTAAGCGTTTTTTGGGTCTTCGTCTATGTGATGCAGCTCGAAGATGTAAAACTCTCTCGCATCTGGCTTTGCCTCTGTATATAGAGGCGCTTCGGCCTTGTCGACGTAGCGGCCAAAGTCTTTGCGTGCGCCGTAAATGGTCTCGAGCATCATCTTGCCAAGGGCGTTTCTGAAATGAGCCGGGTCGTAGAAGAATCTCGGATCGTTCTCGTACTCAGTTCCTGTGAAGTCCCAGAAAGGGCTGATCTCTGCGAGTCCCTTGTAGTAGCTCTCTACCTCTGCCTTGTCATAGCGAGCAGTCTCGTCCTTATACATAGGGCATAAAAGCATTGTAAGCTCGACTCCAGCATCGTCGCAGGCCTTTTTCATGCGGCGAATTGCTTCAAGCGCATCATTTGCATGAGCCATCGCAAGCTTAGTGTAGTCCTTATTAAAGCCTTTTTCTGCCTTGTAATCATCCTCGCTGCCGATGTACTCGATGTCCCTTTGGCTCTTGTCATAAGAACCGTCAAGGCTGAAGACGTCGAAGCTCTCTTGAACGAGCGACCTCTTGCCCATTGCCCTAAACTTTTCAATCGCATTTCTCGGATTGGCAAAAAGGTATCTCAAATAAAATAAAATTTTGCTCTCGCCAGAAACATCCGGATTCATGTAGTAGTTTAGTGAAGTTCTCTCGCCGTTGTACCTAAGCGCCGATGGTATTGAAAGCGGCAGTATCACTGACTCCACCTCATAATTTTTCAAAATATAATCCAAATTCTTCTCAACAACATAAAGGTCCGCACCATAAGAGAAGAGATTAAAATACTTTTTACCAGTGTATTTCTCAAGCTCAGCTGTTGGAATGGATGATGCGCCACTTGCGCCCAAGATGAAGTTTTTATAATCTTTTCCCTTGATGTATTTAATCTTAGCTGTCCTTGGGTTTTGTGTAAAATCATAAGTATACCACTTAGTAAATCTATCGCCAAAGACGTTAAATGGGTCAGCCAGCACATTTAAGATGGCTACGACTAGAGCAAGAATTAAGATGCACACAAAAAATATTCTGATGAATTTTTTCTCTTTCATATAATCACCTAATAATTTCTATAGATAAAGTCTACTTTTGTAAAGCCGCTTGCAAATACACCGAAGTAGGCTACAAAGGCCATAAATATAAGTAGTCCTGTAAATAAATAGATTGGCTTTAGCTTAAGAACTTTTTCTTTCACGTCGATTTCCTTTTCTTCAGCGAGTGAAACGATGAAGACAAGGATAAGCGAGATAAGTATAACAGCGTAGTCAAGCTTACTTAGACCAGTCGCTGCGTATCTAAAGCTCCTATCGACAAGGGTCTTCTTCATCATGTGAAGCGCTGTTCTTAGTCCAGCTGATCTTGTAAAGTACCTGCCTATAAAGACTATGAGTAGCGTTGAGCATATTTTTAAGACTCTATAAGTAAGTGATGTATCTTTTAAGCCGATTTTTTCTCTGAAGGCTTTATTTCTATCTTCAAAGATAAGGCCCAAACTGATTATCGTACCGTTATATAGACCAAAGGCCAAAAAGTTTAGACCAGCGCCATGCCATATACCTATGATGAAGTAAACAACAAAGCTTGCTATACTTAGTGTTAGGTACTTACCAAACTTGCGGCCAAAATGCTTTCTCGACCATTTGTTTATAAACACAAAAGCCTTTGACAAGGATAGACTGTAGAAAACATAGTCTTTCATCCACGAGCCAAGGCTTGTGTGCCAGCGTCTCCAAAAGTCTGCAAGGCTTGTCGCGAAGAATGGCCTTTTGAAGTTTCGGTCAAGCTTCACGCCAAATAAATAGGCCGCGCCTCTTGCGACGTCGATGCCGCCTGAGAAGTCACAGTAAATTTGAATGGAATAAAATATAATTGCAATAAAAACAAAGATGCCCGAATATAAATCTGGCTCAGTAAAAACTTTGTTCACAAAAACCGCTGCCCTATCGGCAATGACAAGCTTCTTAAAGAAACCGTAAAGTATTAGCATAAGGCCATAAGAAATGTCTGTGGCACTGCTATTATCATAGTAAAGACCATGAGAAATATCGTCGTAGCGAGAAATAGGTCCTTGCATCATTTGCGGGAAGAATGAAACGAAGAGCGAATACTTGAAAATGTTTTTTTGCGCTTCGTACTTGCCCCTATAAACATCGATCACGTAGCCAGTCGCCATGAATGTGTAGAATGAAATGCCAAGCGGAATGAAGTTTTCAAAGATATTGACTTTTGTGAACTTAACTAGACTTAGCATGCCGAAGTTCAAGATGATTGTGATAGCCAAAACTAGCTTATTCTTATGCTTTTCTAGATAAATGGCAGAAAAATAAGTGCTTAAAATTACAAAGATTAAGTAGACAAAGGCCTTTACACTAAAGCTTGCGTAATAAGCTAAAGAGATAAGCAAAAGCACCTGCCACTTGTACTTAGCAATCTTAAACACAATAAAGGAACATAGTAAAAATACTATGAAAGTGAAGCTTGTAAAACTCATTGCAATGATTTAATTAGTTTCTCTATCGCCAAAACATTTGCAAAATTTTCTGGCAATAGCTCGGAAACTTGTATTTTAACGCCAAAAGCGTCGTTTAATTCTATAACTAAAGTCACTATGTCGAAGGAGTCAAGTATGCCCTCTTCGATGATTTCAGTTGTGTCCTCAACCGCTTCTCCAGTGACGTCTTCGATGATTTCTTTAATTTTTTCTTTCATTGGTCTTCCCTCCAAATATATACGTAGGACTTAAGTCCGTCCTCTTTAAATCCATGTTTATGGTATAGTTTTATAGCTCTCGAGCCTTCATCAGTCCACACATTGACGCGTTTTTTCTTAGAAACGCATCCAAGATAATGGCGTAAGATCTCTGTGCCGAGTCCCTCGCCCCTCTTAGCTGGGTCTATGTAGAAGTGTTCGATGGCATCTTTAAAGGCATCCGTGCTAAACTCGATAAAGCCAGCGCCATCAATCCCTATGAAAAGCTTTTTCGCTATGCGCTCCTTGACCTCTTCCATACTAAGTCTTTCGCCTGAGTACTCGTCAAAGCTTTGAAGCGCATCGTAAATAAATTCTGCGTCGTCAATGTACTTAACTCGCTTTGATTCATACGGCTCTTTATGTGTTAAGCGCAGTCTCACTCTTGTCTTGTATAGCTCAAAGCCCATATTTTCAAGCGTCTCATCCATTTCCTTAGAAACGATTTCGCTCACAAAAGTGCCTTGCGCATCAAATTTTTCATTGATATCATTTATATAATAATAAAGCTTGTAATAGCCTTCTCTTTTTATCAAGACATAGAAATTCCTATCTCCTTTTATGTAGTAGAGCCTAGCTATATTGGCTTCATATAGCGAAGTATTCATGTAGTCGTTTGTGATGGAGCCTTCATAAGATTTTAAAACCTCAAGCTCCTCTACTCTATTAAACTTCTCCACGTTCATAAATTTCTAAAAGCCTCTTCTTATCTATCTTAGTGTTTTGCGTCTTAGGAAGAGCCTCCATGTGCACAAACTTCGATGGAAGCATGTACTTTGGCAGCCTTTCAAGGATAAAGTCCTTAAACTCCTTCCTCGAAAATTCCTTTCCAGAGTAAAACAAAATTATAATTTCATTTTCTTTATCAAAAACAGCGCTCGCTTCATGTATGCCCATGGCGTAGACCTGTCTTTCTATCTCGTCTAGCTCGATTCTGTGGCCAAAGACCTTGACCTGATTGTCCTTCCTTGCCAAAAATTCTATCTCGCCAAACTTATTTCTTCTAACAAAGTCGCCGCTCCTGTAGACAATCTCTCTATATGCCTTGTTTAGCGGGTTTTGCACGAAAGCCTTCTCAGTTTGATCAAGTTTGTTGTAGTAGCCGTATGAAACGCCTCTACCCCTGATAACAAGCTCGCCCTCGTCAGCTTCTTTGTCGCCATCAAGTATCATGACCTCCATATTCTCACAAGCCTTGCCTATAGGGATGATCTCGTCATCTTGAAAGTCCCTGTCAAGCTTGTAATAGCAACAGTCGCAAGTCGCCTCAGTCGGTCCATATAGGTTAAAGTACTCAGCCTCTACAGCTTTGCGCCAGATGTTCAGCTTTTGTGCGCTCATTTGCTCGCCAGCAAAAGTAACTAGCCTTAAGTATTTTGGCTTATCTATATCAAATACATTTGAATTTGCAAGTATATTAAGTGCCGACACCGACCATAGTATAGCCGTAATTTTATTTTCATTTAAGTATTCAACTACCTTGACTGGAAATAAAAAGTCCTTAGGATCCATTAAGTATAAAGTTGCTCCAGTCTTGGTAAATAGGCAAAGCTCCTTAAGCGACGCATCAAAGAAGAGCGGCGTTTGATTTGCAAGCCTATCGTTTTCGTTTATCTTAAGCGTCTTCTCTAGCCAATCTTGTAAGTCAACGAGCATAAAATTACTGATGACAACGCCCTTTGGCTCACCAGTTGTGCCAGATGTGAATAAAACATAAACGGGATCTGCGTCTATCATCTTAGACCTGATTGCTTCGAGAGCCGCCTCGTCACAGCCATAATCATGGTCATAGTCATATTGAAGAGCATAATCTTCGAAAATGTTCTTCGTATGATAAATGCTTAAAGTGCTCTCAAGACGCTTTTTGATAATCTCAATCCTCTCATGAGGCATGGCCGCATCGATGGGCACGTAAAAGTTGCCGCTGTAAAGAACAGCGAAGAAAGAGATTATAGTCTCCAAAAGCCTGTCAGTCTCAACCATGATGGGACGCTTAGTCTGTGGATGAATTTTATGTATCTCACTTGCAAGACTCATAGCCCTCGCGCGAAGCTCACTGAAAGTAATGGACTTCTCCTTGTCAACGATGGCTACTTTGTCTGGATATTCACTTGTTATACGGTCTAGTTGATCGATGAATAGCATATTACACCTCATAATAATATTATCACAAGATGTGTTGATTGTCAATAATTAGAACTTTCGCGTTCGTTCTAATCAATAGTGAGAACAGTGATTTTCACGAGTGTAGCATTCGGAAAAAACTGTTTTAATTTCGTAATTTGCAAAAAAATCAAGATGATTTTGCGTTGTACAGAATTTTTTGGAGTGAGGTGTGCAATCGCACTCCGCAGCGACAAAATAATGCGAAACTAGCAAAAGGGCTTGATTTAATGCAAATTTGGCGCAGTGACGGCCGTTGAATCCATCTAGCTGAGCGAAGCGAACGGATATGGGCTCACAGGTGAACGAGCTTAGAAATTATCAGTTTTTGTAGACAAGCAAGCGAAAGAAAACACTTTTCGATGTGCAAAAGTTAGTTTTGATCTGATAAAAACCAATAAATAGTTTTCTCGAATCAATTTTTAGTTTTAATAAATAATTAAAAGAAAACATTCAAGCACAAAAAGATCTTAATATTTTATAAGAATTATTCTAAAACTTTTTTATAGTGTAAGATATGTTACAGAAAGAAGACTTCCTTAAGTATACAATATAGACAAGATAGAAAATGAAAAATTAAAGGAGGAAAATTATGTTTTGTTACCAATGTCAAGAAACTTTAAACAACAAAGGCTGCACTAAGGCTGGTGTCTGCGGTAAAAAGGCGGATGTTGCCAGTGCACAAGACCTACTTGTTTATACTACTAAATTACTGTGTGATGTTTTAAATAATCTTAGAGGTGAAAACTACACTATAGATAAAAAGTACAATCACATGGTTACTTACAACATGTTCATCACCATTACCAATGCAAATTTTGACCTAGACATGATACTAGATCAAGTCGTAAAAACTATTGAAGCTAAGGATGAACTACTAGCTAAATTAAATGATAAATCTAAGCTACGCAAGCTAAGTCTTTACTCTGACAAGGACAAAGATAAGCTTATGGCTTTAGCAGAAATAGTCGGTGTTTTAGTAACTAAAGATGAAGATCAAAGATCACTTAAGGAGCTAGCAACATACGGCATCAAGGGTATGAGTGCATATATGAAGCATGCCAACACACTTAACTATGACGATGAAAGTGTTGATATCTTTATTCAAGAAACACTTGCAAGATTCATAGATGTAGAAATTCCAATTGATGAGCTATATGAAACAGTATTGAAGACTGGTGAATACGGCGTTAAGGCCATGGCTCTGCTTGATAAGGCAAACACTGAAACTTATGGTAACCCAGAGATTACAAAAGTTAATATCGGCGTTAGTGATAAGCCTGGTATACTTATATCCGGTCACGACTTAAAGGATATTGAGATGCTGCTTGAACAAACTGAAGGCAGTGGTGTCGATGTTTACACTCACTCCGAGATGCTACCTGCACACTACTATCCGAAGTTTAAAAAGTACAAGCACTTCATAGGTAATTATGGCAATAGCTGGTGGATGCAAAAAGAAGAGTTTGAAAAGTTTAATGGACCAGTATTATTTACGACTAACTGCATAGTGCCACCAAAAACTGATTATATAGATAGGATATACACAACAGGAGCCGCTGGCTTCCCAGGATGTAAACACATCAAAGCTGACGAGAACGGTCACAAGGACTTTACAGAAATCATTGAGCATGCTAAAAAATGCAAGGCGCCTGTTCAAATCGAAGAAGGCGAGCTAGTAGGTGGCTTTGCACACAATCAAGTTCTTGCACTTAAAGACAAAGTTGTAGATGCAGTTAAATCAGGAGCAATCAAAAGATTTGTTGTCATGGGCGGCTGCGATGGAAGACAAAAAGGAAGAAGCTACTACACAGAATTTGCAGAAAAACTTCCAAAGGATACTGTAATACTAACTGCTGGCTGCGCAAAATATCGCTACAATAAGCTTAATCTCGGAGACATAGCAGGTATACCAAGAGTATTGGATGCAGGTCAATGTAACGACTCTTACAGCTTAGCAATGATTGCGCTAGCACTTAAGGATGCCTTTGGCCTTGATGATATCAATGACTTACCTATAGTTTACAATATCGCATGGTACGAGCAAAAAGCTGTCATAGTCTTACTTGCACTGCTTTCACTTGGCGTAAAAAACATACACCTTGGACCAACACTACCAGCTTTCTTAAGCGACAATGTAGTTAATATATTAGTGGAAAAATTTGGCATAGCTCCAAACTCAAGTGTTGATGAAGATCTAGCAAAGTTCTTCGCATAAGAATATTTAACAAAAAGAAAACCATTGTTCAGATAAACTCTGTTCAATGGTTTTTTTCTATAATAGATCTTCTAGCTTTGTTCTAGAAAAATATATTTTATTATCCCTTTCTTCGATAAGCCCCTCATCCTTCATCTGCGACAGCTCTCTTGATAGAGACGGTCTCGGTACACTTAAAAATTCTGCAAAAGCAGTCTTTGTAAATGGCATCTTAATAAAGTCTCCCTCGTCATTAATTAGAAGGTAATTGATAATCTTGTTACGAATAGACTTAGCCGTGCATATCATAAGCTTCTTATTTAGGTAATAGGCTTTGTTTGCAAGTATGCTAATGATATTATTTATTATCATCTTATAATCATCTTCTTGATTTGCAATAAAATCTTTCTTTATAGTAAGAAGCGAAGTGTCTTTAGTAGCGCTAGCATAGTGATGCAAAGGTTCATCTATAAAAAGATACACCTCAGCAAATACAGTGCCAGGCTTATCAAAGACATTGACTATAGTTTTTTTACCGCTCTGAGTGATGTTCTCAACATTAACCTCACCAGATAGCAAGATATAAAGCTCCTTTGCATAATCACCAGCCATGAAAATGCTCTCGCCGCGCTTAAAATTTTTCACGCTGGCCTTTGCGAAGTTTAGGTAATCTTCAATTTCTTCACTTTTCATGCCTTTAAATAGCAACGATTTTTTCAAAATATCTATCATATATCCTCCCTCGTAGTCAATATAATTCATAATATTATATTAACTATATACCCATAAATACTCTCTAACACTTAATGCAAAATCTCCCTTCAGTAAACTATATTGTCTACCGTAGGGAGATTTTTAATTTTACTACTTTTTTTAAAAATAGAAAAGATCTTCAAATTTCTTTTCTAAAGCAATGCAAAGTATCAAAGCTAACTTAGCAGTTGGACAAAATTGACCAGTTTCAATTGAGCTAATAGTATTTCTTGAAACACCAACTTCGTCAGCTAACTGCTGCTGCGAATAACCTTTTTCTTTTCTAACCTCTTTTAAGTTGTTTTTAAGAACTAGTTTATCATCCATAATACATCACTACTTCAATGTTATAAGGTTAGCTACAAATAAGGCAATTCCTACAATTGACATAAGCAATCCCATTAGCAATTGCTTTTTCTCTTTTAATTTTACATACATTACAAGATTTTTCGATGCCTCAATACTAAAATAAATACATAGTATTCCATAATTATAAGAATTGTAGAAAAAAGCTTCAATTCCAAATAGTATGGCAGCAACAGCCAATCCGATTTGGCTAGAAACTTCACCTGCTTTTTTTAAAACGTCAAGCATCATCTCATCGTGATTTTTATTCTCCTCACGACTTTTTGCTAAAATTTCATCTCTGTTCATATATGTCCTCCTTTTTTCGTTTGCCAAGTTTACTTGGTATTTATATTGTAACATATGCCAAGTAAACTTGTCAATAGTTTTTAATAAATATTTCAGATTTTAAAGGAGAATTTTAACACTTATTTTTAACATCCTACACAATTCTTCCTTCTCATATTTCTTTGGACAGATAAGAGAATTTTAAGTAAACAAAAAAAGACCTACTAAAGATTTCCTTTAATAGGTCTGAAATATAAAAAATAACTATTAACTTGTGATTAGGGAAATGAGATAATTAATCGTTCCATTTTCAATCAATATATAGAGACCGAGTCCAATAAACACGACTGGTACAATTATTTTTTCGTACTTTTCTACAGTTTCTCCGATAGCAGAAATTGAGGCGAGATTTTGAGATAATTTGCATAGAACTAAAATACCTAACGCAAATATTACTAAACTTATACTAATCTCAATCAAACTCTTTCCTGTAAAATAGGGAATATAAATTCCTAAATTATCTCCACCCATTGCCACTGTTAAGCTTGTAAATGCTAAGATTTTTGATCCATCTCTGGTAATTTTTCCCTCGATATCTTCTTCATCAATATCTTCATCCACAAAAATTGATCTTATACCAAGACCTAGTGGAATTAGACCAAGGAGTCCGATAATCCAATCTTGTGGAATAAAATTTAAAAAGTAAGCGGCAATTAGACTAAGCAGAACAAGCAGTCCTGTACCTAAATACTGTCCTGCATAAATTGATTTCAAACCTTTCTTTCCTTGACTGGCGAATAAAATAGTCAAAACAACTAAGTAGTCAATTGATGTAGAGACAAAAACTAATAAAGCTGATACTATTGTTTCCATTATTTCTCCTTTCAATATGTTTAATTTTTTAGACAATCAAAAATTGACTGCAAACGCATTGTGCCTTGGCAGTTGCCAATGGAGACACTTGAAGAAATAACTTCACAATTTTCCCACCTTTCCTTTTAATATTAGCTATAGTATACTATAACAGTCGGATTTTGTCAAATATGCTGATAGATATCCACGCAAACTATAGAGATTGAAATTATATAAAATTAGATATGCCAAACATCATTTATTAAATATTGAACCATCTCATTCACTCTTTTCTGAACTGTGTACTAATCGTATCCAGCTTGTAGATTAAATCCATGACCAGCAGATGCTGGATGAGTAATGGCTACAGGAATTTTACCTTGATTCCATTCTTTAAGGTCTTCTTTTGTTTTAAGTTCTCATAGATATCTCTTTCTTTATCTGATAGCCTTACAAAGACTTCAATGTTTACCTTCTCTGGCATTTTTATGTAATCTTAAACTTTCATAAAAGCCATTGGTTTCAACAGTCTTATGACCCATCATCTTATTTTCTTGACAAGACTGCGACGGCTTCCATGTGATATGAATGGGCGAAGTTGTTCATCAATGTAATTTAATTCTGTAGGCAAAAGAAGAACCTCTCACTAAAGTGCGAGAACCTTGATGCTTCGCATTGATATGATTGGGCGAAGTGGACTGACCGAGAAGGATGAAGTTCAATTTGCTATTTAGGCTTTATTTTCAGATATCAAAAAAATATGGAACGACGTTATCACAAATTTAGTTAATCTTACAGATTGCTTGCTTCTTCCTAGTGAAGTACTAGTATGTACATCTCCGTCAGTCGCTCGTAATCTTCCTCTTATCCAACATAGCACAAAAGTTTGAATACAATTTATTTTTGTGCAGGCTATTTTTATATATAATAAAACAAAGTAGAGTTTCTTTTCAGTTGATAAAAATAAAATAAGTTTACTAATAGTTTCTTGACAGTTGATTAAGTAAAATTATATGATATATATAAATAAAGGGGGGTTAAAAATGCCAGATATTATTAGAGAATACTTGCCGATACTTATACCTATTATTATTTTAGAAATTGCACTTATGATTTATTCCTTAAGACATGTTTTAAAACACGATAGATATAAATTTGGAAGCAGAACCATGTGGATTTTAATAGTTATTTTTATCCAAATTATTGGACCTATCTTATACTTAACAATAGGTAGGGAGGACGAATAATGGAAGCACTAAAAATCGAGAATCTTCATAAATCCTTTGGGAAAAATACGATTATTAATGGATTGTCCATGTCGATTCCTGAAAACACAATCTTTGGGTTTTTAGGCAAAAATGGCGCTGGAAAAACTACGACAATGAAAATGATTTTAGGATTTTTGAAAAAGGATGAAGGTTCTATTGAAGTGTTTGGAGAAGAAGTAAGCTTTGGTCAGTCAAAAACCAATCGATTTATAGGGTATCTTCCAGATGTTCCTGAATTTTATGGTTATATGACTGCTAAAGAATATCTCAATTTATGTGGGTCTATAACTGGTCTTAGCAAAAATGAGATTAAAAAGAAGAGCGAGGAACTTTTAGAATTGGTAGGGTTAAGAGATGTCAATAAAAGAATTAGTGGCTATTCTAGAGGTATGAAACAGCGCTTGGGTATTGCCCAAGCCTTGTTAAATAGTCCCAAATTATTAATATGTGATGAACCCACATCTGCTCTAGATCCACTAGGAAGAAAAGAGATATTAGACATCATATTAAAAATAAAAGACTTTACTACTGTCATTTTTTCCACACATATTTTATCGGATGTTGAAGCAATCTGTGATCATGTTGTGGTGCTTGATAAAGGAAAAAATGTACTAGAAGGTTCGATAGATGAACTAAAAAATATAAAGAGGAAAAACACAATTAAAATCAGATTTAAGTCTGACAAAGAACTAAAGGCATTTAAGTTAATAGATAAATTTTCAAATCTGGCAACGAATGAAAAAGGAGATACTCTATACTTAACAGACGAAGAGAATCAACTAAAAGATATTGATATTTTATGTGAGCTATATAAGTTAAACATATTTCCTCTAGAAATAAAAATAGAAGAACCTACATTAGAAAATATTTTTATGGAGGTGACGAAAGCATGAGGATATTTTTATCTCTTTTAAAGAAAGAAGCTATTGAAGGTGCAAGGACTAAAAAAATGACTTCTACCTTTATCCTGTTCTTGTTTATTGGGTTAATAAGTCCTTTGACAGCAAAATTAACTCCCATGATACTTCAATCCATAGCTACAGGAAATATAGATATTAACGTAGCACCACCATCAGAAATTGACTCTTGGACACAATTCTTTAAAAACATTAGTCAAATAGGTATGTTTGGATTAGCCATTATATTAAGTACTCAAATGGCGAATGAATTCCAAAAGGGAACCTTGATTAATTTATTATCTAAGGGACTGCCAAGGTATCAAGTCGTGCTATCGAAGATTTTTTATAATTTTATTTTGTGGTTTATTGCTTACTTTTGCTCATTTATACTAACTTATTTCTATACAAAGTACTTTTTCGGGATTTCATTTCCTATTAGAAATATACTTATGGCAGCCTTGCTTCCTTTTATATTTGGATTATTTTTAATATCGTTAGAGATATTAGCTGGAGTGATTTCAGGAAATGTTATAGGTACATTAATATTAACGACTGCTGGGATTGTGATTCAACTTATATTATCTATTCGAGATGAAATTGTTAAATACATGCCTATTGCATTGATAGGAAAGCCTGTGAACCTTATAAAAGGAATAGGATATGATGACTATTATGTACCGATTATTACGGGCAGTATTTTGCTTATACTGTGTATCGTAATTTCGATTGCTGTAATAAACAAAAAGCAAATCAGTTAGGAGGTAAAATATCATGCTAAAAATTGGAGAAAATATTCTTCAGAAGCGAAAAGAAAGAGGCATAACTCAGGAAGAATTAGCAGAATTTATGATGGTAACAAAGGCTTCCGTATCAAAATGGGAGACAGGTCAAAGCTATCCAGATATTTTACTTCTACCAAAACTTGCCACTTTTTTTAATATAAGTGTGGATGAATTAATAGGATATGATCCAGATTTATCTTCAGCTCAAATACAAAAATTTTATATAGACTTAGAGAATCGTGTCCCTGATGTAGGTATGGATAGTATCGTAGAAGATATAAAAATTAAAATTAAACAATACTATTCTTGTTTTGATCTCCTATACTATATGTCTTTGTTTATTTTGAACCATTGTGATTTAGCAACTGATGATGTAAAAAAAGAGGAATATCTAGAATACACAAATAATATACTAAGAAGAGTGTGCGAGCATTCTAAAAATCCTATATTAAAAGAACAATCATTGAGCTTGAGGGCAGCCTGTTTAATTAGTTTAGGAAAATCAGAAGAGGCATTAAATATTTTGCCATCTTCGGACATGTTATCTATATCAAAAGATTGTTTAGTGGCTTCAGCTTATTTAAAAACAAAGAAGGAAAATGAAGCAGATCAAAAACTACAAATAATGATTTATAAGAACGTAATTGATTTAATCACTCTTCTTATGATGAAGAGCAGTTTTCATGATGAGCATTGGGGCGAAACCTTGGAAAGAGTGGAGGATTTAATAGAAACTTTTAATCTTACTGAAATAAATGTTTCTATAGTTTTAAATTTTTATTTATCCTTGGCAACGCACTATATTGAAGATAATAATCTCAAACTTGTTAGTCAATATGTAGAAAAATTACTCAACCTACTAATAGAGAGCAAGGAAAAAACGTTTAAGATAAGAGGCGATGAGTATTTTAATCAAATAGATGAATGGCTTGATGAAAATTTATTGTTATCAACAAATCCAAACAGAAGTGACGATATGATTGTTTGCTTTTATTTAGAAGCAATAGCTAATAATGAAAGTTTTAAGAGAATTATTTCTGAAGGAAAGGTAAAATCATTAGTTGATAAGGTTAGAGAAATATATTCTCTATAGTTTTTCAACTGTAAATTAATCAGAAACAAAGATACCTGTACCGTATATAATACAGGTATCTTTTAACGCCTATATCTTAGGTATGTGCAAAAGAGAAATAATCAACCTATAAACTTAAGCATTAAATTGTAACAATAAGCAAACAGTTATAGGCCCGCTGTCAAACGTATTGATTGTACGAAGCGGACAGACACAGCAAAAGAGAGAGCAAAAATTATCTTTGCTCTCTAATGGTATTTTATTAAAATTTTTATCGTGTCAATGAGCCGTCGCCAAACAGAGTTTGTAGGAAAAAGAAGAACCTCGCACATAAATGTGCGAGAACCTTAGTGCTTCGCACTGATATGATTGAGCGAAATGGACCGACGAAGCAAAAAAGAGAGCAAAAATTATCTTTGCTCTCTAATGGTATTTTTATTAAAATTTTTATCGTGTCAATGAACCGCTACCAAACTAAATTTTTAGATAAAGAAGAACCTCATCCATCATCAAAACTTCGTTTTGGATGGGTCCTGGCCGTAAGTTTAATCAAATCGACGTTCACTACGTTCCGTCTCTTTGTAAACTCTGGCATAAGGCATGCATAGCCAATCGAACTTCATTTCACTCGTTCTCTTGGTGCATGGACTTAACAACCTTAGTGCTTCGCACCGTGATGATTGAGCAAGCTCAAGGCGCAATTTGAAGAACCTCGTCCTTATGGACGAGAACCTTGGTGCTTCGCACGGACAAAAATTTTATGCTAATGATCCCATCGGATCCCACGGTTTTAGCTCAACCGGTTCCTTCTTATAATCTTCTTGTTCCTTCTTAGTCAAGTACTTCTTATCAACTACGGCTTGATATACAAAGCTATCGAACCATTCATCACTCATAACAAAGTGACCTTTGTAGCCAAATTCATCGCCCCATGAGTTTTCGACTTTGAATCTAACTGGCTTAGTGCCGTCCATCTCAACGCCTGTAAATGTCATGGCGTGTGTCATTAGTGAGTAGCCATAATCAAGACCATCTTCCTTAGATATTTCTAAATCCATATCAAATAGTGTTTCGTAATCTATAACATCTTTAGCAAGTGTAGCTCTCTTGTCATCCTTATCGCCTGTGAACATGTCTTTACCTACGTCGCAGCCGAACCAAACTGGCATACCGTCTTGCAATTGCTTAACGATGGCTCTCTTTAGGTCTTCGATTTTTAGGTTAAGGTGCTTAACTTCTCTGCCTTCAACGATGTTGCCAAGGTACTTAATTGTGAATGTCTTATTGAACGGCTTATCCTTTGTTGGCGCATTTATAATGGACACGAAGTCATCAAGATTAAATCCAACGTACTTTTTGAAGAAGTTTTGAGGAGTTAAATTCTTTTCTTCGATAAGTTTATGGTCTTTGTCATGTGCAATGAAGTCAAAGCTTTCTGGAAGCTCGCCAAGTGTTGCAGTTAGTACGTTAAATACGTCTTGTAGAGCCGCTTCTTTAAGTGCATTCACTTCTGCTTTGCTCTTGCCTTCCTTAACTGCTTCTCTTAGTGTAACTGTGTTCTTTCTAAGTATCTTTGAAAGGTACTTATTTAGCTCTCTTGTGTTTGATGAAGCGACTGTTTCTGGATAAACGTATTTTGGCACAAGACCATATTTATTAACGATGTTTACAAACATATCCCATTGGCCGCCATCACATAGTGGGTCGCCCATAAGGTATTGCATTACTCTATCTTCTATCGGCTCATCTGCCTTTTCGATAACTGTTTCGAAATAGTAATTACTTCTTTCTAATTTATCAAAGAAGAATGGATAGCTTTGCGATAGTTCAAAATTTTCTAATTTATATTTTTTAATGATGACATTTCTCATAAAGTTTAGTGAAGCAAACATCCAGCATCTGCCTGAGGCCTTTTGGTTACACACATCACCATTGTCAATATCGATATTAAACTTATATGGATTTGCCTTGATTTTGTTTACATCTGTCGCAACTTTTCTGATACCGCTTTGAACTGCAGCGTTCATGGCAACGATATTCTTCTTGTCTGAGAAAAATTCTTTTTCTAATTCATTTAATTTATCTGTGCTTAATTGTCTCATCTTCTACCTCCTACGATTCCCATGGCATAAGCTTGATTGGCTCTTCATCAAGGGCTGCAAGCTCTTCTGCATTTAGGTATTTCTTCTTCGGAATGATTTCGAAAGCGTAGTTATCAAACCAAGCCTCGTCCATAACTAGGTAGCCTCTGATGCCGGCCTTTTCGCCCCAAGAGTTTTCGACCTTGAACTTAAGTCCTTCATCAGTCCTGTCGTAGCCAACTAGGACCATGGCGTGAGTAGTGTTTGACTCGCAAGTTTCCATGCGTTCAACCTTAGTTTGCTTTGTATCTATATCAAATAAATTGTCTCTATCAAGTAAATTGTATACAAGGTGGCCAGTTCCGTCGCCATCACGCGATACGAAGGAGTCTTTACCAACGTCGCAGCCAAACCATAAAGCTTCGTCGTCATCAAGCATAGCTACGATGATGTCCTTCATTCTTTGCATTGAAACGTTTAGGTATCTTAGTGAACCGCCAATTCTTTGTTGAATAAAGTCTCTTTCGTAAACTTTATTTTCTTCCTTACCCTTTCCTGGATAATTGCCTAGTTCAACGTATTCACTTATATCGTCTGCCATAAATTCTCTGTAAAAGTCAATGGCTGTGATGTTTCTTCTTTCAATAAGTTCATCGTCTTTGTTCTTTAAGATAAGATCGAATCTCTTTGGAGGCACACCTAGGGCAATGGCTGTGATCTTGTAAACATCATTAAGTGCCTTGTCCTTGATCTCTTCGATTTCTGCATCAGTTTTTGCATTTCTAATGTCTTTAGCAGCTATCTTTAGTCTCTTGTCTAAAACGAAAATAAGGTTATCAGTCTTTTTTACGTCAGCTGTGTCTGGATAAACGTATTCAGGAACTATTCCATACTTGCTGATTAGTCTTGAGAATGTTGTCCACCAAGCTCCGTCATCAGCAGCGTAGAAGATAACGCCTCTAGCTAGCCTATCATCAAGGTCTTTATCCTTAAGTGCTATGACGTCTTCAAGGTATTGATTAGCTCTTTCAAGCTTATCAAAGAAATATAAATACTTGTGTGAAAATTCGATGTCGCCTAGCTTAAACTTCTTCATCATATTTACTCTGATAACGTTAAGACCAGCAAACATCCAGCATCTACCAGATTGTCTTTGGTTTGTCATCTTGCCTATATTTATAGTTTTCTTGAATACATCTGGGTTTTTTGTAAGCTTTGCATAGTTTATGGAAGCGTCCATGATGCCAGCAGATGCGATCATATTTTGTGCTGCCTTGTTAAAGTTCTCGTCATATGACTTTTTGAACTTAGCAAGGACATCTTTTGTAATTGATTTTTGCATATTGTCCTCCTTTATATATAAATTATTTCATCTCTCGTAATAATTATAACTCTTTAAAAATATTTTTGCAAGTATATTAAAAGGGAAAGACAAAATCTTTCCCTCTATATCCAGCCGTATAAATAAAACTATTTAGATCCTAATTCTCTGTCTATAGTAATCTTTGCTGCGATGTTGCCATCAGCAAGTGTGAAGTTATCAACAATATCAAGAGCAAGCTCTTCTTCTTCGATTTGTTCATTGATAAATTGATGCATAAAGATCTCAGTTGCGTAGTCATCGTTCTTCTTAGCTATGTCATGAATCTTGTAAATTCTTTCAGTTACTTTCTTTTCATGATCTAAGATGATCTTTGCTACTTCTAGAGGTTCCTTAACTTCAAGAGCTTTCATTTCAATAGTTTTAAGCTCAGGCTTAGCGTCACGCTTTTGGATAAATTCGATAAATTGATCAGCATGAGCTAGTTCTTCTTTGTAGTGATTAGCAAGCCACTTAGCGTAGCCTTTGTAGTTTTCTCTCTCCATGGCGATGGAAAGGTTTAGGTAAATATAACCAGAGTATAACTCATAGTTAATTTGTTCATTCAATGTGTCTAATACTTCTTGTTTCATTGTATTTCCCTCTTTCAAATTATTTAGTTTAATATACAGCCGAATAACAAAATTATTGCTATGAAGAAAGCCGGCGCAAACCGGCTCTTCATATAAATTTAATTAAGCTTTTTCGTTTTTCTTCTTAAGCCACTCTTCGTAGCCTTTTTGTAGCTCTGCGTTATTCTTCTCGCAATCGTCGCAATGCGGGCAGCCTACACAGCCGCCTTCTTTGACTGAGCTTCTGACCTTCTTTATACAGAAGAAAACTATAATCAAAACTACGGCTACTATAATTATATCTGTTGGGCTCATTAAACCACCTTCTTGTATTTTTGTCTTTGCTTAAATCTTGCGTATAAAGCGCCTACGATAGCTACAACGACTAGGCCTGCTAGCACATACAGAATTAGATTGCCTTTTACGTCAACTGCTTCTGAGGCTTCTTCAGCACTTGCGTAATCAAGTACGATCTTTTCTGTAAATTTTGTGCCTTTGAAAATTAAATTTCCTACTTGGTTAACGATTAGGGCTAAGACATAGGCAAGTCCAGTTTGGAAGCCTACTGTGAATAAAGTGTCCTTAGCGTTACCAAGCTCTCTTTTCATAGCTCCGATAGCTGCAAAACAAGGGGCTGCAAACATTGTAAATATAATGAATGCAAAAGCACTAACGTAGCTGAAGTAGATAGGTACCTTTGATCCAACTGTCGCAAATGTAGCAACAACTACTTCTTTCGCAACAAGTCCAGTGATTGACGCAACAGCTGGCGCCCATGAATCGCCAAAACCAAGTGGAACGAAGATGTATCTTAGTGTGCCGCCAATCTTAGCAAGCATCGACTCTTCAATCGCATCGCCCAAGAACTCAAGTCTAAAGTTAAAGCTTTGTAAGAACCAAAGTGTTAGGCACGCAAGTAAGATAACAGTTCCCGCCTTGATGATAAAGCTCTTGCCCTTTTCCCACATGTGTATAACAACGTTCTTAAATGTTGGTATTCTGTATGGTGGAAGCTCCATAACGAAAGGAGCAGGGTCGCCTTTAAATCTATTCGTACGCTTCAAGATAATACCCGCTATAATTACAACGACTATAGAAATAAGGTATATCATCGGAGCGATCCAAGGGGCACCATTGAATATCAAAGTGATAAACATGGCAAATATAGGTAGTTTCGCTCCGCATGGTATAAATGGTGTTAAAAGTATTGTCATACGTCTGTCCGCGTCTGACTCTATAGTTCTAGTCGCCATAACGCCTGGGATAGAGCAGCCCGTACCTATAAGCATAGGTATGAAGCTCTTACCAGATAGACCAAACTTTCTAAATAGCTTGTCCATGATGAAGGCAACTCTCGCCATATAGCCCGAATCTTCTAAAAGTGAAAGGAAGAAGAAAAGTAGCATTAGTTGCGGAACAAATGTAAATATCGAGCCTATAGGTTGAACGATACCGTCATTTACGAGCGAAATAACTACTTCAGATGCACCTATTTCAGGAAGCTTTGTAGTTAGGAACTCGCCAATCTTTTCAAAAGTATTTTCAATAAAGCCTATGCAATAGTCGCCAAGCGTTGAAATTGACACATAGTATATAAACCACATGATAGCTAAGAATATAGGAATCGCTAGGAACCTGTTAGTAACAACTTTGTCAATTTTGTCTGATAAAGATAGTTTCTTTTCGCTCGGCTTTTTGACAATGCCCTTAATATCCTTTTGAATATTTATATATCTTTCACTTGTGATGATGGACTCGCTGTCATCATCTTCTTTTTCTTCACAAGATTTAATGATATCCTCAATATTGATGTGTACTTTGCTCGAAAGATTTATCTTATTAAGTATCTTCTCATCACGTTCAAATATCTTAATTATAGTGTATCTCTCACTATCATAGTCAAGACCTGTAGCCTCAGCTATTCCCTTAAGAGCTTCTTCGACATCATCTGCAAAAAGTTCTTTCTTAGGAAGCTTCTTTAAGTGGCCGACCTCTATTGCCTTAGAGATAAGATCATTAAGACCCTTGCCCCTAACAGCAGCAGTCGGCACTACATCAACGCCAAGCTTATCTTCAAGCGCTTTTACATCGATTTTTGTGCCGCCCTTGTCAATCATATCCATCATATTAAGGGCAATAACTGTAGGAACGTTCATCTCCAAAACTTGGCTTGTTAAGTACAGATTTCTTTCAAGGTTAGTCGCGTCAACTATGTTGATGATAACGTCAGGCGCCTCATCCTTGATATAGTCTCTGGTTATGACCTCTTCCAAAGTATAAGGAGATAATGAATAAATACCTGGAAGGTCAACTACTTCTACATCCTTATGTTTTAATAATTTACCGGTTTTCTTCTCTACGGTTACCCCCGGCCAGTTACCAACGTATTGATAAGCGCCAGTTAAGTCGTTAAACATAGTGGTTTTACCGCAGTTAGGATTACCTACTAATGCAATTCTCAAAATTACTACCTCCATCTATAAATTATTAGCCGTGTATAATTAGTCTAGGCTAACTTTTTAAGCAAAAAAATATTATTCCAGCTCGATGTCTTTGGCTTCGCTCGCTCTGATTGATAGCTCGTATCCACGCACTTCAAGCTCCATAGGATCACCTAGTGGCGCAACTTTAACAAGGGTAAGTTCAGTACCCTTAGTGATGCCCATATCCATGATGTGTCTCTTAACAGCCGATGTGCCGTGAAGCTTCTTAACTACGCCCTTCTCACCGATTTTTAAGTCAACTATAGTTTTCATACTACACCTCTCTAACGTCAATCTTCGAGCCAAGCTTCATGTCAATAGCAAGCCTTGACTCAAAAAGTTTTACAATGATTCCACTGTCAGTCTTTTGCAAGACAGTTAAAGGCGCGTCAGGAACAAAGCCTAAATTCTTTAGCCTTGTCAAAACCTCTTCACTTCCTCTGATTTTATTAATGATGTAGTCTTTGTTTTCACTAGCCATGATTAAAGGCATCGTCCTCACCCCTTTTCGACAATATGTATGTTAGCCCAAGCTAACGAATATATTATACACTGCTAACTCCACTTTGTCAATAGTTTTTGTAAAAAAATTTCTTATCACAAAGATTTATAAAATTTATTTATAATAATGGCCTTATGTATAAACTTTGTCAATAGTTTTTGTAAAAAAGAGACCCGCTAAGGTCTCTTTGAAAAATTAAATTACTTTCTTAGTAAGCGCCTCCTGCAGAGTCTTAGAAAAATTAATATTCATCTCTACGGCTCTGTCATTTAACCAAGATGGTATAGTAAGCGTTTTTCTAACAGATTTATTGCCTTTGTTTAGGTTGACATCTGCTCTAATTATACTCACAAAAGAATTTTTATCAGTTTTAATTGATTTTATATCGCTTGGTGGATTAAGTTTTTCACCATCTTTAAGCATCTCAGATAAATGCAGCTCTAAAGCTAAAGTAGCATCTTCAATAATTTCATCTATAGTATCGCCTTGTGCATGACAGCCTTCTACATCTGGAAACTCTCCCCATGAAGCGTTTTGTCAAGTACCTTTTCTTATTTATTGACGCCTTATTTTGAACAGCAAAAAACAGCAAACCTGTTTGATTTGCTGTTAATTAAACCGATACATAATATTAAATGATAACTATCTTTAATACAAAATTTTTGAACGATAGCTATTCCTTCAACTAAGTCAATCAAATAATTATTTACTAGATAACTTAAATTGTTCTTCTTTCTTATCAAAACTTAGTAAATAGTCTTTTCCTCTTTCAACATTAAGCTCCACTTTTGCAGGTCCCCATGTTGTAGTAACGTTTTTATGTAACACTCCAGGTCTAGTATATGTGTAAGTTACTTCTAAAACAATATCTCCTGGATCTGCACAAACTATATACTTTGCTTTTTCATTAAAAATAGCAGCTTCACCACTGATTACTCTAGCATATAATTGTTTTTGAGTGATTACATTATTTCCGGAAGAAAGCTCAATTTTCACCGCATTAGGATGTACAGCTAACCATTTAGTCAAGGCATTTTTGTTCATTTTAATTGACACAAACGAAAAAACAGCCGCTAATATAAAAATTGCAATCACAACATAGGCATATACTCCCATTGAAAAAAATGCTTCTAAATATTTCTCCATTTTCATTCTCCTTTTTAATTATTTTTATTAACATCATTTAACTTAATTGTTTTGCTTTTTACTCCAACCACTCCTAAATCTTCAATAAGTTCATTATATTTTCTTTTTCCTAGCGAAGATAAATCAAACATTTCCTTATTACCATCTTCTGTATAAATATATAAGAAAAACGAGTCATTGTTTCTTTGTTCTGAAGAAATATGAACTTCATTTAGATTATAGTTAAATTCCTTTTTCCCATCGTTTATCGATAAATCATTTCCATTTATAATTATTTTAGTTCTCAATTGCCTAAATATACTTATTACAACCAAAATAATGATGATAGAAGATATAATAATTGCAACTTTATATCCTCCAATTACTCCGGAAATTAAAAATGCAACAAGCGCTCCAAAAATCATTATTATTAAATTATAAATAAACGCAACTAGGCTTCTTCTATATATTTTCTCCAAAATCAACCGTCCTTAAAGTACAATAATGATACTAACGTATATCTAATTTTAAGCACAAAATTACGTATAAATTATATATCTTTATATACAAAATGTCAATATTAATTTTTCACCATGCACGCAATATTTATTCATATTTCTTCACTCAAAAATTCGTTTAGTATCATACTATTGTTTTAATTTTATTCGAATTTTATAACTCTAACTCTTTCTTATTTACCTATGTTAATCCTCTCTTTTCTGATATGGATATGGTGGCGATGATAAAGACTTCCTAATAAAAAGAGACCACTTAAGATCTCTTATATAATTATCCTGCTATAGTCTTCAACTCCTTCACCATATCAATCCTTTTAATCTTCCTTCTCTCAATCCATTGACAAAGTATAAAGACTACAACTGTCATCAAATAGCTTGTTACAAAAACTCTCTCTGGTACTGTTACTTCTAAATATGCGTCAAATTTTTGCATTGCTATAAAATAAAAATATTTAACGAGTTTATCTAGGATTGGAATTAGTATTATTTGAAATATTATTAGCATGGCAAAGCTTGTGTTTATATAAAATTTCGCGACTTCTTTATCTTTATATCCAAAAACTTTTAGATAGGTCATATTGAGTTTGGCTTTGTCTATGATGAGCTCTGTTACCATGAGTATCAATATAAAGAAGAATGCTACGGCAACGAGCTGAATCATGATGAAAACTGCTGAGAATGAATCTAAAAAGTGTCTCATGAATCTTGACATTTCTTTTCTATCTATATGTGTCAATAAATTTTCTTTAGTAATTTTTAGCTCTTTGTCGCTAAGATAGGCGTTGTAATAATCGCTGTCTTTGCCGATAATTTTATTTAAAATCTCTCTTTTTGTAAAAATTTGGAAATAATTATTTGTTTTGTCTATGTCCTTGACCACAAGATATTTTTCTTCCGTGTTATATGGCTCTCTAATCTTGATCTTATCGCCTATATTGTAGTTAAACCTCTTTGAAAGACCTAGGCTTATGACCGCTTCGTCATTATCAAGACTATTAAGATCAATCTCATCATACTTTGTATCGGTGTCTATGCCATAGATTTGGATTTTTTCGTCATCTTTATCAACTAGTTCAACGCTGACTAAGCTTATCTTGCTAGCATCTAAATCGTCCATATCGCTCTTGACAATGTAGGTGTGGGCGTATTTCATCTGATTTTGCATATCATCAGCATATTTTGTAAATATGGGTTTGGCTGAAACACCAAAGATGAGTAATAAATTTGCTATAAAAACGCCAAAAAGCAAGGAAACGTAGCTAAATTTATTTGCAAATATAACTCTTAATTTAAATTTATTTATAAAATTCATATCTTTTAGCTTAAATCTGCTTCTTGTTTTTGCCTTTTTAAAGTTTTTTCTCAAGAAATCGACTGGTCTCATCTTAAGGCTCTTTGCTATGATGATGTAGTTGATCACAAGATACAAAACTAGTGGCATAATTGATGTTATCAAGAAGGAGCGAAGTGTGATATATGGCTCAAATACTGGTAAATCATAGGATTGATAATAAACGTTTGCATATATTTTATACACACGAAGATAACTTATCGCATTTCCCGCTATTGACGCAATTATTACTATGAATAGTGGCATTGCCATGTAATTTAAAAGAAGTTCTCTCTTTTTATAGCCTGAAGCAAGCAAAGTTCCGATAATTGGCGCTTCTTCTTCGATGATGGATTTAACTTCTGCGCTCGAAATGAAAGCGATTGCAATGAAGAGAAGTGCTGTAACTATGCTCATTGTAGGTACGTCGCCGCTCATGTCATCTGCAATGTAGGTGATGCACTTGTTGTCAAAGCGTGTGACAGCGTCAGCCACAAGATTATCCTTGTTAACTATCTTGACTATATCTTTTAATTTTTCTCTCGCATCTTTTTTATTTAAAGCCTCATCTGTGTGATAAGAATAAAGATATTTCACTTTAGCGTCCTTCATATCGTCAAAGGCTTCTTCAGATATAGTCGCTATGCCGAAGTGAGCTGTGTCCATAACAAGATCGTTTCTATTTCTAAGTGCTGAGGAGTAATCAGGGAAGGATGCTAGTGAAGACACTTTAAATTTTTTATTTTGTATAGTGATTTCATCACCAATATTTATTTTATTATTTCTAGCATAATTAGCAGAGATGTTTATCTCATCATCTTTTTTAGGCAAAGCGCCTTCAAATATTTGTGCTTCGTTTATATCTTTTCTATTTTTAAAAATTCTTAAAACTTTACCAGTAGCTACTTCTTCTTCATAATAATAATTTTCATAAAGTTTTACGCCAAGACCCTCTATCTCATCTTTTGCCTCATCGCTAAGCGCATAAATTGCTTCAAACTCACCATCTTCAACTTTTCCATTAATTATTTGCTTATTATAAAGCTTTTCAACTGATTCTTGTGAAATGAAGAATGACGATGCGAAGACAACTATAAATGTAAGAGCTAGCAAGATGGGTATGACTTTTAAAGGCTTGTACTTAAACTGCCTGTAAATACGTTTGTTTATAGGGCATCTCATCTACCAAGTCACTTCCTTTGCAGAGATTTTCTCAGTATTTTCCTTTAGGCTCTTGACGCTGCCGTTGTGCAATGACAAAATTACGTCGCTCATCTTGGCAATCTGTGTGTTGTGACTTGCGATGATGACTGTTGCGCCGTACTTTTGATTAAGTTTTTCGATTAAGCACAGAACATCTTTTGCGCTCTCATAATCAAGGGCACCAGTTGGTTCGTCGCAGATAAGTAGTTTCGGACTCTTAATCATAGCTCTTGCGATGGATGCTCTTTGCGCTTGACCACCAGAAATTTCGTTTGGGTACTTGTACTTGTGTTCATCAAGTCCTAAGTCCTTTAGAAGCTCATCTATATCAAGCGGCTCCTTCGATAGATACTCGCCCACTTCAACATTCTCAAGAAGATTAAGGTCGCTGATTAGATTATAGAATTGAAAAACAAAACCAAGGTAATCGCGCCTGTAATTTTCAAGTGCCTTCTTTGACATAGATTTAAGGTCCTTATCAAATACACTTACATCGCCTTCGTCAATAGTTTCAATCCCGCCTAAAATATTTAATAAAGTTGACTTGCCAGAGCCAGATGGACCTAAGACGCAGATGATCTTGCCATCTTCAAGTTCAAAATCTATGCCCTTTAATACCTCCACCCTATTGTCTTTTATGCCGTAGTACTTATGCAAATTTGAAATTTTTATCATATAAACACCTCATTTCAATATAGTATTATAATTATTGAAATAACCTTTCAAGATAATAATAGCACAATTTTTAGTTAGCGTCAACTAACTTTTTTAATATTTTTATTCTTTCCACAAAAAAGAGGCCCGCTAAGGTCTCTTTGAAAAATATATATTGTATTTATTTTAGTACTCTACTCGAAATCCATCCCGAATAAGGTGCTCCATCTACATCCACTGCATCAACTAAATACCAAGTTCTTCCATCGTCTGTATGCTTTTCGTCGTTAACTGTTACTTCTGCGCCGTCTGAAAGCTTTACGATAACGTCTGCGTCTAATGAGTAGTCTTCTCTTAGATTGCCTTCGTTTTTAACGTAGAATGTTTTGCCAATGTCGTTTGTTTCTTCTTTTGCTTCATCTTTGTCATCTTTGTCATCTTTAACGTCAGTTTTTTCTTCTTTTGGCTCTTCTTTGGCTTTCTTTTCATCTAAAAGCTGATAGCCTTTGGAGCCAAGGTTATTAACTAGTTCGTCGTAGTTACTGTAGTAACCATCGAAGTAGAACTCAGATATTACCTTGCCGTTAGCCTTTTGGAAGTTGTAGCTGTCCATGATGTAGTACTGAGTCTTTCTAGTCTTAGTACCGCTCCACCAGTCGCTTTCGTTGAAGCTTGCTTTGTAAACGCCAAGTAGTCTATATCTTGACTTTGCTTCGTATGAGTTACTTACTTCGTAGATGTCTGCTTCGTCCATTGGCTTTTCCATTAGAGCAAGTCTTTCTATCTTAAGTCCATCTGGCTTATATAGTGAGTCGTAGATGCTCTTGTTGGCTCTCTTGTCAAGTCTGTCAGTGAAATCGTCTGGTAGCTCAGCAAAACTATTAACAAGTTCTGCAAGTCCTTCAACTGTCATTTCCTTTTCAATGGTATCGTTATCAAATTTTAGCTTGAACTTTTCAGAAATAAGCTTAACTTTAGCTACGATCTTGTCACCGTTCTTAAGGCCTTCGTTTTTGTCAAATTCGATGTCACCGTAAGTTATGCTGTCAAGAATTTCGTAGTCTCTGTCTTTTAGCTTTGTCTCAGAGATTTCTGGCATGCCAGTGAGTGAGCCGCTCGCAACTGCGTGGCCGTCGAAGCCCTTGACATCGATAATTATGTCCATGTCCTTAGTTGAGATAACTGCATCTGGTTTTAATGCGTAGATAATCTTCGGAACGAAGATGATAGCTAGCACTAAAAGGATTGCAGCGATAACTCCTATGATTATAGGCTTTGTGTTTGCAGGTTTTGCTCTGTAAGCTGGGCCATAGCCGTCGTCGTAGCCGTCATCGTAGCTTCTAGCTCTTCTAGGCGCGTAGCCTGCGTCGTAGCCATCGTCATAATTATCATCGTAATCATCATCATAGCTGTCGTTATTGTCATAATTATCATCATAATCATTGTCATAGCCATCATCATAGCTGTCATTATTGTCATAGCCATCGTCATAGCCGTAGTCATAGCTATCATCATAATTATCGTCGTAATTATCATTATAATTATAATCGTTATACTCGTTATACTCGTTGTTGTCGTTATACTCGTTGTACTCGTTGTAATCGTCTTGAGGCGCTTTTCTCGGACCTCTGTTTTCTCTATACTGTCTATTATTATCTTTATTCGTCATACTCATTACCTTGATCGTAGTCTTCGTTTTGTGATCTAGGTCTTCTTGGTGCTTCTGGTCTTTGTGCTACGTCTGACCTAGCCGGTCTTGCTGGTCTTTGAGGCGCATCTGGTCTAGGTCTTCTTGGTGCTTGTGGTCTAGCAGGTCTAGCTGGCCTAGCTGGTCTTTCATTGTAATCATTATATTGATTATTATCATTATATTTGTTGTAATCATCATAATCAGCGTTGTTTTGTGGTCTAGGTCTTCTAGGCGCTGGTCTTTGTGGTTCATCATATACGCCGTAGTCGTCGTCAATGTATTCCCTTGGAGCTGGTCTTCTTGTATCGTAGTCTTCAACATTGTCAGGATTTCTTAAGTCTTCAGCAGCGTTTTGAGCAGTTTCTTTTACAGCGTTTGCTGCACCTGAAACGCCTCTACCAACTGCGTTTATTTGTCTTGATAAGTCTTTTGGTCTAACTCTCTTGTAAATCTTCTTGTATAGAAGCACGCAGCCTATAATTAGTGTTATTAGAGCTAAAAGACCAATTATAATTCCAAATATAGGTTTATATTCTGGGTCAAAGTCACTTGACATTCCAAGTCCTAGCATGCCTCCTAAAGAGTCCATCGCTTTAGCAATCATCTTTAGCATCCTTCTAAACTTCATCATTGCGAAGAAGTCTATGAATGTGAATAATAGTCCGAAGCCAATCATAACATTGTCAAGTGTCTTAACATTTCTTCTCTTGCCGCTTCTTAAAAGTATTGTGTAAATAAAGGCAAGTGTAGTTGTCACGAATGATATAACTATGAAGACAAAGTAAATGTTTAGTCTCTTTGCCATAGATATAACTTTGCCTACAGTGTCAAAACTGTCTGAATTACCGATTACAGCTCCGCTTATAATGTAGTCAAGAGCGTAAATAAAAGTAAATGCTAGTAGTATAAGTGCATTGAAAAACAACACTTTGTCGTACATTAATAATGACTTTTTAGATCTTCTTCTCACTTCCATAATAAGTCCTCCTTAAAAATTATTTCTACAACTTTATTATACAATATATAGATATTTATTGCAATTGATATTTTTATTATTATATTATTTTTTCTGATTAAAGCGAGTAATTTGTTGTGCCTAGATTTTAATTGCTTTTTTCTTTGAGAATGGCCTTGCCACTGCGTAAACAATTGATAAAGAAAAATGCAGCTACTACTTATAAGTAACTGCATTAAATTTGCATTAAATCAAGCCCTTTTGCTAGTTTCGAATTATTTTAACGACGAGGTTCTTCAATCATCTTAAGTGCGAGGAACCAAGGTTCTCGGGACCCATCCAAAGCTTTAGCTTTGATGATGGGTGAGGTTCTTCTTTCTCTGCAAATTACGAAATTAATCCGAGGGCTGCGCTCGTGAAAATTACTTTTCTCGCTGTTAAGATATTATAGATTAAACGAGTTCAAGGGCACATTTGAACAAAAAATTATATATTTTCCAGTTGCGATTCAATAAATTGATTCCTATAAAGCTGATAATACATTCCTTTTTTAGCAATCAGCTCTTTATGCGTACCCATCTCGGCTATACGTCCTTGATGAATATACAAAATCTTATCGCTCGTAACTATAGTCGATAATCTATGAGCAACGGTGATCGACGTTCTTCCTTCAAGAAGTTTTTCAATTGCGTCCTGTATCCTCTTTTCTTGATAAGTATCAACTGAGGATGTCGCCTCATCTAGTATAAGTATGGCTGGGTCCTTGATCAAGGCTCTTGCGAAACTCACTAATTGCTTCTCGCCTTGTGAAAGCTTTCCTCCGCCTTCGCCGACTTCTGTGTCGTAGCCATCCTTGAATAATTTAACTAGCTCATCTAAGCCAACCACTTCGGCCGCCCTCAGCATATCCTCTTCTGTGGCACCGTCCCTGCCATATAAAATGTTGTCGCGTATACTTCCGCTAAATAGGTAAGGCGTTTGCAAAACATAGCCCAAATTCATTTGCACCCACTTAAGCGGCATCACCTTGTAATCAATGCCATCGATGTATACCTTGCCCTTTGTTGGCTCATAAAATCTTGATGCTATGTTAATGATGGTCGATTTACCTCCGCCTGTTTCGCCAACTAAGGCAATCCTCTCACCCGCAGCTATTTTTAAAGAAAAGTCCTTTAATATATAGTCCTCGTCTTTGTATGCGAAGTACGCGTCCTTAAACTCAATCTCGCCCTTCATCTCTGGAAGCTCTTTAGTAGGCGGCTCAAGCGCATCGCCGTATACGGCTTCTATCTCTTTCGTGTCGTAAACATCTATGTCCGCTTCTAAAATGCTGTTGACCCTGTCAATTGAGGCTTGCATCGATATAAGCTCTTTCAAAACGGATGCAACTTGCCTAATGGGCTCGTAAATCTCGCTCGAGTACTGAACCATGGCAAATAGCGTACCTATAGTCAAGGTGCCGGCCATGGCTGCTACACCACCATCTTTAAGAATAAAAGCTGTAGCGATTGAGCCTAAGAATGTTAATGACGGGATATATAGACTTTGAAGTGTAACTGAGTGCTTGCTGCGTCTCTCGTACCTTGCGGATATTTCCTTAAACTCTTCAAGATTTTCCTTTTCTCTAAGAAGCGTCTTGATGGTCTTTTGTCCTTGTATGTCTTCATTTAGCTTGCTTGTAAGGTCCGAGGACGCTGCCTTGATATCCTTTTGCGCCTTCATCATCTTATTTTGGAAGATGTAGGTGAAGATGGCTATGAATGGCACACTTGCTAGAACGTAGAGCGTAAGCCTTACGTTAAGCATAAGCATAGTGATAAGTATAGCGATAAGCCTTGAGATACCATCCGCCATATCGAAGAGGTCCCAAGCGACCGCTTCTTTAATCGACATCGTGTCGTGAACAAGCCTTGAGACCATCCAGCCAACTTGATGCGAGTCCATGTACTTAGCTGATAGCTTTTGTGCCTTCAAAAAAGTTTCACTTCTCAAATATAGTATGATTTTCTTTTCAAATATACCCGCCATAAAAGTAACGAACAGCCCAATCCCTGCCATTGCTACAATGAAAAAAAGCATATATACAATAAACTTTGGAAAACCTTCTACATCATTCCTATAGATATAATTATCAATAATGTACTTTGTAAATAGCGGCCACAAAGCAAGTAGCACTGCATTAAGAACGTTTATAATTACAACGAGAGCGGCTTCTTTCTTAAATTTTCTCACTAAATTAAATAATGTAATCTTCATCTAGTCCACCTCGATGTTTTGTATGCCGTATATAGTCTTGTAAAGGCCATCTTCGTGAATAAGCTCATCGTGAGTGCCTTCTTGGATTTTCTTGCCATTCTTCATAACGATGATCTTGTCAGCGTTCATAAGAGTTGAAATTCTGTGCGAAATGATGATCTTTGTTTGAGATTTTTCGTTTTTACTAAGTGCTGTTCTGATGTTGATATCAGTTTGCGTGTCAACCGCCGATAGTGCATCGTCAAAGATAATTATAGGCGTGTGAACGAGTATAGTCCTTGCAATTGCAAGTCTTTGCTTTTGTCCGCCAGATAGGCTCACGCCCTTTTCACCAACTATAGTGTCGTAGCCATCCGGAAAATTCATGATGTCATCGTGAATGTCAGCAATCTTCGCCGCCTTGATAATGGCCTCGTCATCTGCCTCAGGCCATCTATATGCAATATTTTCTTTTATAGTCTTGTTGAATAGATATGGTTCTTGTAAAACGATGGAGGTATTCTCTCTTATCTTGCGTTTGCTAATGGCATTAAGCTCGACTCCGTCTATTTTAATAGATCCTTCGTAGTCCATAAGCCTTGGTATAAGTGAAACCAAAGTCGATTTGCCCGAGCCAGTTAGACCAAGGACGCCAAGTGTTTTGCCCACGTCAATGCTGAAGGACAAGTCTTTAATCGCGTCATGTGCATCGTCATAAGTGAAAGAAACCTTGTCAAAATCAATAGCTCCTTTAATTTCAATATCTTTTATGCCCTTATCAAGGTCTTCAGAGTCCATTTCCAAAACTTCGTCAAAACGTCTAATTGCAACAGTAACTCTCGTAAATCTCGAAAGCATCCTGCCTGTACCAAGGACAACCCAAACCATATTCAAGGCAACGGCAAAAACTGCCGTGAACTCACCGACTGATACGGTTCCACTACGGTGCATAAGAACACCGAAAATCGCGATCAACGCTATTTGCAAAAAGCAAATTGTCCCAGATATTGACCAGAAAAAGGCAAAGTACTTCATAATTTTAAAGTCCTTATTCGCAAGGTCCATGTTGGCCTCTTCAAATTTCTCGATCTCGTGCTTTTGCTTGAAAAAGGCTCTAACGACTTTGTAGGAAGAAAGGTTTTCTTGCACTGTCGTAGTCAGTCTCGCCTCTGATTCTTCGAACTCGTCGAATACCTTGACCACATTTTTGTCGAAGATGTAAGTCCCGATGAAAAGTATCGGCATTAAGGCTATGGATACAAGCGCAAGCTTCGCATTGATTGTAAATAGCGTGAATAAAGATATAAGTATATAAGAAATATTGCCCAAAAGCGCCATCATGGTAGTGGAGACAAGGGTTTCGAACTTTGTGATGTCGCTCGACGCCCTTTGAAGCATATCGCCAGTTGTGATTGACGCCATATCCTTAAGGCTTAGGGACGAAATTTTCGCATAAATATTGTCACGAATGCCCTTGCTAATGGCGTAAGTCGCCTTGCCACTCATGTATGGCCTTAAAAAGTTAAACAGAGCTATCATAAAACTAATAGCGATGAAAGCCGCGGCGATGATGCCAAGGCGCTCCCTCACTAAGTCTCTGCCACCTAAGAAGTTTATGAAACCTATCATGATCTTATTAGTCGGCACTTCACTGCCTATAATGCTGTCAATAGTCGTTCCAAGAAGTATAGGTATAAGCATTTGCAGTGCGCTTGACATTATTTCAAATAAAAATGCTAAAAAATAAATAAATATATATGGCTGAATGTATTTTTTAACTAGAGAATATTTTTTCATTGTATCACCTCGTCTTGCCAATGGTATTATTATAACACTTTTTAATACGAAATGCAAAATGATTTGCATTCGAACGGCGCCTAAGTCTTGTTCATCGAAAAGTGTTTTCGTCGCTTGCTGCGTCTACATAAATTGTTAATTTCTAAACTCGATGTCTTGCGAATTCATATCCGTTCGCTACGCTCAACTAGATGAATTCGCGGGCAGACATCTTCATTAAGAAATTAATGCAATTTATTCCGAAGGCTACGCTCGTGAAAATCACTTTTCTCACTAATTATTCTCGATAAAAAATGGATACAAAATTAATTGTATCCATCATAATTAATATTCTATTTTATCTAATATGTCGTTTAAATATGCAATCGTCACTCCATAATTCGTCATCGGCACACCCATCTCTTTAGCCTTCATAACGCGATTAAGAACAAGGGTTCTATTAAACATACACGCTCCGCAATGTATAATCATGTCATAATCATCTATATCATCAAAGTCGTCTGCTCTTGTGAATGTAAATTCAAGTCCATCGCCGAAGCGTTTCCTAAGCATGGCGGGTATTTTGACTGTGCCTATATCCTCATTAAGCGGCGGATGCGTACAAGCCTCGGCTATTAAAATCTTTTCATCGCCCTTAAAGCTATCGAACTTCTTCGCGGACTCGATAAAGTAATCTATATCGCCCTTCATTTTCGAAAAAAGTACTGAGAATGAAGTCACTTTTGTAGTCTCTCCAAAAACGTCGTAGACTTTCTTAAAAACTCTTGAGTCGCAGATCACAAGGTCAATGCCAGTGAATCTATCTCTCACTTCTTCAAGCCTTTCGTCTCCCACGACTATGCTTGTCATGCCCTTATCAAGCGCTTCTCTTATCGCTTCTACCTGCGCTTTGATCAGTCTACCCTTTGGTGCTGCTGCATCCTGCGGCATAACCATGACTATGGTCGCGCCGCTATCTACAAGGCCAGCTAATAAGTACTCTTCTTCTGTATTTAAAACTTTTTTAAGCTCGGTAAATATTTCATCTCGCGATGAGTGATCTCTATAAACGATTGCATCGCCATAGTCATAGCTCACGTCTCTATCGATCGCCATAATAACTTTGATTACTGGCTTATTGTATTTTGCTAGCTCTGATAAAATGGCCTCATCACCACTATCAAGGGTATAAATAAAAGCGTCTGCCTTGTTAAATTCGGTGCGCGTCTTTTTTAGCCTCTCATCCGAAAGGGCTGTGTCGTCGTCAAAGCCAGCTGTGTCAATGAAGACAACTGGTCCAAGTCCCGGCACTTCGATGGATTTACGAACTGCATCTGTCGTCGTACCGCGCTCTTCCGAGACTATCGCCGCGTCTGAACCCATGATGGAGTTAAAAAGCGTTGACTTGCCTGCGTTTACTCTGCCTGCGATGACAACGTGCTTTTGTAAGGAACGCGCCATCATAGTCTGAAGTCTCTCTCGCCTTCTTCGATTTTCTTAAGATTTTCTCTAACTAGCTCTTTGATGTCGTCACGCGAAATATTTTCTATCTCTTTTTCAATAAGCGCTTCGCCTTTCTTCCTTGTTTCAGGCGATGCGTAATCCATAAGATATTCTTTAAGTGTCATAAGTGCGTTTGGTTGACAGATATTGCCTATTTGTCCAGCTTTAACAAGGCTCATAAATCTATCGCCAGTTCTACCTGCTCTGTAGCAAGCTGTGCAGAATGACGGGATGTGGCCCGTATCCATTAGCCATGAAACGACCTCGTCAAGCGTTCTTTGGTCTGATGTAAAGAACTGCTCTGTATCGGCTGCTGCAGCGACTTCCTCCGTAGCGTAGCCGCCAACCGATGTCTTCGAGCCGCCACTGATTTGACTGATGCCGAAGTCTATGACCTTAGCTCTTGTCTCGATTGACTCTCTTGTCGATATAATCATGCCTGTATATGGCACAGAAACTCTGATGCAGGCAACAATCTTTTTAAATATATCGTCTGAAATTGCGTTTTCAAAAGTCTCTGGATCTATGTCGTCAGCTGGCCTGATTCTTGGCACGCTAATAGTGTGCGGGCCAACGCCGAAGCGCGCTTCAAGGTGCTCTGCGTGCATCAATAGACCCACGAAGTCGTATTCGTAGTTATTTAGCCCGAATAAAACGCCGCAGCCGACATCGTCGATGCCGCCCAATTGAGCTCTGTCCATGGCCTCTGTGTGATAAGCGTAGTCATGCTTTGGTCCTGTTGGGTGAAGTGCGTCGTAATTTTTTCTATGATATGTCTCTTGAAACAAAATATATGTTCCTATGCCGACATCCTTTAATTTCTTGTAATTTTCAATACTTGTCGCAGCTATATTGACATTGACCCTTCTAATGTCACCAGACTTGTGATGAACCGAGTAAATGGTCTTGATCGATTCAAGTATATACTCGATCGGGTTATTGACAGGGTCTTCGCCTGTTTCAAGGGCAAGCCTCTTGTGACCCATGTCTTGAAGAGCGATTACTTCGTTTTTGATCTCTTCTTGAGTCAATTTTCTTCTGTGAATAGTTTTGTTCTTTAGATGATATGGGCAGTAGACGCAGCCATTAACACAGTAGTTTGAAAGATATAGCGGCGCGAAAAGAACTATCCTATTGCCATAAAATTTACGCTTGATATCGTTCGCAAGCTTGTAAACTTCTTCGTTTAAGTCCTCTTCTTCAGACGATAAAAGTAAAAACGCCTCTCTGTGCGAAAGTCCTTTGACTTCCTTCGCCTTCTCAATCGCGGCCTTAATCAGCTCTCTGTTGTGCTTATTGCTTCTTCCATATTCAAGCGAGGCAAGTATCTCCTCGTGATTTATAAATTCATCTGCTTTTTCTGATTTTACATCGTATTTATACATTGTAGTCTCCTCTCGTAAATTCAATCTCGTAGCCAAATTCTTTCAAATATTCGTTCAGTTCGCGAACGCCCTCAATCGCCTCAAGGCCTGATGCTTTCTTGCCGTCATAAAGATTGTAGTTATCGCGTGCAAATTTCGGCGAGACGTTTGGCATGATGACGTTTGCGCCCGATAAGATGCCCTTTATCCTACCCTTCTCGCTTATGGTGTTTAGCGCAGTCGTTGATGGTATCAAGGCTTTCGGGTGTTCGATTCGTAGTATTGCGAGCAGCTTTCGCGTCAGCTCCACAGTTCCCGCTGGATAAGCTTCAAAGCGCGTTCCCTTCGATGGGATGAAGGGCCCTATGCCTATCATGGCGGGATCTATCTCTCTAATTAATTTTATGTCCTTTATATGACTTTCATGATTTGTGAATGGTGCAGCCACCATAAAACCAGTTCCGACTTGGTAGCCAAGCTCTTTTAAGTCGTAGATTGCTTTTAGTCTCCTCTCTAGGCTTTGATCCCAAGGATGAAGCTTTTGAAATATATCTCCATCTGCCGTTTCATGTCTTAGTAAAAATCTATCTGCTCCAGCCTCTTTGAAGAGCTTATAAGCCTTGTAACTCCTCACTCCTAAGGATAAGGTGATGGCAGCATCATAATTTTTCTTTAAATGAGAAATAATTTCAGCGAAGGCCTCGTCAGTAAAGTGAGTATCCTCGCCGCCTTGTAAGACGAAGGTCCTAAAACCCGCTTCATAAGCCGTCTCTGCCGCAGAATATATCTCGTCCTTAGTCAAGCGAAATCTGTGGACAGAAGATTTATTTCTGTTTATGCCGCAGTAGTAGCAGCCTTCTTTGCAATAGTTGGAAAACTCTATCAAAGCCCTTATGTAAATCTTGTTCGAGAAAGTGGCTTTGGCCGTTTCACGCGCATTTCTGTAAAGCTCTTCTAAAAAGTCTTGATCCTCGCTAAGAAGTATTTCCCTAAGCTCCTTATCAGAAAAAAGCATTAAACCCCCTCCAAATCAAAGCTTGGCGTGTAGTTTTTGCCATCTTGCTTGTCTTGAACGAAAGCCTTCGATATACCAAGGCCCGCAGCATAGTCGATGAAGCTATCGTATTCTAAGTCGCTTACGGTCCTATTGATCTTCTTATAGTCCTTCGCCTTATGCATAGGTTGATATTGATTCATGAGTGAAAATATCACGCTATCGCCATATTTACCATAAAGAAGGCGAACTATCTTTTTCGCATCAAAATATAAATTTGGTAGCAAAAGTAGACGTATAATGACGCCCTTCTTCATTATCCCGTCCTCTACAATTACCTCAGGGACTTGTCTGTGCATCTCGTCAATGGCCTCAAGCGCGTACTCTCTGTAGTGAGGCGCGTGAGAAAATTCATTGGCGTAGCTATCGGAAAAGTACTTGAAGTCAGCTAGGTAGATGTCGATGAGACCGTCAAAATTTTTGATAGCCTCTTTAAGCTCGTAGCTGTTTGTGTTGTAGACAAATGGCAGGTCGAAGCCCTTGTCCTTCGCCATGACGATGGCGTCCTTGATAAGATGAGAAAAGTGCATTGGCGAGACCAAATTGATGTTGTGAACGCCCTTTGCTTTTAGCTCGAAGAAGATTTCCACGAGCCTTTCTTTGCTTATGTACTTAAATACTGCGTCCCTATTTTGAGAAATTTCATAATTTTGGCAGAAAACGCAAGATAGATTGCATCCTGCGAAAAATATAGTCCCCGAACCGCGTGTACCAGAGATGACAGGCTCTTCAAAGACATGGACAGATGCCTTTGACACGGCAAGTTCATTCTTCATTTTGCAAAGGCCAAGTTTTTCGTCTCTATCGATGCCGCACTTGCGCGGACATAAATTACATATATACATCATATCACCAAGAATATTATATAACTAATGAAGGATTATTGTCAATAAATATGTATTGACAGAGGCTTTGTAAAAAGATATAATATAATCAGAAAGTAAGAAATTCCAACTAAGGAGGTAAGGCTATGTTAGTTGAATTAAAAGCTAAGTCACAAGTGACTATACCTAAGGAAATAGTGAGTTTGATGAATTTAAGTCAAGGAGATAAATTTGAAATTATCGAGGAAAGTGGCAGGATAGTTTTGATCCCACTTGAAGTCTACCCAAAGAATGTGATTGATGAATTAAAGGCCTCAGTTGAAGAGATAAAGGCAAGCATAGATAGTGGTGAAAGACCTGTATTTGACTCGATAGATGCCTTGTTTGAAGAACTTGATAAGTAATGAAATACAAAATTACTTATTCGGATGCGTTCAAAAAGCATTACAAAAAACTATCAGATATAGAAAAGGCTCAGACAAAGAAAAAAATTAGTTTTTTGTAGAAAATCCCTATCATCCGTCACTAAGAACTAAAAAAATAAAAGGCAGTGACAATATTTATGAGTTTTCTGTCAACATGGACATAAGAGTAATTTGGTTTTATCATAACGATGAAGTGATTATACTTCTTGATATTGGTCATCACGATATACTTAATAAGATTTAAAAATGCTAGACGTCGTGTCTAGCATTTTTTTAATTCGTCAAGTTCTGCATCAAGCTTCATTATTAAATTTTCTATGCTTGTTCTAAAGCTCTTTAATTCATCGAGCTTTTCCTTAATCTCTCCAGCTACTCTTATGTCCGTGAAAATGTTATCAAAGTATATATCCATGACATTATCACTCATAGTGTCGCTAATCTCTTTTGGAAGCTTCATGCCAATGTCATCAAGTTCTTCGTTAAGACATTTTAAGTAGATGCTCGCCTCTTTTATGCTAAGGTTTGCCTCCTGCATGTGCTTTCTCTTGATTACGCTAAAGAAAGAACCGCCACCAAACATGTCCCAAACACTCATGCTCGATGCATCTTTAAGCGACTTAAGAGCTTCATCAAGCCTTAGTAAAACTTCGACCGCAGCAGCCTTTGCCTCTTTTATTTCTTTTTCCTTGTCCATAGTTTTCACCTCTATATATAATTACAAAAACTTTTTGAAGAACCTCGTCCAAAATGGACGAGGACCTTTGCACATCTAAAATTGTTTTCCTTCGCTTGCTGCGTCTACGAAAACTGATAATTTCTAAGCTTGTTCACCTGCGAGCCCATATTCGTTCGCTGCGCTCAACTAGATGGTCTCACGGGCGGCTCACTTCGCAAAGAAATTAAAACAGTTTTCTCCGAAGGCTGCGCTCGTGAAAATCAATTTTCTCACTAGTAGTTCCAGGCGCAACTTAAATGCGAAAACTAAAACGACAGATTATTTATTCAGCACATTACTAATAAAAAATCTAGTAAATTTTTTTGCCCCTTTATTATTCAAGTGCGACGCATCATAGTAATCATCAAAACCTAAATCATCCATCGCCTTAGTAAAGTCAATAAAGTCTGCGCCTATACCATTTAAATACTCTTCAAGTGCGGCGATGTTCTCATCGTAGACGTCCTTTGTAAAAATCGGCGTCTTTATGAAGTGCACCTCAACGCCATTTTTCTTAGCAAGATCATTTATCCTCTTAAGCGCGGCGTACTTTTTCTCTCTAAAGTCCTTATCTCGCGCGCTTGCGATATTATCAAGGTTTTCCTTACTTAGCTCAGGATTTTTAACAAATTCTTTACTCTGACGCTCGAGCTTCACAAAACCATTCAAATCATCGTGGTAGTCCTTCCACTTAGCCTTATAATCCTTCTCCTCAAGCGACCTCCATCTTGTGTGGTACTTGATTAGCGGCATCACATTCTCCGCCCATTCTTCAGGAGGAAGGCTGTCCTTAATCATCATCGCCTTATTTATGCCCATGGGGAAGTAGTCGGTGTAAGTGTGGACGCTGCCCTCATCTATCTCATTCATCGCCAAGGCATCGAGCACGTCGACGTAGATGGCCTTTGGCTTGGACCTCTTAATCGCTTCTTTGATGTAGTAGTAGGTAGCCTCAAGTGGCTGCTTTTGACTCGCTAAAATGTATGAAGTGACTCCATTCTCCGCCATATCCTCTGTATCGAAGGAGCAATACGCGTGCGACGTGCCGAAAAAGATGATGTCATAATGCTTATCCTCGTTGAAATAGCCGGCAATCTTGTTAATCATGTCCCAAGGCTTCACGTCAGATTTTCTAATAAAGATGATATTTAATTTTGCAAGCGCAAGGCTCAATATAATGACAAAGCCCGCGATTTTTAAAATTCTCTTAATGTATTTCATCTCTCTCACCCTTTAGAACTGGAAGTAAATGAACTGCGCTTCGCTGTAGCCCGGTCCGTAAATCCCGAAAATCAATGTCGCTATCAATAAAAATATATATATCGGCCATCTTATAACTAGGCTTCTTCTCTCGATATTGTCCGCAAGTTTCACTTTATTATAAATTAATATATCGATTACCACGAGTATGGCGATGGCGATGAGTAAAATGATTGTATCCTCGTAAGGAAAAGCGATGGACGCATCCATAGTCCCTGCCTGTCTCTTAAATATGCCAAGTAAATAGGCTTTTGCCGCGCCAATATTTTTGCTTCTAAAGATGACAAAACTCAAAACTGCAACGACAAAAGTAATCAAGCGGCGGACATTTCTATAAATAAAATTCTCTCTGATACCCTTTGTGATGCCTTTAAAACTATCTTCCAAGATGTTGAAAACGCCATGAATAAGGCCCCAAAGAACGAAGGTGTAGTTCGCTCCATGCCAAAGGCCGCTCACCAAAAAGACGATTAAAACATTTAAGTGCTTTCTAAAAGTGCCTTTTCTGTTTCCGCCCAAAGGGATGTAAAGGTAGTCCTTAAACCAGGTAGATAGCGAGATGTGCCAGCGTCTCCAAAATTCTGTGATTGATTTTGAAAGGTATGGCGCTCTAAAATTGTCCATAAGATCGTAGCCCAAGACCTTTGCCGAGCCCTTTGCAATTATTGAATATGAATAAAAATCGCAATAGATTTGCACGGCGAATAATAAGGCCCCATAGCATAAAAAGATGTATGAGTAGCCTTGGTAGCTGTCAAAGACTTGGTTTACGAAAATCGCTGCCCTATCTGCAATGACTAGCTTTAGGAAAAAGCCCCAAAGTATGTATAAAAGTCCCTTTGATAGGTTTTCATAGCGTCTGTGGCCTAAATTATCTATTTGCGTTAAAAGGTTTTTTGACCTCTCTATCGGCCCAGCGACTAATTGCGGGAAGAATGAGACGAAGAGAGCGTAATTAATAAAGTTCCTCTCAGCCTTGATCTCGCCTCTGTAAACGTCGACAATGTAGCCAAGCGCTTGAAAAGTGTAAAATGAAATACCGACTGGAAGCAAAACGTCTATGACAGGCATATCAATACTTAGAGCCGCTATGCCAAGTATTTTATTTATAAAATTAACTGTAAAACTGTAGTATTTAAAGACGAAGAGTATCGCCAAATTGACAAAGAAGCAAAGTCCGAGATAGAGCTTTTTCTTTTTTTTCGCTCCCACCATATCCATGGCGATGGCTGTGTCATAAGTCGCTACTGTGCTAAATAGCATTAAGAGTGAGTACTTAAGATTCCAGCACGAATAAAAGAAATAGCTTGCCAAGAGCAAAAAGACTCTCTTAAGCTTCTTTGGTAGTATGAAATAAACTAGGCAAACGATTGTGAAAAACACAATGTAGCCAGCTGAGTTAAATAGCATATAAAATCTCCTATGTATCTAAAATGGACAAAGAGCTGATTTTGCGCGCCTTTGTCCAAGTTCATCATATAGTTTTGTCTGAAAGTTTTTTAATATCGTTAATAATAATCTTGCTGCGTTCGAGCGTGATGATGCCCTCGTCTTGGAATTGGCTTAGCTTTCTCGATATAGTCTCGCGCGTAAGTCCCGTGAAAGAGCCCATCTCCTCGCGATTGATCTTAAGGTCGACTGTGATGACGCCGTCATTAATCGAGCCCGATATTTTTATAAGATTAATAATGGCCTTGGCGACCTTCATGTCCGCGTTAATGACTGAAAGCCTGTCGATTAGCTCTTCTGACTTTCTGATTCTGTAATAAGCTTCTTCCAGAACTTTCAAAACGAAGTCGCGGTTCTTAAGCATGATGTTTTCGAAATCGTATTTATTTATGACTATAATCTTTGCATTCGTTGTGGCAGCTGAGTTGTAGACGTACTTGTCTTGGTAAAGTATGTTGAAGCCGCCAACGAAGTCGTCCTTTTTGTAGATGTAGAGGATTTGTTCCCTGCCATCCGAAAGATACATCGATATCTTCATAAAGCCTTCGTAGACGATAAACATCCTGTCCGCGCTGTCCCCTGATGAGAATATGGCGTCGCCACGCTTAAAAGTCTCGAGCTTAAGACCTTTTTTAATCTCCATCAGCTCATCATCGGAAAAGTATGAAAAAAGTGGTATCTTCTTTAAATCAATATTATCTGGGAATTTATTATTCATCTTACTCTTTATTCACTAAAACTACAAGGCTTTCACTGTCATCCATCGCCACCGCGCTTATGGTATTAGTGCCATCGAAGTTAAGCGCTTCGCCCACCTTAACGACATGCTTTTCCACTTCGCCAATGGTGATTTCAAAAGAACCCTTCATTACAGCGAAAACTATTTCCTTATCAGGATGATTGTGTTTTTCAATAGTATCGCCCTTCTTCAAAATTTTGTGAACGAAATTAACTCCGTTAATGCTTTTTAGTAAGCCTTCTTCTTTTAAAACTTTTGCTAACATCTTATCCCTCCTCTAATATATTTCTAATTTTTTCTTTGTAAACTTCAACGCCCGGCTGACCATACGGCTCAACCATGTCCATGACTGCGTTGTAAACACAAGCTGCCATGTAGAAGATGGCAAACTTTGCAAGGCTCTCCTCATTTATCTCATTTAATTTAATTACGCAAGTTGGTACGCCACCCATATGATGCGCTTTAACAGTCGCTTTGAAAGCAATTTCATTTATCTTATTTAAATTGTTTATAGCCTCGTCTTGACTTATGAGCTGCTCTGCAAATATATGGGTCTCGATTATATTGCGCCTGCCCTCTTGCAAGAGCTGACCCATAGAGTGCAAATCCTGTGTGTACTTAAGGTTTGAGACTATCAGTCCCTTGCCGTCTTTGGCAAGCGATTCGCAAAGAAGCTGCTTGATCCACTCAGTAAATGACGCGAGCCTTTCCTCATAAACGCTGATAAACTCAAGCGCGTAAGTGTCTCCTGCCACGTGCCTATAGTAAGCGTAGTCAAGAGCCGTGTTAGCTTCGCTGCCAATATCAAAATACTCTTCCTTAGCATTTTTAATACCCAAAACAAGCGCATCTATATCAAGCCCACTGGCAGCCATTGGCAAAATGCCAACTGTAGTGAAAACGCTGTAGCGACCGCCGATGTCCTCAGGTATCGTAAAGGTTTTTATATTATGTAACCGAGCGAACTTTGCTAATTCACTTGCTTCCGAGCTCGTCACTATAACGCCATTTGCAAGGTCAATACCCTTCTTCTTCATATCGTCAAGGAAGATTTCGAAGACAAGTTTCGTCTCCATCGTAGTTCCCGACTTACTTATCACGTTTATGGCGTAGCGCTTGTCACGTAATTCGCGAAGAAGCTTAGTAATGCAGCCGCTGTCAAGCATATTGCCCGTAAAATATATAGGAAAATCACTTCCTAAAGCGTCGATAAAAGCCTTTGCCCCGATAAATGATCCGCCGATGCCGATAACAACAAGAGCGTCAAAGTCCTTGCGAATGCGCTCAGCGGTGTTTTTTACGTCACTAATAAAGGCCTCGCTTAAGTAGTCAAGCCTAATCCAGTCCGACGCATATTTCGTATGAAATTGTTTAAACGCATCTAGCTTTTTCTCGGATGCATTCGCCTCGTATTTAAGCGGCTCCTTGAATATATCAAGCTGCATTTGATTCACCTCGCTTATAAGTATCTATATTATAACACGAAAGAGCATAAATTTCCAGATATTAATGTGGTCTTTGACAAGATTGAGCCAATAGATGATGAAGAAATTGAATAAAGCGTTTATTTTTAAGCATTATAAACATAAAAAATCGCGACCATATAGTCCTCTTAAGAGATATATAATGATTAATTTGTAAAATGTGATATAATGATATATAGAATGACTATACAAAGTTAAATAACAAAAAGCCATAAACACAACTCCTCATAACATAGCTAAAATGGGGCGAGATGAGAACGTGATTATGTAAATACTTTGTAGGTTATGTAGGTATTTCAAATGTGATATATCAGACGTGTTGGAATTTAGAAACAAGTGAAAACTTACATAAGAATTCGATACTATATTTGTAATTATTGAATTTAATTAATGGCGGTAGAAAACTATGAAAAAAATTTTAATAATTGAAGATGATAAAAATTTAAATAAAGGACTTTCTATAGCTTTAAATAAAGATTATGAGGTTTTATCTGTAAGCACAATTGGTGAAGCAAAAAACTTTATTGATAAAGCTGACTTACTTTTACTTGACATGAATTTGCCGGATGGAGATGGGCTTGAAATAATAAAATATACTAGACAATCTTCAGCAATTCCCATTATAGTTTTATCTGCTATAGATCTTGAGGCATATATAATTTCTGCTATAAATCTAGGGGCAGACGACTATTTAACAAAACCCTTTTCTTTAGGAATCTTAGAAGCAAAGATAAAAAGAGCTTTTGAAAAAATATCACCAAGCGATTTAAATATTTATAATAAAAATGGTCTAGACTTTAATTTCAATGAAAATACTTTCTTTGTGGATAATAAAAACATAGATCTCACAAGGACAGAGACAAAAATTCTATATTACCTGATAAAAAATAAGTCTCAAGTTATTACTAAAGAATTACTATTTGATTTTATTTGGGGATTAGATGATGAATTTATTGATCAGAATACTCTTAGTGTCAATATTTCTAGGATAAGAAATAAATTAAAACCCTATGATCCAATAGAAACAGTCTTTGGAGTTGGATATAAATGGAATTTTTAATAGTTCTTTTAGCTCTTATGGTTGGAATTATTTTATATAAATATATTGTCTTGAGAAGTGAAATGAGTGAACTCTCCGACTATATTGATAAGGCTTTGGATGGAAATTTAGAAATTACAGAATTTGATGAAAAGGAATTATCTAAAATAAAATCAAAACTCATTAAGTTTTTGTATGCCAGCCAAGTAAAAGAAGCGAAAATAAATACAGAAAAAAGTAAAACAAAAGATTTAATAGCAGATATATCACACCAAACCAAGACACCCATTACCAACCTTTCTTTATACATTAGTCTTTTAGAAGAAGATCCGAAAGATGAGTATCTTGAAATTATAAAGTATGAACTTAATAAATTAGAATTTTTAATTCAAAACCTAGTGAAATCTTCTAGGCTCGAATCCGATATTATTTCCTTACAAAAACATCAAGCAAATTTAAAAGACATAGTAGAAGATGCTTTGAGAGAATTTAAAGTGATATTATCTGAAAAAGACATAAGCATAAATTTAAAAGACGAAGACTTAATTTTCAATTTGGACGAAAGATGGCTTAAAGAAGCCATTCATAATCTAGTAGATAATGCTATAAAATACTCGCCAAATGGTTCTACAATTAATATTTCAGTTTATAAATCTTACCTAAACTATAATCTAGACATAGAAAATGAGTGCAAAGACCTATCAGAAGAAACTTTGCCAAAAATATTTGAAAGATTTTATAGAGGAAAAAATTCAGTTTCAAAGGACGGTTTGGGTTTAGGTCTATTTATAGCAAGGGAAATTATAGAAAGACATGGTGGAAATATAAGAGCGTCTTTAGACGAAAATAGAATAAAATTTTCAGTAGACTTCCCCTTGTGAGAAGTCTTTTTTCTTACAAAACTGTAAGAAGTCTTGTAAGTACTTTGTAAGATATGAATGTTATATTAAATGTAAAGAGGTGATAGAAATGTTAAAAGTAGAAAATTTAAAAAGATATTATAAAACAAATGATGTAGAAGTAAGGGCCCTTGATGGAGTATCTTTCGAAGTAAAAAAAGGAGAATTTATTTCCATAATTGGGGCATCTGGTTCTGGTAAACCAACTTTATTACATTTACTAGGGGGACTTGATTATCCTACAAGCGGAAAAGTTTTAATTGATGATACCGACATTTATGCATTGAAAGATGATGAGAGAACCATTTTCAGAAGAAGAAATATTGGTTTTGTCTTTCAAGCATATAATCTTTTGCCTATGCTAAATGTATATGAGAATATAATTATTCCCTTTGGTCTTGATGGAGACAAGGTAGATAAAAAATATGTTGATTCTGTAATAGACATTCTTGAGATAAGCGATCAGAAAAATAAAATGCCAAACGAATTATCTGGAGGACAACAACAAAGGGTTGCTATAGCAAGAGCCTTGGTTACAAAGCCATCTATAATTCTTGCTGATGAACCTACTGGAAATTTGGATTCAAAATCATCTTCTCAAGTTGTTTATTTACTAAAAAAGATTAATAAAGAGCTTGGAAATACTATTCTTATGATTACTCACGATGATGCGGTAGCTCAAGCTGCAGAAAGAACTTTAAGGATAGAAGATGGAAAGCTGGTGGGAAATAATGAAAGTCAAAAATAAAGCTTATATAGTACGTCTGTCAAAAAGTATTTTAAATGCAAATAAAAGCAGGAGAAATATTCTCTTATTAGCAATAGCCTTGACATCTATACTTTTTACAAGTCTATTTTCAGTTGCCTTAGGTTTAGGAAAAAGCATGGAAACCCAAACAATGAAAACTGTTGGCACAATCAGCCATGGCTCTTTTAAAGAACTTTCTGACAAAGACATAAATATTTTATCCAAGGATAAAGACATAAAGGAATTTTCAATAAGAGAGAAAGTTGGTATTCTTGATGATGAGAAAATAAGTGCAGAACTATCTTATATGGATAATAAAGGATTTGAATGGTCGTTAATAGAAAAAGTTAAAGGGAAATTTCCAGAAAAAGAAAAGGAAGTTTTTATAGATTTAGCAACTGCAAAAAAGTTAGGTTATAAGGGTGAAATTGGAGAAGTGATAGAAGTTCCTTTCAATATAGAAAAACCTTACACAGGAGAGATTATTGAAAAGAAAAGTGATAAATTTATTATATCTGGAACTTTTCAAAGTCCTATTGATTCCAATGTTGGTGTAGGACAAATCTATTTATCAAAAGCTTATATAGATAAATTATCCCTTCCAGAAAATAATAAAGATGTGGAAGTTATGCTAAAGAATTCCTTTATGATAAGGGATAAACTTTTAAAAATTGCAGAGAGAA
>OASL01000001.1_pt1 | contig 166695 bp, 162 predicted proteins | sample 1494871 | NCBI WGS metagenome assembly OASL01 (sample SAMEA3360686, study PRJEB22359) | human gut metagenome | biome: ENVO:urban biome; feature: ENVO:human-associated habitat; material: ENVO:feces | place: Bangladesh | collected 2011 | reverse complement strand
ACCGCTAAAGCTAAACTGAACCCCCAGTCTAACTGGGGGTTTTCTAATACAAAAATAAGACCTTGCATCTGCAAGGTCTTACTTCTATATATAGTAATAAAACTATCTCTTTGAGAATTGTGAACTCTTTCTAGCTTTCTTAAGTCCGTATTTCTTTCTTTCTTTCATACGTGGATCTCTAGTTAAGAATCCAGCTTTCTTTAAGATTGATCTGTACTCAGGATCAACTTCAAGTAAAGCTCTTGATAAGCCATGTCTTATAGCTCCTGCTTGGCCAGTAAATCCGCCACCGTTAACTAAAACGTATACATCAAATTTACCAAGTGTATCAGTTAAGTTAAGAGGTTCACGAACAATGTTTTTTAACAATTCTTCTTTTAAGTATTGATCAATATCTCTGTGGTTGATAGTAAATTTACCATCTCCAGGCACTAATCTTACTCTTGCTACTGAAGATTTTCTTCTGCCTGTTCCTTGAATAAGTTTTTCCATCTATTCGTCCTCCTTTCTAAAACTCATACTTTTCTGGCTTTTGTGCTTCGTGATTGTGTTCTGGGCCAGAATATACTTTTAATTTTCTAAACATTTGTCTTCCTAATCTGTTCTTTGGAAGCATACCTTTAACAGCTAATCTGATTGCCATCTCAGGATTGTTTTGCATCATATCTTGGTAACTGATTTCTCTAAGTCCTCCAGGATATCCTGTGTGGTAGTAGTGTTTCTTTTGAAATAATTTCTTTCCTGTTAATTTTACCTTATCAGCGTTTACGATGATAACGTAATCACCTGTATCTACGTGTGGTGTAAAAGTTGCTTTGTGTTTTCCTCTTAAGATCTTAGCAACTTCGCTTGCTAGTCTACCTAGGACTTTGCCTTCAGCGTCTATAACTAACCATTTTCTCTCAATATTTTGAGCGTTGGCCATAAATGAACTCATTTTTTTCCTCCTTTAAAAAACATTGTTTTTAAAAAAGTTTCCGGGTCTTTTCTAAAACACTAACAAACATTTTAATACAAAATACTCTAATTGTCAAGTATTTTCGTTAATTTTTTATAAATTTTTGCTTAATTCTTCAATTTTATCAACTATTGATGATATATAGCTGATTGTGTTCTTTAGTGAATCAGTAGTAGTGATGTCAACGCCTGATAGTTTAGCCCACTCTACTGGGTTATATAGACCGCCTTGTTTAATTACGTTTAACCAATTACTTACAGATTCTTCATCGTCTTCAAGTATCTTTCTTGATACGTTTGTTGCAATTGATAAACCAGCTGAGTATGTGTATGAGTATAAACCTGAGTAGTAATGAGGTTGTCTCATCCATGTCATTTCACAGCCATCTGTTAATTCGACTTCACCTTGCCAGAACTCTTCAAGTGTTTCCTTATATAGTCTGTTTAATGTATCTGCATCTAGGTTTTGTCCTTCATCAACTAAGTTATATGCTTTTCTTTGGAAATAAGCTTCTAAGAAATGTGTAACGAAGTTATGGTAATAAGTCTTGGCAATGATTGAGAAGTAAATCCATCTAAGCATTCTAGGATCTTCGGTCTTCTTCATCAAGTAATTAGCAAGCATCATCTCATTCATTGTCGATGGTGATTCTGAATAGAACATAGATGGGTTACAGTCAAAGTATGATTGATACTTTTGCGATAACATAAAGTTACCTGCATGGCCAAGTTCGTGTATCATAGTAAATACGCTGTCCATCTTGCCAGTCCATATCATAAGTATATATGATGGGAAGCCAGCTGGTGTTGAGCAATATGCTCCTGTGTACTTACCTTTGTTTTCAACGTAGTCAATGTTTTTGCCTTCAAGAACTTTCTTAATTTGTTCTAGATATTCATCGCCTAATACGTTTAAAGCACTATAAATATAGTCCTTAGCTCCATCAAGTGTTATTTCTGGATCAAATTCTGGATCTATATTTGCTTTTAAATCATAGTAATTAATCTTTTCTAAACCAAGCCCATCTTTTAATACTCTAGCAAACTTTCTCATTACTGGTGAAAGCTCTTTCATTATTGTGTCTAGATGATTTTCATAAATCTCTCTAGGCACCTCTTGTTCAGCAAGTAGATAATCTGTTACGCTATCGTAGCCTCTAAGCTTTGACATAATTTTATCTTTTTGCATATTCAAATTAAATGCCATCGCTGTACTATGGACAGTCTTTGATAGATCTTTATAGAAATGATTAAATGACTCTCTTCTTAAGTCCTTATCTTCATCATACTCATACTTTTCTTCAAATAAAGCATATGAGTTATTATATTTCTTACCATTGACCTCAAATTGTTCAAATGTCAAGTCTTGTAACTTAATTGTGTTATACAATTGTTCAGGCGCCATACTTAATGGTGTAAAGGCTTGAATAACTTTTTCTTCAGCATCGCTTAAATAAGTTTTCTTCTTTAAAATAACGCTGTGGAAATATACCTTTAAGCCATCTACCTTTTCTAGCTTTTCAAGCATTGGAATATCTAGCTTTGCTATCTCAAGCTCAACGAATAAAGTGTTTTCATCTAGCTTGTTATACATATTTAGTAGCTCATTGAAAAAGGCTAGTTCAGTAGAGTTTGTCATGTCGACATCCTTGTTTAGATATGCATAATCTATAACTAAGGAGAATCTTTTAATTATCTCTTCGTATTCTTTAAAAGCTTTGACTATAGTATCGAAATCATTTAATTTTCCTTCATAGTTTTCTTTTAGATTTAAAGATGCTTCTAACAAATCATTTGCTTCTTTTCTAGCTTCTTCTTTTGATTTAAATATTGCTGACGTATCCCAAGTTAAATTCTTATCAACTTCACTTCTGTTTAGTATCGTCATAATACACCCCAATTATTTAAGTTCTGAAGTACAGTTAGGGCATCTTGTTGCGTTAATGTCTATTGTTGATTTACAATATGGGCATACTTTTGTTGTAGGTGCTGCTTCTGCTTCAGGCTTCTTAGTAAGTGCTCTAGCTTTGTTTATTGCTTTAATTATTAAGAATAATACAAAAGCTATAATTAAAAAGTCAATAATTCTGTTTAAGAATACTCCATAGTTTAGTGTAGCTGCACCAGCTTCTTGTGCTTCGGCAAGTGTAGCGTATTTGCCGCCATCAAGTGTAATGAAATAATTGCTAATATCTGCCCCGCCAAGTAATAGTCCAATAAGTGGCATGATGATGTCATCTACAAGTGAGCTAACTATCTTTGAGAAAGCTCCACCTATAATAACACCTACTGCTAGGTCCATTACACTGCCCTTTGAAATAAATTCTTTGAATTCTTTTAACATCTTCTTTACCTCCTATTTTAAAAAATTGAACTAAGCCATGTCCACATCTAATTTTATGTGTTCTATGTGGTTTTTATCAAGTAATTCTAGTGCATACTCATCCACTCTATATGCATTAGAATAATATATTTTACTGATACCTGCTTGAATCAAAGCTTTTGTGCAGTTTAAGCACGGGAAGTGTGTTACGTAGCACACACAGCCATCGACCTTGATGCCTTCTTTTGCACAATATAAAAGCGCGTTCATCTCAGCATGTATAGTCGCTATGCAGTGACCGTCCCTCATTGTGTGGCCTATCTCTGAGCAGTGCGGATTACCTTTTATACTGCCATTGTAGCCGCTTGAGACTATCCTGTTGTCCTTATTAACGAGTAAGCAGCCCACGTAGGCCCTGTCGCATGTTGATCTCTTCGCTATCATGTGAGCGATTGACATAAAATACTCTTGCCACGAGCTTCTTGTATCAGCCATTAAATCACTTCCTCTTCATCAAATATTTTACCTTCGTAAATTTCTCCAGTTATTGCATCGATGCTTATGATGTCTCCAGTTTTTATGCTCTTCATCGCTTCCCCCGCGCCAACAACTGTTGCTAGATGGTAATTAATGCCAACTATAGCACCTTGACTAGTTAGACCACCTTCAACTGTTATTATGCCTGATGACTTTTGTATATATGGAAGCATGTCTTTATATACCCCTATAGTTACTATAATATCGCCATTTGAAAAAGTTTCTTCTAATTCCTTAGCATTTTTAGCTACACAAGCTCTTGCACTTATCTTGTGCTTGCCTATGCCCATGCCTTTGCATAAAAGTTTGCCAACTGTCTTTACCATCATAATGTTTGTTGAACCAGCCTTTCCAAGCGGCATGCCCGCTGTTAAAATAACCAGTTCTCCCTCCTTTACAAATTTTATATTCTTTAATATATTTATAGATTCGTAGAATAAATCATCTATGCTTGATGCAAGAGTCGCTCTGATTGGGTAGACGCCCCACTCAATTGCTAATTGCCTTCTGACTTTTTCATCTGTAGTAGCGGCAATGATTGGTGACTTCGGCTTGAATTTTGAAATGTTTCTCGCAGTAAGCCCCGATGTAGTGGCGGCTATAATCACTTTCGCATCCAAATCAAGTGCCGCTTCTCTCGTCGCTTTGGCAATAGAGTTTGTTATGTTAATCTCGTGTTCATCGTTTGTACTATCAACAATGATTTTATAATCAAGGCTGTCCTCAATCTTTACTGCAATTTTCCTCATCATCTCACATGACTTAATTGGATAATTTCCCGCTGCCGTCTCGCCCGATAGCATTATTGCGCTCGAACCATCTAAGATGGCGTTGGCAACATCAGTTACCTCTGCTCTAGTTGGTCTTGGGTTTCTAATCATTGAGTCAAGCATTTGAGTCGCTGTAATTACAAATTTGCCTTTTAGATTGCACTTTCTAATTATGTCCTTTTGCACTAATGGTACGTCCTCTTCATCAAGTTCAACACCCATATCGCCTCTGGCAACCATAATGCCGTCGGATGCGTCTATAATCTCGTCAATATTTTGAACACCTTCTAAATTTTCTATCTTAGAAATGATTTTGATATCGTCTCCACCATTGCTCTCAAGTATCTTTCTTATCTCTAACACATCTTTTGTGCTTCTAATAAAAGAGGCCGCGATGAAGTCTACATCATTTTCAATGCCAAAGATTAAGTCTTCAATATCTTTTTCAGTGAGCGTTGGTAAATTAACTTTAACCGATGGCAGATTAACGCCTTTTCTATCGCTTAGCTCGCCGCTATTAACAGCCTTCATATAAACGTTCTTCTCATCAACTGATATTACAGTGAATTCTACAAGGCCATCGTCAATAAGAACTCTATCATTTGCCTTTAAATCCTTAGCAATGTCTTTATATGTGACAGAGACCATTGTCTCGTCGCCTTCTACATCTTCACTTGTGAGAGTAAAGTCTTGTCCTTGCTCTATCCTAATCATACCGTCTTTGAAGGTCTTTATCCTTATCTCAGGTCCTTTTGTATCAAGCATTATAGCTATAGGCTTATCAAGATCATCCCTAAGCTTCTTTATAGTATCTATCCTTTTTTTATGCTCTGAATGAGTGCCGTGCGAAAAGTTTAGTCTAGCAACATTCATTCCTTCATTAACAAGCGCCTTTAGCACTTCGTATGAGTCCGAACTCGGTCCAATTGTACAAACTATCTTAGTCTTTTTCATCTTAATTCTCCTATATCGATAATATATCCACCATCTTAAGCTGATCTTTGTCAAAAGCTTTCTTTGTTTCAAGTGCTTCGTCTATATCTACTTCTATAATCTGGCCGCTCCTATATCCTAAAGCTAAACCTGATTTGCCACTTAATAATAAATTTACCGCTTCGTATCCAAAATCACTTGCTAGTATCCTATCTTGAACAGTTGGTACCCCGCCTCTTTGAACATAGCCAAGAACAGTTACACGAGTTTCAATATCACCTTTCTTTTCGATAATTCTTGCTAATTCATAAGCATCAAGCGCTCCTTCAGCCGCAACGATTATGTGGTGCTTTTTGCCCCTCTTTCTACCGTTTTTTATCTTTTTAATAATAGCATCCGTATTTAATTCTACTTCTGGTATAACTATCGATTCAGCTCCACCAGCTATACCCGAGTAAAGTGCAATATCACCGCAATTCCTTCCCATTACCTGAAGGACTATGGCTCTGCCGTGTGACTCAGATGTATCTCTAAGCTTACTTATAGCAGAAACAGCTGTCTCAACCGCTGTCAAAAAGCCGATAGTGTAGTCAGTATATCCAAGGTCGTTATCTATAGTGCATGGCACACCTATAACTTTAACGCCTCTTCTAGCTAGCTCCCTCGCTCCTCTTAAAGTTCCGTCGCCACCAAGAGCCACTATGGCATCTATTTTAAACTTCTTTATCACTTCAAGCGCTTGATTAATGCCTTCTTCAGTCATAAATTCATCGCTTCTAGCAGTTCTAAGTATAGTTCCGCCTCTGTGGATAATGTCAGCAACGCTTGATAATTTCATCGTTTCGATGTCTCCCTTAATCAGTCCGTTGTAGCCTTCCTTTATCGCTAAAATCTTCAAATCGTTATATATAGCAGTTCTTACAACAGATCTGATAACTGCGTTCATCCCTGGTGCGTCGCCACCACTTGTTAATATAGCAATAGTCTTCATAGCTCCTCCTATTTAATAACTATATCGTCTTCATCTAAATATATTCTTAAATCTTCATATAGCTTTTCATTGTCTATGTCAATGGCTGTGCTATCATTCGATTCGATACTTGAGTTTGTCTCTTCAAAGTAGACAACTACAGGGTTATCTCCCTTGTATTTCTTTAATATATCTAAAATTTTTCTTTTATCATCTTCGCCTAAGCCATTTTTTATCCTTATATATAGAGTTTCTTTACGCTTTTCAAGCCTCTTAACTCTATCTGCAATGATGTTGATCTCATCATTGGCACTTATTTGCAGTCTTCCCTTAACAACAATATTTTCCCCTTCTTTAATAAGATTTCTATAGTTTCCGTAAACTCTCGGGAAAATCACGACTCTTATGCTATCATAAAGGTCTTCAAGCTCAATAAAGGCCATCATTTGATTGTTTTTAGTAACCTTCTTTGTTACAGCTGAGACCATGCCCGAATATGAAATAAACATATTGTCCCTAAGATCTGCATCTGTCTCATCAAGAACTTTTTCTTTCATCTCAATTGAACTAAAGTCGCTGCTTTGTCTAAGCTCTTCAGTGAACTCTTCAAGTGGATGACCTGAGAAATATATGCCCGTCATCTCTTTTTCGCCTTCAAGCAGCATAAACTTCGATAGCTCTGTCGCTTCTGGTATCTTGTACTGAACATTCGAAGAACTTTCTTCGCCAAGACCAAATAGTCCCATCTGTCCTTGAGCGTTGTTCTTCGCGTCCTTTTGTATGCTCTTTAGCATGTAGTCATATGAGCCAAGCATTTGGCTTCTATTAAGGCCTAGTGAATCAAGTGCTCCCGCCATAATCAAGGACTCAACCGACTTTTTGTTCATAGCAGTCGAATCAACTCTATGTGTCTTTGTTAAAAAGTCTTCGAAGGATGTAAAGCCATCAATCTCGCCTCTTGCCTTAAGTATTGAGTCAATTACGTTAGTTCCAACGTTTTTAATAGCTGAAAGGCCAAATCTGATTCCATCTCCTTCAGTCGTGAACTTTCTAAATGATTTATTTATATCTGGTCTTAAAACTTCTATGCCGAGTCTCTTACACTCTTCAAGATACTTAATTACATCAGTAGTATTGCCCATGACTGAGCTAAGTAGGCTCGCCATATACTCTTTTGGATAGTAATATTTAAGATAAGCAGTTCTATAAGCAACTACTGAGTAAGCCGCCGAGTGAGATTTGTTGAAGGCATAGTTCGCAAAATCAAGCATATAGTCGAAAATCTCGTTCGCGACCTCTTCTTTAATGCCGTTTCTCACAGTGCCCTTGATAATCACTTCATCTCCGTCGTCCTTGCCGTAGATAAAGTTCTTTCTCTCTTGCTCCAAGACCTTCATCTTCTTCTTACTCATGGCTCTTCTAACTATATCAGCGCCGCCAAGCGAGTAACCAGCGAGATTTCTAAATATTCTCATTACCTGCTCTTGATATACAATGCAGCCGTATGTCTCTTTCAAGATAGGTTCAAGATGCGGATCAAGGTAAGTGATCTTCGATGGATCGTGCCTTGCCTCAACAAACTTTGGTATCGATTGCATTGGTCCCGGCCTGAATAATGAGTTAGCGGCTATAAGGTCTTCAAACTTTTGTGCTCTTAAATCTTTTAAGAACCTTCTCATACCGACCGACTCAAATTGAAATATGCCTATAGTTTCAGCCTCTGTAAATAGGCCTATAACGTTTTTGTCGTCGCATTCCATATGGTCAAAATCAACTTTTCTTCCATAGTTTTGCTCAATCATATCGAGTGCGTCTTGAATCACAGTTAAGTTCCTTAATCCAAGGAAGTCCATCTTTAAAAAGCCTAGCTCTTCAAGCTCTGTCATTGTGAATTGCGTTGATATCGATTCTTTATTTTTAACCAGTGGCAAGTGATTTGTAATAGTCTCTTCCGTAATCAATATGCCGGCCGCATGTGTACCAATATTTCTAGGTAAACCCTCTAATTGCCTTGATATATCTATAATCTTCTTTGCTTCTTCATCCTCATCGTAAGCTTTTTTAAATTCTGGATTTCTCTCTAATGCTTTGTCGATGGTGATATCTAGGTCCCTTGGAACCATCTTAGCAAGTGCATCCGCCTTATTAAGTGGCACATCTAAAGCTCTAGCAACATCACGAATAACAGCTCTTGCCGCTAGTGTACCGAAAGTAATTATCTGGCTAACTTTATCCTCGCCATATTTCCTAATAACATAGTCAATAACTTCAGATCTTCTTTCGTAACCAAAGTCTACGTCTATATCGGGCATGGAAACCCTTTCCGGATTTAAAAATCTTTCAAAAAGTAAATCGTATTTTAATGGATCAACGTCAACTATGCCTAAGGCGTATGAAACAACACTTCCTGCCGCCGAGCCTCTTCCTGGACCTACAGGTATGCCATTTTCTTTAGCATACATAATAAAGTCTCTAACTACTAGGAAATAATCAACATAACCCATGGACTTAATGATGTTAAACTCCTTCTCCATCCTGTCCTTTATATCATCGCTTACATCTCCATATCTCTTTACTAAGCCCTCTTCACAAAGTTTGTGTAAGTACTCAGTGTGAGTCATATCCTCTTCTATCTCAAAGTTTGGTAAGTGTTTTTGATGAAATTCAATTTCTATATTGCATCTATCTTTAATAATTTCAGTATTTTTTATAGCCTCCGGCGCATATGCAAATAACTTCGCCATCTCCTCAGGACTCTTCACGTAAAACTCTTCGCTTGGGAAACGCATTCTGTTCTCGTCGTCAATCTTTGAGAGAGTTTGTATACATAAAAGCACATCATGAATCTTGGCGTCCTCTTTTCTTAAGTAATGGCAGTCGTTTGTAGCGACTAAACCAATATCAAGCTCTTTAGAAAGCTCCATAAGATAATTGTTCACATAAGCTTGCTCTTTGATGCCGTGGTCTTGAAGCTCTAAGAAGAAATTATTTTCTCCAAATATATCCTTATACCTAAGAGCCGCCTTCTTCGCCCCATCAAGGTTTTGATCGAGTATCATCTTTTGCACTTCGCCGCCTAAGCAGGCTGAAAGCGCTATGAGACCTTCGCTGTGCTCATAAAGGTATTTAAAATCAGTTCTTGGCTTGTAATAGTAACCGTTAATAGAGGCATCAGAAACTATCTTTATAAGGTTTTTGTATCCTTTTTCGTTCTCACATAAAAGTATCAAGTGATAGTAAGGCGTTTCCTTGTCTTTAACAAGTTTGTCCTCGCAAACATAGACCTCACAGCCAATGATTGGCTTGATGCCCTTTGCCTTCGCTTCCTTATAAAATTTGATTACGCCATACATATTGCCATGGTCAGTGATGGCACATGCGTCCATGCCAAGCTCTTTAACTCTGTCAATTAGCTCACTTATCTTGTTTGAGCCATCAAGCAAGGAGTACTCAGTATGTAAATGTAGATGCGTAAAACTCATAAAATCACCTCTAACATTTATTATACCATATAATAAGTCATTTTAATATTCAATTTTTCTTGTAATTTTTTGTTCTTTTATGTATAATATTCTTAAATGGGGTATATACATAATAGGAGGGATAATATGACAAACAATTATGAAGACAATGACTTCAGAGAACAAGAAGTCTTAAGCGAAGATGAAATAAAAGAAAGGCAAGAAAAGAAAAGAGCTAAGGGCCAATACTACAGCTATAATAAGAATGATTATTATAACGGCTCAAAAAACAATAATTACAGCAATGGCAATAGTAATGCCACTAACAAAGGAATGACATCACTAGTACTAGGAATTATATCACTATTTTGTATATTCTTAGAACAAGCTTCATTCATAGGAAGTATACTTGCTATAGTTGGCTTGATTATGGGGGTCGATGCAAGAAACAACGGTGACAGAACTTATGCTAAGACAGGCATAATACTTAACACTATAGGTCTTGCTGCTACATTATTAGTAACTATCGCTTGTATAGCATGTCTATCATGCGTAGGCTGCTCAATTTTTAATTACGCTGGTCGCTTTTAGGTGAAGGTATGAAACCATTTTACACTATATTCGGAATAAGATTAGCTAGCTACGGATCACTTATAGCGCTTGGCATAATTGTAGCGAGCCTTGTCTACTGGTATAGAAAAAAAGATTACCCAGGCGATAAAGAAACTATATTTTACTCCATTGTTTATGGTATGATAGGCGGCTTCATTGGAGCCAAATTACTCTACCTAATTACAGATTTTAATTTTGTTGTAGATAGCTTTAAGAATTCTCCTGATACACTTACAACGCTTAAAAATATATTAGCAGGCGGCTATGTATTTTACGGAGGTATCATAGGAGCGCTTATAGCGATATATTTCTACGCAAAAAAATACAATATGAGCTACCTAGACATAGTTGACTCACTAGCGCCAGAAGTGCCACTTGCACATGCCTTTGGTAGAATCGGCTGCTTTATGGCAGGCTGCTGCTATGGCATGCCATGCGACAGCAAACTTTCTGTAATCTTCCCAAAGGAGAGCGTTGGACTTAGTGGAATAAAACTCTTCCCTGTTCAGCTATTAAGTGCACTAGGCAATATAATCATATTTATCATTCTATTCATCTACTCAAAGAAGGATAGAGAAAAAGGAAAAGTAACTGGTCTGTATATAATTTTATACGGCATAGCAAGATTTTTAGTTGAATTTTTAAGATACGATGACGTAAGAGGACACTTCTTATTTTTCTCAACATCACAATGGATATCGATACTACTTGTTCCATTCGGCATACTACTATATAAAAAGGGTGAATACTTATGCAAGAAAAAGCAGAAATAAAAGAGATAATGCTCTTTCAAAACATTGATTACAAAGGTCTTGAAGTGCATCTAAATAAATTAAGAAAAGAAGGATACAAGATTAAAGATATTAAAAAAGCATCGATTAGCTTGGAGAAAGCTGTCGATGCTAATAATTTTGAGTATTTTTGTGAAAGCTATCCATTTACAAAGTCAAGAAAGAACAAATTCGGTGCCTTCTCCACTCACCTTTATGATATGGAGAGCGAAGGCTTTGAGTTTGTCTGCGGCTTTAAGGACATAAACATATTTGAAAATCACAGTGCGAGCAAAAAAGCGATTCGCGATGCTGATGAAAAAAGCTGGAAGAACATCTCAAACATAAGATTTTTCTCGATATCAGTATTTATATCATTCTTCATGATATTCTTAGCTAGCAGCGTGTTTTTGTTTTGGCCAAACATTGACAAGTTTATAAATTTAAAACAGTTTATGTTTATGGTCTTCATACCACTGATATTCTTGACGCTTTCAATTATGTACTTAAGAAGAATCATTTTCTTCTACTCAAAAGCTTTGCGTAAAATATTTGCGAGCGGAAAGGCTTTTAAGTTTGGTAGAGTTTTAATGATAGTTTTAATCGCCCTACTAATACTTATGGCGCTTTCATATGTGGCTTTAGATATATATAACTTTTCAGTTGGCAATATTACGCTGATCAAGTTATTCTCCTCATACTTCTTCCTAATTGGATCAGCACTAACATTTTTAATATATAAGCTTTTAATCGAAAAGGTTTTTGATAAGTTCTTCCCAAGATTTCTATTTATAGCGATATCTTTGTTTATGGTAACGAATTTGCAAACAAAACTACTTGACATGCCTATAAACAATGCTATTAATCAAGAGATTTTTCAAGTTGATAGCAATATAAGTAATAACAAGTACTACAACAATAACAAATACAGAAGCAGAAACTTTTTCATCGATGAATACACTAAAAACTATAGCTTTACTACTGATAAACATAAGGTCGGCGAGCTATTGATTATGACTAGTGAGCACTATCACGGTAAAAAGACTCATATACTTGATTATATTTACAAGGTTATTAAAGACAGAAACATCTTTAACAATCAAGGAGATATTGAATACTTAAGCTTTGATAATAAATTTGATGATGACTTTGTAGAGGCCTACATCGCGAGCAAGCATCACATATCCTCGCTTGTATTTAGATTCAAAGATGACATCTACATTGTCGATGGTAACTTCAGAAAGACTAATGAAGAAGTAATTAATGAAGCTATTGGGAAAATCATAAAAGATAGACAAGATAAATAAGACTAAGGGCAGAACTTAAATGTTCTGCCCTTCTAGTTTACACAAAACTAATGCCTCATCGGTATGTAGTGAGGCATTTGTCTATATTGATTTAATTACATTTCGAAACTTACTTTCCTTGCTCTTAAAGCTTCAAGCATAGCTGTTAAAGCAAAGTATACTGTGAATATTTCAATTGCATTCTTTGTAGCTCTTGCTGGTAGTAGTGCTAGAACACCATTGCCCATGTAAGGATATAAAAGAGCTGTGTTCAAGAAGATATTTAAAAATATCGCTCTAAATAAAGTTGTTGAAATAATTACTTTGTTTTGAAGCTTTCTATCGTTTCGCATAGCTGCAAAGCCTTCGCCCTTTGATAACTTCCACAAGATAAAGCCTGGGAACCATCCTAGTAAGCCTTCTGAAATGGTAAAGAAAGCGTTGAAACCAAAAGAGCTTGGTGCTAAAGCGTAGTTAAGAACGTCTGTAACAATCCCAATCATAAAGCCGTAATAAGGTCCAAGGACCATACCTCCGAACATTAGCGGATAGCCACCAAACGATAGTGATAAACCTGGAGCTAATTTTAATTTCAAGAATCTTGACATTAAAAGAGCTAAGGTAACGAACAATGCACTTAATACTAATTTTTTAGTATTAGTCCTTCCTTTTTGCATAAAAAAATCCTCCTAAAATAAAATTCCAGAGGCTGTTCTAAATAATATAATATTTATACAGCGGAAGCGAAGAAACACCGCGGCTTAATGCCATTCGTTTAAAAGCTACATCCCATCTTTTAACACTAGCGCATTTCCTCTACTCTGTATTTCATATTATATCATTAATCTTTATAATTTACAAGTCTTTTATAGATATTTTTTATACTTAAAGAAATATCTCCTTACTTCCTTCTTCATCTTGATATAAACCAACGCGTTCAAGGTCTATATCAAGCTCGTCCATAACTATGTCTGTATACTTATTAAGTATATCAAAGATAAGAGCCGGCTTTAAAGAGCCGTTCTCGCTCATCTTGATGTAAGCGTATATGGCATCATCTTTAAGCTCAAGTCTATTGAGATAGTCTTTTGCATTTTCTTTAACAAAAATTCTCTTCTTACCCTTTTTTCTCTTTCTTTCAATCTCAACATTGTCCATGGCGTTGATCTTATCAAGCTCTTTTGCTATGTCTATATCTTTGTTCTTATCGTAAAATGTATTTAATAATTTAAAAGCATATACAACTGATTTCACCTTGTTGGATATGGAGTCGTCGTCATCGTACTTTGCTTCTACTATCTTTATGCCTATAGGCAGTCTTTCGTTCATCTTATTAACAAAGTCATCTAAATCTACTTCTGAGTTTAAATATATCTCCATGTACTCACTATTCGATTCAATACCCAAAGGCAGTGGATAAGCTATGGACATCCTTGGATGCGGGTTGAAGCCTTCTGAAAATTTCACGTCAACCTTGTTTTGAAAGAGTGTTCTTTGAAATAGATCCACTAGGTCCAAGTGCGAGATGAATTTCAAGTAGCCTAGTTTTGTAAATTTACACAAAATTTTCATGCTTACCCCTCATTTCACAGTTCTCTATGCCGCAAGCGTTGCATGAGATTCTACAGTCTTTAGTAGTCTCAGCCTTCATTGACTTTTCATACTCTCTAATCAGAAATTCTTTACTAACGCCCACATCGATTATATCCCAAGGAAGTACCTCATCATAAGATCTTTCACGTCTTGCATAAAAGTCTGGATCAAGGTCAAATTCTTTAAACGCATTCAAATAGTTTTCATAAATGAATTCATTGTCAATTTTTTCGCAGCTTAGTTCTTCTTTATAAGCGTGGATAAGCGCGTCAGCAAGCCTTCTATCGCCCCTTGCTAAAACCGCTTCGATGTAGCTAAGCTCTGGGTCGTGGTAGTTGTAGTCAACCTTTTTATCTTTAATAGCTGAGCGAAGTATGCCTATCTTTTCATAAAATTCATCAATGCTATCTTGCTTAAACCATTGGAATGGTGTAAACGGCTTAGGTACAAAGCATGATGTGCTCACAACTAATCTAAAATCGCCTTTAATATCTTCCCTATCTCTCTTGAAGAATAGGTCACGAACCAAATAAGCAAGCTCTTGAATACCTTTAACGTCCTCTTCTGTCTCTGTAGGAAGACCTATCATAAAATATAATTTAATCTTTGACCAGCCCTCACCAAAAACATAATTCATGACGTCAATCAAATTTTCTTCTGTAACGTTTTTATTGATAACATCTCTAAGCCTTTGGCTGCCTGCTTCAGGAGCGAATGTTAGTGAAGACTTTCTTACATCTGAAAGGTCCTTTAAAACATCTATGCTCGGTGAATCTAGTCTTAGTGATGGCAGTGAGACGCTTACATTGTTCTTGACAAAGTACTCTTTCATCTCTGAAGCCACTTCTCTAAGGTTTGTGTAGTCACAAGTGCTTAGTGAGAAGAGACTAACATCGTCGTAGCCAGTATTGTCTATCATAGTCTTGGCAATATTTTTAATATTCTCTTCAGACTTTTCTCTTATAGGTCTATATAGCATACCTGCTTGACAGAATCTGCAGCCCTTTGTGCAGCCTCTAAATATCTCAACTACCGCTCTTTTATGAACCACGTCGATGTATGGAACTATCATCCTATCGATTTGGAACATCTTGTCAACACTTGAGATATAATTTCTCTTGACTTTATCTTTACAGTTTGGATTTAATTTTTCGTAATTTTTTACAGTGCCGTCTTCATTGTAATGAGGCTTGTAAAATTTTGGCACGTAAAAACCATCTTCCTTAGCTAGAGCTTCAAGGAACTCATCTTTCGTTTGATTTTTTTCTTTTTTAATCTTTAGTAGTTCCAAAAACTTTAGCATCATCTCTTCACCTTCGCCTATTTGGAAGACGTCAATGATTTCTGCAATTGGTTCAGGGTTAACTGCGCATGGCCCTCCTGCTACTATGATGGGGTCACTTTCTTTTCTGTCTGCACTTTTATATTCAATATTAGCTAAGTCAAGCATCCTAAGTATATTAGGAAAGCTTAATTCATATTGCAAAGTAAAGCCTATTGCATCGAAGTTCTTAAGCTCTTCTTTATTTTCAAGTGAAAATAATTCTAAACCCTCTTCCCTCAGCTTTTTTTCCATATCATAATTAGGCAAAAAAGCTCTCTCGCATAAGTAGTCATCGTTTTGATTGATCAAAAAGTAAAGTATATGAAGCCCCAAGTAACTCATTGCTAGCTCATATGTGTCAGGAAAGCAAAAAGCAAACTTTACCTTTGTTTTATCAAAATATTTGACTATAGAATTCTTCTCCATGCCAATATATCTTGCAGGTTTCTCTACAAGTTTTAGTATCTTTTCTAATTTCTTTCTATTTATCAATATATTCTCCTTACTTTAATACCTTTGTTACAAGCGGTAAATCATTCGAAATATTCTCTTTGTTCATGCCAAGGTACTCGGCTATGGCTTCTCTAACCATAGGTCCAGCATTTATACCAGTTCCACCTTGGAAGATTAATGCGCTCACAGCAATTTCAGGCTTTTCATATGGTGCAAAGGCAACAAACCATACAAATGGATCATATGTTCTTCCTGTATATGGATTAACACCATTTTTTTCTGCTGTACCAGTTTTACATCCAATATTTATAGGGAAATCTTTGAAAACAGCTTTCGCCGAGCCAAGTTTACTTACCTTATGCATACCATTTTTAATAACATCTAATTCGTCTTTGCTCTTAAGACCAATGTCCTCGCCTTGTCTTTCAAATTTATAAATTTCTTCTAAACCGTCATATGATTTTATTGAATCGATTAGGGTTAATTTGTTTCTAAAACCTCCATTGGCAATAGTGGCAACATAGTTTGACATCTGTATTGGCGTATATGCTGAGTCACCTTGACCGATAGTTACATATAGCGTGTCGGCAAGATTCCACGTAGCTTGATTTAGATAAGTGTATTTGATTATATCAGCTAAGCCCTCACGCTTGCCTGGAAGCTTCTTTTCTGTGTCAAGACCAAGCTTGTCAAGACCTTCGATAACTTGATTTCTAGTCATATTCGGTCCTTCTTCAAGCCATGATAATATTTCGTTTATAGCCTTGTCTTTAAATACTTCATCATATCTTACATCATCTTTTACATAATTATGAAGATTGTCGTTCAAATAGTTTCTTAAGTAGAATCTCATGTTTTGAAGTTTCTTTTCTGGGTTTGGTACTCCACCTGAGAATTCATTTGGCACGTTTATCTCTATACCAGTCTTGTCGTTAAGACCAAATCTCTTCGCCATATCAACTATGTCGTCAATAGATAGCTTTACTTCAAGTTTCTTGCCTAGTCTTTGGTTTTCACCCATTGCCAAAGAATAGAAGAAATAGTTACAAGATACCTTTAAAGCGTCGCTTAAGTTGACTGAGCCATGAGTCCTATGATAGTCTGTCCATAAAAGACATCTAAACTTTTTAGCGCCAAGCTCTGCGTATCCCATATCAGTTATCCTTGTCTCAGGACTTAAACCTTTTTCAAGAGCCGCAAGTCCTGTACACATCTTAAATATCGAACCTGGTTGTACGGCAGTTTGTGTTGAAACATTTAGTAGCGGTCTTGCTGCAAGCGAATTTTTGACCTCAGTAGGCTCTAAGCTGTCCCAATCATTCTTGCTTATACCAGTTGCGAATAAGTTTAGATTGTAGCCTGGGTAGCTTGCCATAGTCAAGACTTCACCCGTGTTTGGATTATTTAAAACGATGGAGCCTGAAGTAGTATTATCGTAAGTCCTCTTTCTCTTTCTATCCCACTCCATCTTAAAATCGCCGTACTTACTAGCAAAAGTGCCGCTCTTTGGTATGGTCTTTATAGTTCTTTCAAGAAGTTTTTCACAGTTCTTTTGTAATTCAGCGTCAATACTTAGGTAGATGGTATTGCCTCTGACAGGTTTTGTCTCAGAAATAACTCTAGTTTTATTACCGATTCTATCGACTTCTACAACCATCTCCCCATCTTTACCCTTAAGTAGATCTTCATAAGCCTCTTCTATACCAGTCTTACCAATAATGGAGTCAGGTAAATATTTCTTTTGATTTATATACTTTTCTATCTCAGCATCTGTCGAAATCTTTCCTAGAGAGCCAATAACGTGACACATAACCGAGCCCATAGGATAGTACCTAATTGGCTCTATGGATATGTTTATACCAGTATTTAAATAAAGCTTCTCTTCAATCTTAGCAACTGTTTGTGGCTTTATACCATAAGCAAAGTTGATTGGCTGATAAGCAAGTTGACCTTGCTTTAAGAATAATTCGTATATACTTAGAAGTGTTTTTGCTTCATAACGGGCATAATCTTCATCTATGCTGTATTTTTCCATAGCTTTTTGAAGAGTTTCCTCAGGAGTTTTTTCTTCAAAATCATTCTTAAATTTGAAAATCCTGTCTAGGAAAGTCCTGTACTGAATTAAGTCAACGTACTCGAAATCACCTGCTATGGATATCCTTGTTTGAATATCGTCCTCTAGCATGCATTTTTGGGCATATGGTCTAATCTTGTTATTACTGATAAATTGGTCCATAATCTCTTTATTGTCCGCTTCCCTAATTAGCTCATCTATAGCTGGTATCTCAGGATCTAGATTTTGGTCTTTGTATCTATATAAAACGTCTAATGTGTCTGGATTGATTATAGCTTCGACTTTTGTCTCGATATTTTTTGACCTAATTAAGTCTATAAGTATCTTGCCTGGTGCTATTACTTCATCATCTTCGTTCTTATAAGCTTTGCCAAGCATATTTTTAAGCGATGTGTTCTTAAATATATTAATAAAGTCTTCCTTAGCACTTGTATCGTAAGTAACATAGTCTGGGTACTCTTTCATAAGTGATCTCTTTTGCTCAAGATATGACTCATACAAAGTGTTTACGCAGTCTTTAAGTGCAATCTTTTCAAGACCATCATTCTTATACTTTTCATAAACTAATTTTCTAATCATAGGATGTGAGAATATCCTATTAAGCACTGTGTCATCACTAACTATAATCTCAGTAACTAAAGCTCTTGGACTTAAGTCTTCATTAAAATCATTCTTTTGCTTAAAGTCTAAGAACTTGTCATTAGCAACGAATTCATACCTTTCTCCAGTGTTTTTATACTCAACTGGAAAGTCAACAAACTTTGATTTTATCGCATAAAGTGCTCTGTTTGCTAGCCTTACAACATATTCCTTATCTTCGTTTTTAAATGTCATAGACATATCAAGACAGCTGTCTAAAACTTCTTTATTCTTCATAAAATCAATGACCGTTTTAAGAGGCGACTTATCTGTGCTTATGTAATCAGCCTCATCTTTATAAGCAAAGTAGTTAAAGTCTATCGGGAAGTCATTTTGATAGATAACGCCGTCCTCTTCAAGGCTTGTAGCAAGCTCAAGAAGTGCCTTGTTCCTATCTTCTGCCTCTAAGTTTAGCATATCGTCCTTATAAATTTGCACAGTAAAAGAAGGAAGATTGCCAGCTACTAACCTTCCATACCTGTCTCTAATCTCGCCTCTTGGAGCTGTAACAGTTATTGTTCTAATTTTAGAATTGTCCGAGATATATCTGTAGTGGTCACCTTCGATTAAGGTCAAGTGAGCTAGCTTAAGCACTAATATGCTCAAAACGACGATAACAACTAGATTTATAAATGTATATCTCTTATTCTTCTCAATATTATTCATGAAATCACCTAGATATCATAGTTCTTATACCTGAATATCCTCTTTGATATTAGATATGAAAGTACCCCATATATAGCTACGAATACTATCTTTATAGAGAAAATGTTTCTCGCAAGCTGCGCAATAACTACATTTACTCTCATAAAGCTTAAAAGTAGATATGTAGCAAGCACATAGAATATATAAACTACTATATTAATTAAAGCTATGCTTAATAAATTCTCCATGTTAATGTTGTCTCTGATGAAATATATCATTAGATAGATTATTGTAAATAAAAATAAATTTACAAACAATACTTCATGTGCAAGTAAATCATTTAGAGTGGCTACTAGCACAGTCCAAACTAAGCCTTCTCTCTCTTTTGCAAGTAAGGCAAGTGAAACAATTATACACAGCGTTAAGTTAAAGACAAAGTTGGGCGGCAAGAAATTTGGCAAAATCGCTGCTTTTAATATATAGTTTATAAATAAAAAAATTAAAAACGCTAATATTTTCATCTCGCTACCTTTTTATTATAAATACATTGGAAACGTCTTTTATATCTACTGCCGCTTTTATTTTGATAATCTTCTTAAGATTGGATTCATCATTAACTACTTCAACTACTTCACCAAGGTAGATGTTTGCTGGATACTCATCAGATGAGCTAGAAGTGATAAGCTTATCGCCAACAAGGACGTCGGCGTTTGAGTCAAACATGTAACCTTCGATAGTAGAGTCAAAAGTGCCGCCCATAACGCCTGACTCATTGTTTCTAAGTATATTAAAACTTACTTTAAACTTATCGTCGTTAAGCGAAATAACTCTGGATGAGTCCTTTGATGCGTCTGTAACCTTACCTAATAGGCCTTCTATATATACATTGTTTTGTATCTCAGAAGCGCCTATAACTATGTCACCATCTTTAATACCGTCTTTTGTTCCCTTGTTAATGGTAAACCTCTTATACCATTCATCAGGATCCATAGACGCTATCTTGGCCTTTGTTAAATCGTATTTTGTATTTTGTAGTAAATTGTATTCTTTTTTAAGATAAGATGACTTCATAATAACTGTTTCGAGCTCTCTGTTCTTGTCTTCAAGCACAGTTACTTTATCTTCAAGCTCTTTGATTTTGCTACTCGTATCATCTTTTGAAAATAAATTTTTAAAACCATTAGAAATTCTGTTTGCTCCATCGTAGAAGAAAGCCGATACCTTACTCATAATATCGCTAGGAGCAGACTCAAGACTATTAAGCCCTTTCTTTTTATTGTTAAGGCTAATAATCAAGACTATGGCTAATAATAAAATTAAAATTGTGAAAAATACTTTATGTTTTTTAATAAAATTCATCCTATCACTCCATGAGATTGTGTTCTTTAAAACTAAAGAATGTATCTCCAATAATTAAATGATCTAAAATAGATATACCAATAATTTTCGAGCACTCTACGAGTCTGTCAGTTAATAATTTATCCTCATTAGATGGGCTCGAGTCACCACTTGGGTGGTTATGAATAAGTATGCAGCTGCTTGCGTTGCACTTAACAAGGTCTCTGAATACGTCTCTCGGATGCACTTGCGTTGAGTTCACAGTGCCTTTAGAGACTTCGATTATCTTAATAAGTTTAAGTTTTGTATCAAGTGCAAGTACTATAAACTTTTCTTGAGGCTCGTTCATAAACTCATTTCTATAGGCTTTGTAAACCTTTTTTGGATCGTTTAAGCTTTCTGCTTCATATAGGCTCGATGGTCCTGTAAGTCTCCTTGCTAATTCAAGTGCGGCTATTATTTGACATGCCTTTGCCTTACCGATGCCATTAACCTCAGTAAGGTCCTCTACCTTTAGTGAAGCGTAGCCATTTAAGTTATTAAATCTTTTTAAAATTTCTTTAGATAAATCAATTGCGCTACTGTTTGTTGTGCCTGTACCTATGATTATAGCAAGAATCTCAGCTAGTTCAAGTGCTTCTCTTCCGCGGCTAATAAGCTTTTCTCTTGGCCTTTCGTCAAGCTTTATGTCTTGCATCATTAATTTTTTCTCTTCAAAATCATTCATTTATAAACCCTCTGATATTCTTAAATCTATTGATAAAAAGTTCTGCAATTTTAGCTATAAGTATGGATGTAAATGTGCCAATAATCACAAGTATTGGCAGGTATCCGAAGATAACCTTATTTGATAATAATATCGATGCGCATAATATTTGACCAAAATTGTGAAAGAATGCGCCGACTGCACTTACGCCATATATGCTAAAGTACTTATCGAAGTAGCGCTTAAATATATACATAAAGATTACGCTAAGTAAGCCCCCAGTCATTGACATCAAAAATGCTATGATGTTACCAAATTGAAGAAATACTAATAAATTCTTTATAATGATAATAAATACAGCGTACTTAAATGAGTAGAGATTCAAAACTGCCAAAACTGCGATATTTGCAAGACCTATTCTAAGTCCTGGTATACTAAACGAAAGTGGTATGAAGTTTTCTATGATGCTTAAAACAACTGCAAATACAGTGAATAAAGCGATGTATACAAAATCTTTAGTCTTCATCATTTAATCACTGCATCCATTTCGTCATCATCTTTATAATCAGTTTTTGATCTTATCTCAATAATCATCCTATTTGGTATACAAACTATACTTTGATTAGTGCTATGTATCTTTCCTTGCAAAACGTCTAGCTTGTTTGGGCAGTCCGCCTCTAAAACTCTTACGTAGTCTTTAGCTACTTCAATCTTGTTAAAGCCGTACTTAGTTTTTAATGGATATGTATATGTCTCGTCTTTAAATTCTAATCTCTTATAGTCTTTGCCATCAACTGAGATGGCGATGTATGTATCATTTGTATTAGGCGCGAAAAATTTATCTTTAATGATAAAGATAAATGAAAATAATATTAAAGATATTATTAAAACGACGTCTAATTTTTTCATATAATAACCTTCTTATTTATCGTTTTAAGGGTATGGCTCTACCATACCCTTAAAAGATAATGTTGATTAATTTTCTTCTTTGCTAACAGTTTCAGCCGCCTTTGCTTCTTCCTTTGCAGGCGCTTCTACTTTTGGAGCCTCTGCCTTAGATGATTCAACCTTTGGAGCTGCTGGCTTTGGTTTTAAGTTCTCAGCATGAATTGCCTTTGTAGGACATTTTTGTGCACATATAGTACAGTTGATACATCCTTCGTAAACAATGTGAGCTAAGTTATTTTCAAAAGCTATAGTATCCTTTGGACAGTTCTTAACGCATATCTTACAGCCTATACAACCTACGCTGCATGTTTCTTTAACTTTCTTGCCCATATTAGTGTTTTTACACTTAACAAATACCTTGCTCTTGTATGGAACCATCTCGATAATTTTCTTTGGACATACGCCAACACATATCTTACAAGCCTTACATTTATCCTTTAGAACAAATGCAACACCATTTCTCATCTCTATAGCATCGAATGGACATGCCTTAACACAAGATGCACAACCAACGCAGCCGAACTCACATGACTTTGGTCCGCCTGATATTTGTGATGCAAATGAACAGCTTTCTATGCCCTTATAATCGTATTTAATTTTTGTTTTATCGCAATCACCTTGGCATAATACACATGCTACCATCTTTTCAGTGCTGCCAGCGTCTACACCAAGTATTTCAGCTATCTTATTTGCGCATGTTGCTCCACCTACTGGACATGCAGTAACTGGTGCATCGCCCTTTGCAATCGCATTAGCGCAGCCTTCACATCCTGGAAAACCACAAGCACCGCAGTTAGCTCCTGGTAGTGCAGATAAAACTTTATCCACTGTTGGATCAAGTTTTACTTCAAATACTTTTGAAGCTATAGATAATAAAACCGCAAATATTAAGCCTATGATACCACAGACTGCTATAGGTATTAAATATACTTCCATATTCTACCTCCTATACTAGTCCTGAGAAGCCCATAAACGCGATAGACATAAGTCCAGCTGCGATTAGTGCAAGAGGCATTCCCTTAAGTGGTTCAGGTACATCAACAAGTTCTAGCTTTTCTCTTAGTGAAGAAAGTAGTATTAGTGCTAAGCCAAAACCAAGTGATGCGCCTATAGCGTTTGTAATTACTTCAAATATGTTGTATTCACTTTGAATGTTAAGTATAGCAACACCAAGTACCATACAGTTTGTTGTGATTAATGGTAAGAATACACCCATAGCTCCGTAAAGTGCTGGTGATATCTTCTTAATAACCATTTCAACAAATTGTACTAAGGATGCTATGATAAGTATAAATACAATTGTTTGTAAATATCCTAAGTTAAATGGGTTAAGTAGTAGTATTTGTACATAGTAAGTTATGATTGAAGCAAGTGTAACAACGAATGTTACTGCCACGCTCATACCTGTAGCTGTCTCTACCTTACTTGAAACACCAAGGAACGGACAAATTCCTAAGAATTGAGCGAAAACGTAGTTGTTTACAAAAATTGTAGAAATCAAGATCTTAAATATTGTTCCCATCTAGTTTTCCTCCTTCTTTTTGTTCTTTAATAAGTAAATGTTAAAGATGGCTACGAATATACCTAGAACAATGAATGCTCCTGGAGGAAGTACGAATAAACTAGCTCCTTGGAAGATTTGTTTGCCCCAGATTGATCCAGCGCCAATTAATTCTCTAACAAAACCTAACGCGCATATTGCGATAGCATATCCTAGGCCAGATGCTAAACCATCTATTATAGAGTAGAAAACATTGTTTTTTGATGCAAAGCTTTCAGCTCTTGCAAGTATCATACAGTTAACTACTATAAGTGGAATGAATAAGCCTAGTTGCTTATACATATCTGGTAAATATGCGTGTAATACTAAGTCTATGATAGTAACGAATGTTGCTATGATAACTATATATATAGGTATTCTTATCTTTGAAGGAATGATCTTTCTTAATAAAGAAATGAAAAAGTTTGAAAGGATTGTAACTATCATTACAGCAACTGCCATTGTAACTGAGTTTTTAAGAGTACTAGAGATGGCAAGTACTGAGCATAGACCAACTAATTGTGACAATATTGGGTTGCCGTCAACCATACCGTCTTTAAATATTTTTGATATCTTCATCTCGCACCTCTACTTTATCTTACTTAATGCGTCAATTGCTTGATTAACAGCTTCTACAGTTGCTCTTGAGGAGATAGTTGAGCCTGATATAGCTTGTATTTCTTCTCCAGAAGCAGTCTTTGATAAAACTAGTTCTTTGCTTGCATCTTTACCACCAAATTGATCTTTGAACTCATCATTTTCGATTCTATCACCAAGTGATGGTGTCTCTTTGTGTGATAAAACAAGTATTTTAGTAATCTTATCTTCTGCAACGCCTGTTAATATAACAACGTCTCCGCCATAACCTGATCCAGAAGTTTTGAATGTGTATCCTATAACTGAACCATCTTTTTTCGCTTCGTATATATCTTGAATCTTTTTGTTTTCACTCTTTAAGCTTTCAAGTTTTGCTGCATCAAGCTGATCAAAGCTATCAGCATCTGGAATTAATTCTTTGAAAGCAGCTTGAGTTTCTTCATATTCCCTTTGGTCTATGATAGGCTTAGTCAAGCTGTTTGTGTAAGATAAAACTCCGCCAGAGAAAGCTGCAATGATGAATAATATTAAACCAAGTTTTAATGTTTCTTTCATTTGCTCTTAACCTCCCCAAATACCTTAGGTGTAGTTAATGACTCGATTAATGGTGTTGCAGTGTTCATAAGTATGATTGCATATGAAACTCCTTCTGCCATACCGCCATATATTCTGATTATAGCAGTAATTAGACCGCAGCCTATTGCAAATATGATTCTACCATTAGGTGTTACAGGACATGTAACGAAGTCTGTTGCCATGAAGAAGGCTCCTAGTATAAGGCCTCCGCCAAGAATATGGTATGGCAATAAGCTAATGTCGACACCAAATGCTAGTAATAATACTGCTGTAGTTAAAATATATAAGCAAGGTATTTTCCAATCAATAACTTTCTTTACTATTAAGTAGATTCCGCCAAGAATCAATAGTATAGAACATGTTTCACCTATAACTCCACCGATGTTACCAATTGCCATGTCCATAAGTGATGGCAATTCAGCTGTTGTACCTGCCTTCATTAGTTGAAGTGGTGTAGCTGATGCTACTCCGTCAGGTGTGATGTAATTAGTTATAAGTCCTGGCCAAGATGCCATGATAGCTGCTCTTGCTCCAAGTGCCGGGTTCATAAAGTTTGAACCGATTCCACCGAAGATTTGTTTTACTATGCATATAGCAAAGAAACCGCCAAATACTGGCATCCACCATGGTGCACTTGCTGGTAAGTTAAATGCTAATAAAATTCCTGTGATTACAGCTGATAAATCGCTAACTGTAACTTTCTTTTTGAATAACTTTTGCATAAGTACTTCTGCTACAACACATGAAGCAACTGATACTACTGTTAGCATTAAAGCGTTCATACCGAAAAAGTAGATACTTGCTGCTAAAGCTGGTAGTAATGCTATGATAACGTCTAGCATCATCTTTTGAGTAGTATCCTTAGAACGCAAATATGGAGCTAAACTTACTCTGTAAAGCTTTTCTTCTTGTAAATTTTTATTTGTTTCCATATTTCCCTCCTATCTAGATCTTCTTAGAGATTGTTTTATCTCTCTCTTTGCTACTGAAATTCTTTCAGCTAAGAATCTCTTTGCAGGACAAACATATGAACAAGATCCGCATACAATACAGCTTTGAGCGTTGTATTTGTCGCACATCTTAAGGTTGCCTAGCTCTTGATATCTTGAGATATAAAGTGGCATTAAGTGTACTGGACAAGCTTCTACGCACTTACCGCATTTTATGCATTGGCTTTCTTCTTCATCTTTGTAGTCGTTATCAGTTAATAGGATTATACCTGATGTATTCTTTGATATAGGTGTATCTAATGAATATTGAGCAACACCTGTCATTGGTCCACCAACAATAACTTTTGTAACATCGCCATTAAAACCGCCAGCTTGTTCAACTAGATCTCTAATAGATGTTCCAACATATGCGTTGATGTTCTTAGGTGTTTTTACTCCGTTACCTGTAACTGTAACTACTCTCTTATGTGATACGTGACCAAATGTTACTGCATCGTAGATAGCTACGAAGGTACCAACATTACTTACAAATGTATTAACATTCTTAGTTCTTCCTCCTTGAGGAACTTTTCTACCTAAAATAGAGTCAACCATTCTATAAGCGTCCCCTTGAGGGAATTTAGTTTTAAGTACTGCTACTTTGATGAACTTGTCATCTTTTAATTTTTCTTCTAGTAGATCTATAGCGTCTTGTTTATTATCTTCAATTCCTATGTAAGCACTGCTAACATTAAGATATTTCATAACTATCCTAAGGCCGCCTATCATTCTGTCTGAATATTCAAGCATCATTCTGTGGTCACATGTCAAGAACGGCTCGCATTCAGCAGCATTGATGATTATAGTGTCTATGGTGCCATCATCAGACGATTGTAATTTTGCAAATGATGGGAACGCTCCTCCACCCATACCTATAATTCCTGCTTCTTTAATTAGTTCGATGATTTTTTCTTTAGATAAGTTTCTAAAGTCACCGTAACCTTCCATTAAAAGTTCACTACTGTTTGGATTGCCTAGTGCTTCTAATTCTTCATCACTTGCTTTTTCAATAGTGATTGAATTAACTAACCATCCTCCTGTAGTGTAAACTTTGCCAATATCTCTAACTATACCAGAAATACTTGCATGAACAGGAGCAAATAAAGATGCATCGCTGTCACCAATCTTTTGGCCTTCTCTAACGAAGTCGCCCTTTTTAACAAGTGGTGTACATTCCGCACCTACGTGTTGATTTAGTGGAATAACAACTTTATTAGGCTCTTTTTGCTCTTCAATAGCTTGTTTTTCTGATAATTCCTTGTACTCGGGCATATGAACGCCTCCAGTAAAGGTTTTAAGTATTGACATAAAATCACCCCATTTCACAAATAAATATTATAACATTAAATTCGAATAATATCAAGACTTTGCGCTCACAATAATTAAATCTTTTATCTTCGAATAAAGGTTTTGAAAATTAATCTTGCCATCAAATATCATATTCTCTTTAAATATTAAAGCATTTTTCTCATAGCCAAGTGGTATATATATCTTTTCATCTTGAAGAAAATTATTTATTTCTTTGTATTCTATCTTATTAGTATATAAATTATTAAGTAGAGCCTCATATCTATCGTCTGAGTAGCCCATAAAGTTATTAGCGGACCTATTTGAAAACATATAGCTTAGATCAAAGGCGTTGTTAACTAGGTACTCACCAACATAGATGTCATATTTCTCATTAAAGCTAATCTTGCTCGCATCCTTAGCAAGCATCTCTACTTTAAAGCCTGCGTTATCTAGCTGTGTGTAAATAATATTTGCAATCGCTCTTTTCTTCGCATCGTTTTTATTATATAGTATGCTTAGCTTAATAAGTTTATTATTTTTATCGACGTACTGATGATTTTCGTTCTTCTTTATACTTAGCTTAGATAGATCCTCTTTCTCTTTTATATCGTGAAGGCCAAAAATTGATTCTTCAGGATAAAAGCCTTGGCATAAAGCTAAATTGCTTGAGAACACCTCTTTATTGATCAGTTCCTTATTTATGCTAGCTTCAACTAGCTTTCTTAAGTCAATTGATGGCTTCTTCTTATGGTTAAAGCCAATATAATAAAGCTTATTCGATGGAAATTCAATCACAGAATACTTTGAGCTGTTTAAAAACGCTGAGTAATTTGAATCAAAAGCCGTATATATATCAAGCTTACCCGTTTCGAATATGCCCTCAATATTAGCAGGGTTCTCTATGACTATGCCTGTAACTGTGTCAATGGATGCTTGGCCATTGAAGTAGGACTTGTTTTTCTCTAAGATAAGTAATTTATTGTTCTCATATGACTTAAACTTGAATGGTCCTGTGCCATTAGGCGTGTAATTGTTGTAGTCATCTGTTGATGATATGATAGGAAAAGTTAATTTATACAAATTATTTTGACTCGCACTTGCAAATTTAACTTCTACACTATTATTATCAAGTCTATTGATAGTGAAATTTGCTGATCCATTAAAAATTTTATTTCCTTCGTCATTTATTAAATTATAATAAAAGGACCTATCCTTATTATTTAAGATATAAATATATGAAAAGATAACATCATCCGCACTTAAAACTTTGCCGTTATGAAATTTAACGCCCTCTCTTAACTTGATTCTATAAGTTCTCTCATCCACCTTTTCTACCGAACTCGCTAGCAAATTATTTAATGAAGAGTCATCATTAATCTCTAAAAGGCTTGAGTAAATAAGGTCTTTAAAGTAATAATAGTATAGGTTGTCATTAAGTATAGGATTAAATGTCTTAAATGGTGTTAAAGGCAGATTGATATTGCCTCCCTGAGATAGTAGATAAGCTTCACTCGCCTCGTTTTGTGCGCCTTCGTTATCATCAGTTTTCTTGCAAGAAATTAGACTTACGCAAAGCACTAATACTAATATTAATAATATTTTCTTTTTCATTTGCTAAAGTCCTCCAATATACTTGAAAGCTCATCTAGAAAAATTCCATACTTGTCCATAAAGTTAATGATATTTCTTGTCAATCTAATTTCTCTTACATATTTTCTTGTCTCTTCGAAATCCACGTAATTATCCATTTCATTTTTATTGTAGCCTTCAGCATTAATCCAGCGCTTAGCATTTTCAGGACCTGCGTTGTATGCAAGGAGCGCATGCTCTTCATCTGAATCCATAAGCTTCATTAAGTATGACAAGTAATATGTCCCTAGTCTAATATTGTTATCAGCAGCTTCAATCCTGTAATCATCTATATTTAGCTTGTCCATAAGCCACATAGCTGTCGACGGCATAAGCTGCATAAGACCTATAGCGCCCTTTGATGAAACCGCCGTCTCCTTAAAGCGTGACTCCTTAAATATAACTGCCTTGACAAATGATTTATCTACACCGTATTCTGTAGAGTACTTATCTATGATATCATCATACTTTCTAGGTATAAAATATATATATACTAGCTCAATAACAAATATTATTAAGAATAGTTTTATTAAAAATTTAATTAGCTTCTTCATTTATTCTCTCCAAAGTTTTCAAGACCTCTCTTTTTAGATCAGAATGAGTAGAATTGTTTAATATAATGTAGCCAGATGCCTTAAGCTTTTTATCATTCGTAACACGAGTATCTATCCTAGATACAGCCTCTTCTTTAGTAATATTGTTTCTATTCATAAGTCTTTCAACTTGTATATCTTTATCAATATCTACAAAGATTATGCCTTTTATCTCAATATTTGCTTCATCAAAATATTTTTTCGCTTCAAAAAATACTGGCACTTCGATAAAATTAATGCCATCTATGAGCATATCTTTGATTTTTTTATAAACAAGAGGATGCACAAAGGCTTCCACCTTTTCTTTAAAGGCAGTATCTGTAAATATAGCGCATCTCATCTTATCTTTATCAAGCTTTAAGCCTCCTGCAAAATATTCTTCGCCTATTAGAGCTTTAAAACTCTTTAAAAATTCTTCATCCTTATATAGCTCCTTCACTACATCATCCGCGCTGATGGTCATATATCCTTTATCAGCAATGATTTTCAAAACAGATGACTTTCCTGAAGCAATGGAGCCAGTCAAAATATAATTATTTTGCATTGTACCAATTATCCGCTTGATTTATATCAACTTTTAGATCCATATTAAGGCCTTCAATATTTTCCATTAGATCCTTGATTATGTCTTTAACTCTATCCGCTTCTTCATTCTTTACTTCAACAACGATTTCGTCGTGAACAGTTACAATTATATGAGCATCGATATCTTCTTCTCTAAATTTATTGAATATCTTAACGATGGCGATCTTGATTATATCCGCACTAGTGCCTTGTATAGGCATATTAAGCGCAACTCTTTCGCCAAAAGCTCTTATATTGTAGTTTGAATTTTGAAGCTCTGGTATATTTCTTCTTCTATTGAAAAGTGTCTTTACATAGCCATCTTCTTTAGCTTTTTCTACCACGTCATTCATATACTTGTGAACGCCAGAGAATTTTTCAAAATAGTTGTCGATATATTCTTTAGCCTCTTTTCTTGAAATCTTTAGGTCTTGTGACAATGAATAATCGCTTATACCATAAACAATGCCGAAGTTAACAGCCTTTGCTCTACTTCTGTGCTCACCATCAACCTCGTCAAATGGAATGCCAAAAACCTCCGAAGCTGTCTTTCTGTGTATATCTAAGCCCTCTTCAAAAGCGTGCAGCATCTTTTCATCATTGGCAATGTAGGCAAGTATCCTTAGCTCGATTTGTGAGTAGTCGCTATCAAGCAGTGTGTAGCCGTCCTCGCTCACAAAGGCTTTTCTAATCTTTCTACCAGCCTCAGTCCTTATAGGAATGTTTTGAAGATTTGGATCTTGTGATGAAATCCTTCCAGTCGCTGTATTTGTTTGATTAAAGTAGGAGTGTATCCTGCCAGTCTCGTCAATTAGGTCCTTAAGACCGTCAATATATGTTGATTTAAGCTTTTGATAAGTTCTGTACTCAACGATTTGATCCGCAATTGGATGCTTATTTGAAAGCTTCTCCAAAACCTCAGCATCAGTCGAATAGCCCGTCTTAGTCTTTTTGATAGGCTTGATGCCGAGCTTATCAAATAGTATTTCACTTAGCTTTTTAGGAGAATTTACGTTAAATTCTTCACCAGCTAAGCTAAATATAATTCTTTCCTTTTCCTTAATAAGTTCGTCATATTCGTCTCCAAGCCCTAGCAATTCATCTCTGTCGACCTTAAAGCCTGTAAATTCCATATCTGCCAAAGCTTCACTAAGCGGAAGTTCTATATCGTAGAAAAGAGTTTTTTCGTCTAAACTATCGATCTTTTCCTTGAGTATTGGATAAACATCTTTTATAGTCTTGATCTCATTACTTAAGACTTCGCTTGCCACATCCATGTCAATGGCTGAAACCACTTTAGTCCTAATTTTTTCCTTCTTATATATATCGTCAAATGAATTTATTTGTCTTTGCAAATAGTCCATAGCCATGTTTTGTATGCTATAGTTTGACTTGTTTGAATCAATTAAATAGTAGGCGATGGCTGTGTCAAAAGCAAAGTTTTTAATCAATATACCTTCTTTTTGCGCTAAGACATAAGCCTTTTTAATGTCATGCGAAACTTTTTTAATATTTTCGTTCTCTAAAATATTCTTTATACAAGATAAGTTATCAGTCTTAATTATATAAACTTTGTCTAGTATAAAACTTATATATAAAATATCTGAAGTAAAGTATTTGTCAGTGTCTGTAGTGATATTAAAGATAAACTCATCCTTAAGTTTATCAAGAGCCTTTATATTATCTTCATCAAGTATTTCTATTTCTAAATTATTTTCCGCTACTTCTATTTTTTTACTGTCTTCTAAAGAGTTAAGTCTAGAATTTAGTTCTAATTCTTCAAAAATTTCTCTAAGCGCATCATTGTTAGCATCATTTATTTTATAATCTTCGATATCCATAGATATATCAACATCTTTAACAATAGTCGCAAGCTTTTTAGATAGAAAGGCCATGTCCTTGCCATCTTTTATCCTTTGATTAGTCTTATTATCTTTAAGTTCGTCAATATGCTCATAAAGATTTTCTATAGTTCTGTACTCACTAAGTATTTTTAAAGCAGTCTTCTCCCCAATGCCGTAAATACCAGGGATATTATCTGATTGATCGCCCATAAGAGCCTTTAAGTCGATAAATTCGTCGGGACTAAGACCATAAACCTCGTTCATCTTTTCTATATTATATGTATCAAACTCACTTACGCCCGTCTTAGTGATGATAACGTCTGTATCGTCCTTAATTAGCTGTAAGTAGTCCTTGTCCCCTGTTATAAGCAGCTTCTTAACGTTCTTATCATCAATCATAGTCAAAGTGCCTGCAAGGTCGTCTGCCTCAAAGCCGGCCTTGTCCAAAACCTTTATGCCCATCTTATTAAGTATGTCCTTAAGTATTGGGAATTGAACACTTAGCTCATCAGGAAACTTCATTCTATTGCCTTTATAATCATCATAGATATCTTTTCTAAAAGTTTTTTCTTTTCTATCAAAGACCACACAGATGTATTTTGGACCGTAGTCAGCCTTAATCTTGTCAAGCATGTTTAAAAAGCCATAAATACCGTTAGTAAATATGCCTTTCTTGTTACTCAATAATCTAATTGCATAAAAAGCTCTGTTAAGTAAGCTTGAACCGTCTATAATTACAAAATTTTCCACTATCATCACCTGCTAATATCTTAACATTAAATGAGGTATTTGTCAATTGCTTAGAATCACAAACAAAGCCAATTCAATATAATTTTAAGAATTATTTTAGGCGCAAAAATAAAAAACGTTAAATAATACAAGTAAGTTATGAAAATTACACTGATTATTATTAAACGTTATTTTTATTTTGACATATTTCTTCAATTGATGTATAATATATAATGGATGGAGGGTGAGCAAGACCTCTGTCTACTCGTTATTCGACTGTTGGAGAGCTATTTTTATAGCTCTTCAATTTTTTTGTGTGTTGACCACAATAAAAAAGATCAAACTAAAGCTAGTTTGATCATATATGGCGGGAGTATGTGCGAATCGAACACACCTATGAAGCTACAAACCCCACATGCACGGTTTTGAAGACCGGAGAGCCCACCAGGACTCATCTACCCCCAGACTTACTTATTATAGCATAATTAAAGCTATTTTACAAGTATTTTATATTATTAAGACATTTTTTAGAAAAAATAAAGAAAATTTAAAAAAAGTCTTGCTATTTCTATAAATTTATGGTAAAATATCAATGTTATGAAATTTGGAGGTGAGATTATTGGCAAACATTAAATCTGCGAAGAAAAGAATATCAGTTAGTAAAAATAAAACTTTAGTAAATAAATCTAGAAAGACTGAGCTTAAGAACCTTATAAAGAGATTTGAATTATTGGTTAACGAAGGCAAAACAGATGAAGCTAGAGAAGTACTTAAAGTTATAGATAAAAAATTAAAGAAGGCTGAACAAAGAAACTTATTCCACAAGAATAAAGTAGCTAGAAAGATGAGTAGATTAACTCACAAGTTAAATAAGGCTGTTTAGTTAGAAGAGACCTTATTGTCTCTTTTAACTAAATTAAATTTTTTTAAGAAATTTTAAAAAAACCCTTTACAAATTAGAATTCTTGTTGTATAATGGTAAGGTAGTTTTGGACCATTAGCTCAGGTGGTAGAGCAACTGACTCTTAATCAGTGGGTCCAGGGTTCGAGTCCCTGATGGTCCACCACGAAGAAACGTGTATTTGCACGTTTCTTTTTTTATCTTTTTTATTGTTTATCTCCCCCATATGTATTATAATATAGATATGAAGGAGTGATTCAATGAGTAAAATACTGAATTTTAAAAATAAGAACGACGATCAAAACGCAAAAGATAATAAATCATATACAAAAACCATTGCAACTAAGCCTTATAGTTTCACCTACGCTAATTACAAGAGCGGGCTTATCCTTTCTTATATATATATATATGACAAGTCTTATGAGGTGAAGAGTTATTACGAAGCGTATGAGCTTATGCTTAAGATTCTTTCTCATGATTATGGTGAGGCTATATTAAAATATTTTGATGAGAATGCCTTAAGTTCTACTAAGAGCTCTGACTTTACTAGACCTTATAAGTTTATAAATGTCTATATTGAAACAAAGCTTGAAACGAAAAAGCTGCTTAAGCAAATGGATGAGCTAGCCAAACTTTGCGGCGTTAATTATTATCTATTATCAAATAAAAAGAAACTTAAGATTAATAGCACAAACGAAAGATATATCTCCTGGCTAAGTTACTCAAGCATTAGCGCAGAGGATGATGCGGCTCTTAAAAAGATGAGTGAAGACGAAATTAAAAACAATTTTGCGAGTGATCTTGTCTTTGGAACGGCTGGCCTTAGGGGTAAGCTTGGTCTAGGCACAAATATGATGAACGTCTACACAGTAAAGCTCGCTGCCAAAGCTATCGCCCTAGTCCTTAAAGATAAATTTGATACGCCATCTGTAGTCATCGGCTATGACACAAGGTACATGTCAGAGGGCTTTGCTCATCTTAGCAAAAACATCTTCACAAATGAAGGCATCAAGGTATACCTCTTTGATGAAGCATTGCCAACGCCTTTCGTGAGCTATGGCATAAGGCATTACAAGGCATCTGCTGGGGTTATGGTGACTGCGAGCCACAATCCAAAGGATTACAACGGCTACAAGGTTTACAACGGGCACGGTTCACAAATACTTGAGGAGATGGCTGAGCTTGTGCAAAATAAAATGAAGTCTGTGAACTTTGATAAAATTTCTATTACAGAGAAAAATGATAAATATCTAAAAATGATTGACGATGAATTTTTTGCTTCATATTACAAGGACCTCTACTCTATCAAAATGGATGTAGACGTGGATAAAGATATAAATTTCGTTTACACACCTCTTAATGGTACTGGTCTTAAGCCTATTGTCAAAGTGATTAAGGATTTTGGCTTCACAAATTATCATATACCTAAAATTCAAGAGCATCCTGACCCTGACTTTACTAGCTGCCCTTACCCTAATCCAGAGTTTAAAGAGGCTTTTAACGAGGCTATAAAACTCGCGAAAGATAAAAAGGCAGATGCGATATTCGCAAGCGACCCCGACTGCGACAGAATTAACATGGCTGTTAAAAAAGATGGTGAATACATTATTTTGGATGGCAACAGAGTCGGCGCTCTTATGCTTGACTTCATTCTTAGTCATAGCAAGCCCGCAAAGACTTCGTATCTAGTTAAGTCCATAGTTACATCGGATTTTGCAAAAGCCATTGCCGAGGACCATGGTCTTGAGTCCGCTGACGTTTTGACTGGCTTTAAGAATATCTGTAAGCTTGCTAATGACTTTGAAAATGTTAGTGACAAACACTTTTTCTTCGGCTTAGAAGAGAGCATAGGCTATGTCTATAGAGATTTTGTAAGAGACAAAGACGCTGTTAACGCCTTCATGGTGCTTATACAAATGACCGCTTATTATAAAAAGCAAAATATAAATATCTTGGATTATTTAAATAGTCTTTACGAAAAGTACGGCTACTTCGTTCAAGCGCAAGAGTCCATAGTCTTCGAAGGACTTGACGGCAAGGATAAGATGGCTAAGATTATGGATAAGTTCAGAAATAATTACAAGACGGGGATTGATGGACTTAAATTTATTAAGAGAGTCGACTACTTAAATGATGAAACTGGTCTAGATAAGTCAAATGTGCTTAAGTACTACATCGATGACTACTCATGGATAGCGATCAGGCCATCGGGTACTGAGCCAAAGATTAAGTTCTATTTCTCGATAAGAGCAGATAATGAAGCTGAAGCAAAAAAAGAATTAGATAGAATTAAAACTATTGTTTTAGAAAAAATTAAATAATTTCGCACTATAAATGGCTATGAAATCAATCATAGCCATCTTTTTTCTGTATCCAATTAGTCGTCTATAAGCGCGTCTAGCTCTTCAAGTCTATCTATCCAAGCTAGCTCATCTTTCTTAGCTTGCTTCTTTACTTTTTTATGCTTAGTACCTTTATCATCATTAAATAAAGATAAAAGTAAGATTATTGGAAAGAAGATTATCATAAATATGACTTTCACTAAAGCCATTAGCATCTTAATAATCATAAGCCTACTTCTCCACTACTTCTGAAACATTATCACGCTTAATTACTTCAAAAGTCTTGTCGCCGATGTTCGATAGATACTTCGAGTGCGTAACCATAATTATCTGCCGATTGAAGCTCTCGCTCACCTTGGATAAAAATTCAGCAACATTATAAATGTAGTCTTCTGAAACGAATTTTGCTGGCTCGTCAAGAAGTATCGGCCCTTCGATCTTGGGATTAAATACTTCTATCATTGCGAAGCGCAGTGCAAGTGAGATTATATCAACATAGCCCCCGCCTCTTTGCTCTTGTGGGTCAGTCAATATCTTCTCGCCATCGACCTCGTCTTCTAGGAAAAAGTCGACAGCGACCTTACCATTGATACTCTTCTCTTCAATCACAAACTTGCTTTGCGAAGCAAATATCTCGTGAAGTGCGCCTGTAACCATATTCTCAATGCTCTTTATAGCCTCTTTTCTAGCGTAGTCACTCGTCTTTTCTAAAAGCAGCTTAGTCTTTTCGAAAATCATGTTCTTCTCGTCAAGGCGCTCTGCCTCTTTCGCAAGTGATGCCTTCTTATCAAGTAGCATCTCTTTCTTGGTCTTGTCTTGCAAAATCTTGTTCTCTAGAGACTTATTAAATTTTTTAATTCTGTCTATCTCTAAAGTATAATTATTCATTGTCTTTCAAAAGCTCCTCAGCCTTAGTAATATCTGTAGCTATTTTATTTTCTAAATTCTTTATCTCTGCTTCAAGATTATCTGGCTCAATACCAAGGGCTTTTATCTCTTTAAGGATATTTTCCCTATCATTAAGAAGTATATTAAGCCTTTCTTCGTACTTCACCTTATTCAGTTTTGCCTTGTCTAAACTGTCCTTCAAGGCCTCAAGTCTGTTTGTATAATCCATAATATCACCTTTATAAATATTCTTTAACAATCATGTCAATGTGCGCCTTATCAACGTCCGAGTTGCAATACGGGCACTTCTTCAGCTTAATTAATAACTCTGTATACTCTTTTAAGTCTCTGTTTAAATTTTCATCGTTATCCTTAATAAAGTATCTACCCTTGTCAATGGATGCCGATACATCGCCCAAACGCTTTTTGAGTTCATTTAGCTTAGTAAAAGCGTTTAAGTTCCTCGCTATGGTATTGTCAATGTCGAGCTTTTCTGTTATATTTTTACTTTTCTTGTAAATAGCCTCAGTATTATTAATTTCATTTTTAATCTTATCGAGCCTTGTCTTGTAAGTTTTGTAGCTTTCTAAAACTTCGTAAGCCTTCGCAGTGCTCGATATAAGCGCTTCGTTTGATAATACTTTGTCGAAGTCCTTTATTCTTTCAAGTAAATAGTCTTTATTTTTCTTATTATCATCAAGTCTAGCTTTAAGTGAATTTATCAGCTTTAATTTTTCTACTGAGTCTTCTATATTTTTAGTAAGTGTCTCTCTATCCTTAAGTAATTTTTCTTCCTTTTCAATATCCTTATACGCTAATATCTTTTCGTCAAGCTCTTTAATCTCTTCGTTTATCCTCTTGATATCCGACTTTTGTGATTTTATATCCTTATTCGTATCGTCAATGGCTTTGTCAACGACATCTAAATTATACATCTTGCCGATAAGAGCCGACTTTTGTGTCGCCGTATAGCTAAACATAAAAGGTCCATCGTGCTGAAACTGTATGTTGAAGTTTATGTCATTAGCCTTATCAAGCGTAATCTTTTTTATCTTCATCACGTTTGATACTTCAGGCGGAAGCCCTGTCCTTAAGCTGTTAAACTCTTGAACTTCGCCAGTCTTTTCATTGTAAATAATGTATAGATTTTCTTTTTTTGAGCGCTTTCTTTCAACCGAGTAGTCATTGTTAAAGTAAAGTCTGACTGAAACAAAGTCTTCGTTGTTCCTTAGCATGCCCATGCCTTGTGGCTCATTAAAAAGTACCCAGCGTAACGCTCTTAGTATCGACGTCTTGCCATTGTCAGATGGTCCGACGATGACGTTTAGTCCATCATCAAAGTCAAGCGAAGTGAATTTATGCGACTGAAAATTTATTAGATCTATCTTATTAATCTTGACCATGAATATCTTCCTCCGCTTTCTCTAAACGCTTCTTCGCCTCATCTATAACTTCTTTTTCAACGCCTTCAGCCTTGATTATCTCTTCGAAAACGCTATAGTAGTCATACTTATCAAAGTCAGCAGCTTTTTTTATGGTGTTCTCAAAATTAAGAACTTCTAATTTATCATTCTTGTGCTTTTCGATATACTCCCTATCTAAGACCTCATATCCAGGTTTTGCACACTTCACATTGATAAGCTCAATCTTTGGTTTTAAATCATCATTGATCTCGATTAAAGCGTACTGAGGCATCCTCTTGTACTCTTCAGTAGTGTTTGAGCACCTTGTAAGTGAGCCTGGATTTAAAAACGTCCTGCCATTGAGGCTAATCACGCCAAAGCCTGTGTGGTAGTGGCCCGAAAGTGTAAGGTCGGCCTTAGTATTGATTATATCAGTAACAACAGTGTGTTCTATCTCTTTTATAAATGGCTTTTCTAATAGCATGCCATGAACAACATTGATTAGGAACTCGCCATCTTTCTTATCATATTCACTTAGTAAATAGGCTTCTTTATCTTCAGCGTCCATCTTGTATATATATGGTGTGCCTATGATTTTAACGCTATTACCATTAGCAAAGTTCTCTTCAATGGTACTTTCTCTATCAAGCATCTTGACTGCGCCAAATGACTCGAGTAAGCCTAAATGCGTTCTAGGAAGCGTATCAGGATTACGTCCATAGATGTCGTGATTGCCGCTAACGATGTAAAATTTTATATTATGCTCTTTTAAATAAAAAAGAATCCTATTAAATTTAACAAGACAAATAGTTGAAACGGTTGGAGTATCAAAAAGATCTCCACCGTGAACTATAAAATTAACATTGTTTTCTACTGCAAAGTGAGCAGCCTCGTCAATCTTATTAATTACCGTTTCAAAATAATTATCAAGTCTATTTATAGGATTTTTTTCTTTTATATGTGTATCTGTTATAAATACAAATTTCATTATATCAACTTATTCTTCTGTGTTTTGTTCTGCTTCTTCTACAGCTACTTCGTCTTCTCTTTTGCAAGCTTGTCTAACCTTTAATGCTATCTCTTCCATAAGCTCAGGTTTTTCTTTGAATAATTGTTTAACATTTTCTCTTCCTTGACCAAGCTTTTCGTCATTGTATGAGAACCATGCACCAGCCTTGTCAACTATACCTTTGCTAACCGCAACATCCAAGATATCACCTTCCTTGGATATCCCTTCACCATACATAATATCAAATTCAACTACCTTAAATGGAGGAGCAACTTTGTTCTTAACAACTTTAACACGAACTTTATTACCTATGATTACATCCTCTTTTTTACCACCTGCCGAAGTCTCTTCTTTTTGCTTGATTACATCAAACTTTCTTATATCAAGTCTAACTGATGAATAGAACTTCAACGCCTTACCACCAGTAGTTGTTTCAGGGCTGCCAAACATGACCCCAATCTTTTCTCTTAATTGGTTAATAAATATTACTGTTGAATTTGTTTTTGATATAACACCAGAAAGCTTTCGCATTGCTTGTGACATAAGTCTTGCTTGTAGACCTATAGTCGCATCCCCCATAGCTCCTTCGATTTCAGTCTTAGGTACAAGGGCTGCAACTGAGTCAACAACAACTAGATCAACAGCGCCGCTCCTAACAAGTGCTTCAGCAATGTCAAGACCTTGTTCACCATTGTCTGGTTGAGACACTATAAGCTTATCGATGTCAACACCCAAGTTTCTTGCATATTGAGGATCCAAAGCGTGTTCTGCGTCTATGAAAGCAGCTGTGCCGCCTTTCTTTTGACATTCTGCTATTACATGTAGTGTTAAAGTAGTCTTACCACTTGATTCTGGTCCGTAGATCTCGATGATTCTTCCCTTTGGTATACCACCAATGCCTAAAGCCATGTCAAGTGACAAGCAGCCAGTTGGGATGCTTTCAATATTAAGCTTAGCGTGGTCGCCAAGTCTCATTATTGAGCCCTTGCCAAAATCTTTCTCAATCTTTTTCAAAGCTTCATTAAGAGCTTTTTCTTTTTCGTTCATGTCCATTTTTTCACCTCTATTATTTACTTATTATTTCTAATATTAAATCGATTAAATCGTTCTTCGCTTCTTCTATTATATCACATCTTGAGCCGCTGTAAATCTTTTTATGTAAATATTGATGATTTTTATAGCTTAGTCCATAGTAAACAAGCCCAACCGGAATCCCGTCATATGATGTTGGCCCAGCGCTTCCTGTTATAGCATAGACAATGTCACTTTCGAAAAGCGCCTTAGCTCCATCAAGCATGGCCGATAGTACTGCGATAGATACTGGAGTATATTTATCAATCAAGTCGCTAGCCACCTTTAGTGTATTTATCTTAACCGATGACTGATACGAAACTAATGTTCCGCAAAAGACATCTGATGCGCCAGCTACCTTAACTAGTTCGCTCGATACAAGGCCTCCTGTTATCGATTCAGCGCCTGAAATGCTTAAATTATTTTCTTTTAATATTTCAATAATCTTATTGCATTGTTCCATTGAATACTTCCCTGTTTTTATATAGGTAGTTTATCATTGATAAAACTGTTAGTGCTACTGATATATATAGCAAAACTTTTCCTATGATGAACATTGTTCTATTTATTAATATAATTGTTAAGAAGAAGAATATTACTGAGAAAAACTGTGTTGTCGTCTTAAGCTTACCGAAGATATCTGCTGCTATGGATATATTTTTCTTCGCAGCAAGCATCCTAAAGCCCGAGATAAGTAATTCTCTAAACAAAACTACTATGACTACCCATGGTTCAACAAAGCCCCTTTCTATAAACAAGATGAAGGCGCTTAGTACAAGTATCTTATCTGCTATAGGGTCTATGAACTTGCCAAAATCAGTGATCATATCATACTTTCTAGCAACGTAGCCATCTAAAAAGTCACTAAATGATCCCAAAAGGAATATCGCTAGACTTGATATACCACTTTGATCATAGTAATAGCTTAATACAAAAATAGGTAGTAATAATATCCTAAAAATTGTAATTTTATTTGCTAGGTTCATAAATTTCACCTCTTAAGTCATAGTCAAGTGCTTCTGTAATCTTGACATCTACAAAGCTACCTGGGCTTAGCTCCTCATCGCTACTTAAGTAAATTACTCCGTCTACATCAGGAGCATCCATAAAGCTTCTTAGAATGTATTCACCAGCGTCTCCATCTTCAACTAAGCACTTCATAACTGTTCCCACTCTCTTCTCATGACTTTCTCTTGAGATATCCATTTGCGCGTCCATAATCTCGTCTCTTCTACTTCTCTTAGTCTTTTCATCAAGCTTCTCGCTAAAAGAGTAGCTTCTTGTGCCTTCTTCATCACTATATTCAAAGACGCCAAGCTTATCGAATTTTTCTTTCTTAATAAAAGCAAGTAGCTCTTCAAAATCTTCTTCTCTCTCACCTGGGAAGCCGACTATAAATGTTGTTCTTAAAACTAAATCATCTATATTAGTCCTTAGTTTTGTGATTAAATCATGAATTTCATCTTTATTGATATGTCTATTCATCATCTTAAGAACGTGGTCTGATGCGTGTTGAAGTGGTATATCCATGTACTTAAGTATTCTATCTGATGAGTTAAATGTTTCGATTAGTTCATCAGTAATATTGTCTGGATATAGATACATAATTCTGATCCAAGGCATTTTAGTCCTTTCAAGTATTGCTTTTAAAAGCATATCTAAAGATGGCCTTGAGTATATGTCCATTCCATAATCTGTTGTATTTTGTGCGATAAGTATAACTTCTCTCGTGCCAAGCTTATATAAATGATTTATCTCATTAACTACATCGTCAATTGACCTCGATCTAAGTCTGCCTCTAAGCTTTGGTATTATGCAATAAGAGCAGTTATTGTTACAGCCCTCAGCTATCTTGACGTATTCAGTGATGTCTGCTGCATCTTTCTCTATATATTCAATATCTGCGTTGATGTTATCGATGTAAACATCATCTTTATTGTTTTCTTCATATTCTTTAATTATTTCGGAAATATTTTGAAAATTACCTGTACCAACTATAATGTCTATCTCAGGAATCTCTTCTTTTAGCTCTTTTGAGTATCTTTGAGCAAGGCAGCCGCTAACTATAATCTTAGCGCCTTCCTTTTTTTGATTAATCATATCAAAGATAGCCTCTATCGACTCTTCCTTCGCTGCATTTATAAATGAACAAGTGTTTATGATTATATAATCAGCTTCATTCGGATTATTTATTATACTGTAGTAATGATTCTTTAATTTATATGCCATAGTTTCTGAGTCTACATCATTTTTTGAGCAGCCCATAGTAAGTATAAATACTTTATTCAAGTCCGTCACCGCTTTCACTGTATAAATTTTCTAAGTCTTCTTCTTCAATAAGTACTTTTCTTGGCTTTGATCCATCGTAGCCGCTAACAACGCCCATCTCTTCCATTTGATCGACGATTCTTGCCGCACGTGAGTAACCTATCTTAAGCTTTCTTTGTAAGTATGATATCGACGCTTGTCCATCAGCTACAACTAACTTAACCGCATCATTATATAGCTCGTCCTTATCGTCTTGCATTGTTTGACTAGTGTTATTTGTTGTGATGGATTCAACCGCCTCTTGATTGTAATTTGCTTCACCTTGATTTCTGATGAAGTCGCAAACACTCTTAACCTCTTTATCGCTTACAAAGGCGCCTTGAACTCTGATTGGCTTTGATAGATTCGATGGGTAATAAAGCATATCGCCCTTGCCTAGTAGTTTTTCTGCACCACTCATGTCAAGTATAGTTCTTGAGTCTATTTGAGAAGAAACTTGGAAGGAAATTCTAGAAGGTATATTTGCCTTTATCGTTCCTGTAATAACATCGACCGATGGTCTTTGTGTCGCTACAATTAGGTGCATGCCTGCCGCTCTCGCCATTTGAGCAAGTCTACAGATAGCGTCTTCGACCTCTGCTGCAGCAACCATCATTAAGTCAGCAAGCTCGTCTATAATTATAACGATTTGAGGCATCTTTTCAGTGATAGTATCAAGCTCGTTATAGCTTTGCATGTCCTTAACATTGTTCTTCGCGAATAATTGGTATCTTCTCTCCATCTCTTGAACCGCCCAATTTAGTGAGAATTGCGCCTTTTTAGCATTTGTCACTACCGGTATCAATAGATGAGGAATATTGTTATAAACGTTTAATTCAACAACTTTCGGGTCAATCATGATTAATTTCACTTCATCAGGTCTTGCCTTATAAAGTATACTCATGATTATGGTGTTGATACAAACACTCTTACCTGAACCCGTTGCCCCTGCTATAAGTAAGTGAGGCATATTGGCGATAGAACTGATGATGGTATTGCCTGTAACATCTTTTCCTAGAGCAAGCGGCAATTTTGATTTTAGATTTCTAAATTCATCGCTATCCAAAATTTCTTTTAGTAGAAGTGTATCCTTATGCTTATTAGGTACTTCTATGCCGACTGCGCTCTTGCCTGGTATAGGTGCAAGTATCCTTATATCAGTCGTTGCTAGTGCTAGCGCTAAGTTATCTGATAGGCTTAGTATCTTACTTACCTTTACGCCAGCTGCTAGACTTATTTCATATGATGTAATAGTTGGACCTCTGTTAACGCCAATTACCTTGGCGTCGACGCCAAAGTTATTAAGTGTATCTTGAATAATTTTGATATTGTCCTTAATCTCTCTGCCTTTTGAATTAGTGTTACTTACTTCGACTTCTTTTAGAAGATTTAGTGACGGGAATTCGTAATGAATTATGTCTTCATTATGAATTTCTTTTTCTATATCAATTTCTCCACCAGTATCTTCTGTCTTTTCACTTTCTTTTTTACTAGGCTTAGCTTTTCTCTCAGGCTTTTTGTTCTCATTTGCTATATTAACTTCACTTGGCTTATCAATTCTGTCAGTACTATTAGCCCTTGATGAGTCATTAATATTTATATCAATAAAATCATCATCAAGGCCTTCAATCTTAATATCGTTATGATTTGAAGTATTATTAACATTGTCTATATCTTTTACATCATCTTCATAATTAAAAATATCATCAGAAGACATTATCTTTCTATTCTTCTTCTCTTCTCTCTTTACTTTAATCTTTTCTATGCTATTTTCAACGCCATCTTGAAGCTTATTCATAGTATTGTCAGTTGTTTTAACTATATCAGCTCTGTTGATGCTAGTTAAGCTATATATGTTAATTATGTTTATAATAACTAGAACGATAACTGTTCCAACGCCGCCAAAAAGCCTGTAGAACAAGTAACCAACTACTCCGCCTATAAGTCCGCCTGAGTTTAATTCACTTGCTAGCTCTGTCGCTTGAGATACGTGCGAAGAGAATGAGCTCATGACTACTGTCGATGAGTCGAATATAACTAAAAGGCTTAGGAAGACTATGCTTAAAGATATAATCAATTTGCCAGCATATTTCCTTGACTTTGGAATTAATAGTACCAAAGATATAGCCATTAAGTAGAATAAAAATATATTGTATCCAATTGAAAAAAGGTAGACAAGACTGCTCTTTATCCATCTGCCAAAAACACCTGTTGCATCACTATTTGCAAAAATTAGCAAAAATATGGACGCAAAAAGTATAATAAGACCAGATATCAATAAAGATTCGTTCTTATCTACCTTTTTATTTGTTTTACTCTTAGTTCTTTTGTTTATTCTTTTATTTGTAGCTCTCATACAATCCCTTCGCTTATATATCTTTTATATAAAATTTAATACTATACAAATAATACCTAGTACAACTAAGTAATATGAAAATACATGGAATTTTTTCTTCTTAATAAGCACTTTTATTAATCTGATTGCTAAAACTCCAGTTATGAAGCTCACAATAAGTCCAACAATTGCATTGATGTCGAAGCTTACTTGTGATCCTTCTTTGAATATGTCTTTTAAACCTAGTATAAAGCCGCCAAGCATGGCTGGTATAGCTAGTAGAAAAGAAAAATCTACCGCATCCTTCTTATTTATTCCCAATATGTGAGATATAAATATAGTTGAGCCTGATCTTGATATGCCTGGTAGTGCTGCAACGCCTTGAACCGCTCCTATAGCAAGCACTTTAGGCATGCCAGCATCTGTAATTCTCATAGTATTTTTACCATGAATATTGATGTCGATAAAGTATATCATAAAGGCTGTTATTATAAAGCATAGTCCTATGATTAATGAAGACATGTATAATTGATCCAAATACTTCTCTATAAACAAAGCGATTATAACTGTAGGTATAGTCGCTAATATAATGTATAGAGCTAGTTTTTGATAGTGGTTTAGCTCGATCTTTTCTCTTTTTATTAAAGAGCCAAGCATTTTGAAAAACTCCACGATCATGTTTATAACTTGTTTATGATAAACAAGCAAAATAGAAAGCAATGTTCCGAAGTGTAAAACTTGCGAGAAAAATACATTACCTTCTTTTACATTGAATAATATTTGTAGTATGGCCAAGTGGCCTGATGAGCTTATTGGTAAAAACTCTGTTATGCCTTGAACGATAGCGAGTATTATTGCTTTAAGTAATGTCATTATTTTACTCCTGTCGATCCAAAGCCGCCATCTTGTCTTTCAGAGTCTGAAAGTTCATCTACTTCTTCAAAATCTATCTTTTCGTACTTAGATAAAACCATTTGAGCAATCCTCATACCATTCTCAATAGTAAAATCTTCTTTAGAAAAGTTTATTAGAGGCACCTTTATTTCGCCTCTGTAATCACTGTCGATAGTCCCTATACCATTGACAAGACCAATGCCGTGCTTAATGCTAAGGCCTGATCTTGCTCTGATTTGAACTTCGTAAGAGGAAGGTATCTCTAGGTAGATACCTGTACTTACTAGTTTGAACTCGCCTGCCTTTAGTACAAGGTCTTCATCAAGTGAAGCTCTTATATCTACGCCAGCAGAGTTTTCAGTTTGGTATTTTGGTATATCGTTTTTACTCTTATTTATTATCTTAACTTTTACCATCTTTTTATCCTAATTATTTAGATTCTTCATCAGAATTTTCTACTAAAGCTTTTCTTGATAGGTTGATTCTACCTTGTTCGTCAATAGATGTAACCTTAACCATGATTTCGTCGCCTAGCTTTAATACATCTTCAACTTTGTTTACTCTTTCCTTAGAGATTTGTGAGATGTGTAGTAAGCCTTCTTTGCCGTTTAACACTTCAACAAAGGCACCGAAATTAGTTATTCTATTAACCTTACCAAAGTAAACTTCGCCAACTTCTACTTCTTTAACGATGTCTTCAATCATCTTCTTAGCGCCGTTAACGCCATCCATAGTATCAGCTGAGATGTATACGTCACCGTCATCAGTGATATCAATCTTAGCGCCTGTTTCTTCGATAATCTTGTTAATCACCTTTCCTCCTGAGCCGATAACATCTCTAATCTTGTCCGGATCAATCTTAATAGTTGCAATCTTTGGAGCGTATTCTGATAATTCTGCTCTTGGTGCATCGATAGCTGATCTGATTACATCAAGTATTTGGAATCTTGCTGCCTTAGCTTGTTCTAGAGCAACTTTCATTATCTCTTCGTCTATACCTTGAACCTTGATATCCATTTGCATAGCTGTGATACCGTCCTTAGTACCAGCTACTTTAAAGTCCATGTCTCCAAGGTGGTCTTCAAGTCCTTGTATGTCTGTTAATATCTTAGTAGTTTCTTCTGACTTAATAAGTCCCATAGCAATACCTGCTACTGGTTTTTTAATAGGTACACCCGCATCCATAAGAGCTAGTGTTGAACCGCAGATACTTGCTTGTGATGAAGAGCCGTTTGAGCTTAGTACTTCTGATACAAGTCTAATTGTGTATGGGAACTCTTCAAGTGAAGGTATAACTGGAACTAGAGCTCTTTCAGCAAGTGCTCCGTGACCAATTTCTCTTCTACCTGGGCTTCTAAGCGGTCTAACGTCTCCTACTGAATATGGTGGGAAATTGTATTGATGCATGTAGTGTTTTTCGCCTTCTTCAACTAGGCCGTCTTGTGATTGGCTGTCGCCGAATGAGCCAAGTGTAGCTATAGTTAATACTTGAGTTTGACCTCTTTTAAATAGTCCTGAGCCGTGAGCTCTTGGTAATAAGCCAACTTCAGCAGAAAGTGGTCTGATTTGTTCAGTATTTCTTCCATCTGGTCTTAAGTTTCTTTCAAGTATACCTTTTCTAAACTCTTCGCTTGTGATATCGTCAATAGTCTTTAGTATGCTCTTTTGATCATCTGGATACTTTTCAAGATATTTATTTACTATAGTATCCTTAAGAGATTCACTGTTTTCAATTCTTTGAACCTTATCAGCTTCAAATATAGAGTTTTTAATATCTTCTCTAAATTCTTCATCTATTTCTTTAAAGATTTCTTCTTTAGCTTCAAATTTTTCAAATGAATATTTTTCTTTGCCTATCATTTTAATGATTTCTTCTTCAAATTCGCATACTTCTTTGATAGCTTCATGTCCTTTTAGTATAGCCTTAATCATTTCTTCTTCAGAAACTTCATTTGATCCTGATTCAACCATCATGATGGCGTCCTTTGTACCTGATATACATAGGTTTATATCTGACTTATCCATCTCTTCTTGAGTCGGGTTGATTACATATTCTCCATCTATAAGTCCAACGTAAACTGCTGCAGTTGGTCCGTTAAACGGTATATCAGAAATACATAGAGCTACTGATGAACCAATCATCGCAGCGATTTCCGGACTATTATCTGGGTCTACTGAAAGAACTGTTGCTATAACTTGTACATCATTAAAAAAGCCCTCAGGAAATAAAGGTCTAATTGGTCTATCAATCAGCCTTGAAGTTAAAACTGCTTTCTCTGAAGGTCTTCCCTCTCTCTTTATATATCCTCCTGGTATCTTACCAACAGAATAAAACTTTTCTTCGTAGTCTACACTTAGTGGGAAGAAATCTACCCCTTCTCTAGGTGCTTTTGTGCTTGTCGCATTAACTAAAACGTAAGTATCTCCATACTTAACTAAGCAAGAACCACCAGCTTGCTCGCACATCTTTCCTGTTTCAATTTCTAAAGGTCTACCTGCTAAGGTAGTTTTAAAATTTTCTTGCATCTCACATCTCCTTTAATCTAACAAAAGAGCGGGATAGCCCCGCCCTCTTTATCCTCTGATATTTAATCTTTCTATCAATTCACGATATTTGTCAATATCAGTGTCATACAAATATTTTAGAAGACCTTTTCTCTTACCAATCATTTTAAATAAACCTCTTCTTGAGTGATGGTCTTTCTTGTGTGTCTTTAAGTGTTCTGTAAGATCATTGATTCTCTTAGTAAGTATAGCTATTTGTACTTCTGTAGAACCAGTGTCTCCTTCATGCATTTTAAAATCGTCAATGATTTTTGATTTTTCTTCTTTTGTTAACATTTAATGTTTCCCCCTTAATAATATTTGCCTCAGCCAAGTGTATCGACGGGAACGATATACGTAGCATAAGGTACCTATATTAGTATATCATGAACTTTAGCATTTGTAAAGCATTTTATACTCATAATTATAAATAATCTTCAAAATTTTTCGCAAAATCAATATCGCTTCTAATCTGATTAAGTAAATCATCCTTGTCAGCAAAGTTTAACATATCTCTAATCCTATAGATGAAGTATAATCTAACTGTGTCATCATATATATCATCATCGAAGTCAAAGATGTTTGTCTCAACACTAACAAAGTCTTCGTTAAAGCTTAGGTTTTTGCCTACACTAGTAACTGATTTATAGATACGATCCTTAATCTTAATCTTCGTTACATATACGCCTTGATATGGAATGATGTAGCCTGTATTAATATTGAGGTTTGCAGTTGGTATACCGACCGATGATCCAAATTTCTTGCCGTGAATAACCTTTGACTTTATTGAGTAGTACCTCGATAAGTCTTTGTTTGCGCTCATCACTTCACCTGACAGTATTAACTTTTTTATATTGCTCGATGAAATCTTTTGCATCTCTTCATCAAGTTCAAAATTTAATACTACTGCTTCGCCACCAGATTCTTGCATCATCTCTTTAAGAAGTGCTGTGTCGCCAAGCCTGTCTATACCAAAGGTATAATCTTCACCCGAGTAAGTCCTTATTGCGTTTAATCTATCTAGTAGTATCTCTTTGACAAAGGCTTTTGGATCTGTCCTTTTAAGTTCATCTGTAAAGTCAATTAGATAAACAGTATCTATGCCAAGCTCTTCAAGTATCTTAATCTTGTCATCTATGGGCGTAATGCTCTTAGCTCCTTTAAAATCAAGCAGCAAAACAGCTGACTCCACCTTATCTCTTCTAGCATCACTTATGCAGCTCTTAATTATTTTTAAGTGTCCTAAGTGCATGCCATCGAAGTAGCCAAGCGCTATATAGCATTCTTCACTTCTAAACTCATCTTTTAAATTAATTATCCTCATATTTATAAACCTTTTTCATATAAATATTCTTTCTGCCATCCTCATCTTTTTTTACATAGCCAATGCCGCAAAATTTATCAGCGCAGTAAACCTTGTATTGCTCTTCATTGAAGGCATCGCTTACGTATGAGTTCATGCCATTTTGAACCGCTTTAAACCTCTTTTCGTGAAGCTTTATGACTGGCAAATCTATAAGCGTATCGACTGGAATAAGGTCATCTTCATCCATATCGTCTATGCAAATGGCCTCGTCAATATTTAATGGACCGCTGTAGTACCTCATAAGGTAATCGATATACGATATAGTCCCTAGTCTTTGTGCTATATCGAAGGCAAGAGTCCTTATATAAGTTCCAGTAGAAACCTCGCTCATAACTATGGCGTATGACTTTTCCTTATTAAACTTCAATAGTCTATTCTTATAGATTTGAACCGTTTTTGCTCTTGAAGCTGTGTCTACGTCAATGTTTTCTCTCGCTAGCTTATACATAGGAACGCCATCAATCTTCTTTGCTGAATACTTTGGTGGAACTTGCTCGTATGCGCCTTCCATATCTTCTAAAACTCTTAGTAAATCATTCTTTTCAAAGTTCCATGCCTCTTCATCGCTAATCTCTGACTCAGCGTCTAAGGTCTCTGTAGTTTTACCAAAAATTATTCTATATATATAGGCCTTTTTGTCAAAGCCTAAGTAATCTATAAACTTAGTTGCCTCTCCAAGCGCTATAGGCAAGACGCCAAAGGCCATGGGATCTAAGGTTCCTACGTGTCCAGTCTTCATCTTGCTAAGCTGCTTCACCTTGTTTGTGTAGTATCTACTGGACTTGCCCTTCTCCTTAAACACGTTGACTACGCCACTAATTTGCATCGTCTACATATCCTTTCAGCTTTTTAATTAGCTCATCAAGCTCGCCCTTGTACGTTAAACCGGCTGCATACTTATGTCCGCCGCCATCAAAGTCTTCACCAATGCTTCCTACATCGTATTTATACTTGCTTCTTAAAGAAACTTTGTAAATGTCCTTTACTTCTTTGATTATAGCTATCATGTCATAATCTTCAAGTCCTTGTAAAAATGCAAGTATATCATCTGTATCGTCCCTACTAGTCTTTGTCTTGTTAAAATCATCATTATCTAAGACAAGATAGGCAAAATCCTTGTAGAAATTAATCTTGTTTATTGCAAGCTTGTATAGCTCAAAAATATTTTTATTCATGCTTCTATAAAGCTTGATATTGATTTCGTTTATATCGATACCGTAGCTCATAAGCTTAGAAACTTTTTGCATAGTATCATCACTTGTCGATGAGTACATAAACCTGCCAGTGTCAGTATCTATGCCAATGTAGAGCATAGTAGCAATTTCTTTGTTCATAGGAAGCCCAAGCTCATTTATGATGTCGTAGACTATCTCTGAGCTCGATGAATACTCTTCTAAAACGTAGTTTATATCGCCAATGTACTTATTGCTCTTGTGATGGTCTATGTTAATAACTTTCTTCGCTTTTTTAAGGTTATCTTCATTAAGAAGCCTTCTCTCGTCCGCGCAGTCAATAGCCATGAGCAAATCGCACTCACTCATGCTTTCTTTGTAATACTTTTTCTCCTCAATAAAGATGTATTTGCTAGGAATGTCATCTGGTTTTATTATATTTATGTTTTTTTTCTTATACTTTTCTTTTAGTGATAGATAAAGGCCAAGCGTTGATCCCATGTTGTCCCCGTCTGGAGACTTGTGAGAGATTATATTTATGCTATTAGCTTCTTCTATAGCTAGGCCAATATCTTTTATGCTGTGATTATTCTTCATCTGCATCCAACTCTTTGTTTGCTTTTTCTTCACTCTCTGAATTTAATTTATTTAAAATCTTTTGTATCTCAATACTATATTCAACGCTCTCATCAATTTTAAATCTTAATTCAGGCACTTGTCTTATCTCTAAAACCTTTGCAAGACGAGATCTTATATAGCCTTTAGCATTTTCTAAAGCATCAAGAGTGTCTTCTTTAGTCTTTTGACTACCATATATTGAAAAATATATAGTGGCAACCGATGTATCTTTACTTAGCTCGACTTTAGATACGCTAGTCATTGGGTCAATCCTAGGATCCTTAAGTCCTTCAATTAATAACTCTGATACAATTCTTTGTATCTCAGCTTGTAATCTATATAATCTTTTCTTGTCCATAGTATCACCTAATTATGCTTTTATTTCTTCAATGATGTAGGCTTCCATTTCGTCGCCTTCCTTGACATCATTGTAATTATCAAGGCCTAAACCAGCTTCATAACCAGTAGCAACTTCTTTAGCATCATCTTTAAATCTCTTTAATGAAGAGATGCCTCCGTCGTGAATAACCACATCGTCTCTAAGAAGTCTTATGCTTGAGTTTCTAGTAATCTTACCGTTATCAACATAGATACCTGCTATAGTTTGACCAGAAGGTAGTCTAAATGTAGCACGTACAGTCGCTCTACCTAAAACAGTTTCCTTAGTCTTAGGTTTTAACATACCCTTAACAGCGTTCTTGATATCGTCAATGATGTCATAAATAACTCTATATGTCTTAACTTCAATGCTTTCAGCGTTTGCTAAATCCATCGCTCCGTTATTTGGTCTTACGTTAAAGCCTATGATGATGGCGTTTGATGCACTAGCAAGCATAACGTCTGATTCACTGATTCCGCCTACGCCGCTGTGTATAACGCTTACCTTAACTTCTTCGTTTGAAAGCTTAGTAAGAGATGAGCTGATGGCTTCGATTGAGCCCTTGTTATCAGCCTTGATTATTACATTTAGGTCCTTTAGCTCGCCTTCTTTGATTCTGTCAAATAGATTATCCAAAGAAACTTTTTGAGTTGCTGTAATCATTTCTTCTCTTTGTTTTTCTTTTCTCATATCAGCTATGGCTCTAGCCTTCTTTTCAGATTCAACTGCGTAGAAGAATTCACCAGCTTCAGGCACTTCGCTTAAGCCCATGATCTTAACTGGCGTACTAGGAGAAGCCTTCATGATGCCCTTACCATTGTCATCAACCATAAGTCTAATCTTGCCGCAAGCAGTTCCTGATACAACGTAGTCGCCCTTCTTAAGAGTTCCTTTTTGTACTAAAACAGTCGCTGTAGGTCCTTGGCCCTTGTCTAGTTGAGCTTCAATTACAGTACCCATAGCTCTTCTATTAGGATTTGCCTTGATGTCTTCCATCTCAGCAACTAGGATAATCATCTCAAGTAATTCGTCTATATTAATTCTCTTCTTTGCAGATACTTCTACGGTTATAGTTGAGCCGCCCCATTTTTCAGGAAGTAAGTCATTATCTGCTAGCTCTTGATAGATCCTTTCAACATTTGCTTCTGGTCTGTCTATCTTATTTATCGCTACGATGATGGGTACGCCAGCTGCCTTACTGTGTGAGATGGCTTCCTTTGTTTGTGGCATGATACCGTCATCTGCTGCGACAACTATTACAGATATGTCTGTGATTTGAGCTCCTCTGGCTCTCATTTGTGTGAAAGCTTCGTGACCAGGTGTATCTAGGAAAACTACTTTTTTGCCTTTTACATTGATGCTGTAGGCACCTATTCTTTGAGTGATACCGCCCGCTTCACCTGCTTGTACCTTTGTTTCTCTGATAGCATCAAGAAGTGATGTCTTACCGTGGTCAACGTGACCCATAACTGTAACTACTGGTGGTCTTGTAACTAGAGTGTCTTCACTGTCTTCGAAGTCAAGTTCAAGTGCTTCTTCTTCACTTTGTGGCACTTCTAATTCTACTTTTTCACCAAATTCATCAGCCATTAAAGAAGCTGTATCAAAGTCAACACTTTGGTTTTGGTTAAGCATTAGTCCTAGCATGATAAGCTTTGTAATTAGCTCGTTTACGCCAACGCCTAGCTTTTCCGCAAGGTCCTTAACTATGATTGGATCTTGGATATAAACAACTTCGTCTTTAGCTTTTTTTGCTTCTTGCTTTTCTTCTTTTACTTCTTGAGCCTTATTGTCGTTCTTTTTATTGTTTTGTCTGTTTTTCTTGCCTTTTCTATTATTTGCTTGGTTATTATAATTGTTATTATTATTATTATTGTTGTTGTTATTGTTATTCTTATTGTTTTTATTCTTCTTGTTTCTTGCTTGATTATTGTTTTCAGCGCTTTCCTTCTTAGCTTCTTCTCTTCTATCTTCTTTTACATTAGCTTTTTTTGCTTCAGGTTTTGCGTTTTTCTTAGCTTTATTAGCATTTTTATCTATACTTTCTGTATCTTCTTTTGCTTTACGGATCTTTTTCTTTGGTCTTTCTTTAACCGCTACTTTATCTTCTTCTAAGAAAAGATCTCTTACCATATTAGCTGTTTCTTCATCTACACCACTTAAGTGAGTCATTGGCGGTAGATTTAGTTCTTGGAGTTTATCTAGTAGTTCTTTTGTTTCCATATTCAATTCTTTTGCTAATTCGTAAACTCTTGTCTTCATATAATCACTCCTTCTTTACATTTCTTAGCTCCTCTAAGGTTTCATTATCTATATTGCATTTTAAAGATTTTTTGAGTAAATTCTTTTCAATCGCATTATTTATACATTCTTCATTATTGCACACATAGCTTCCTCTGCCTTGTATCTTTTGCTCTTTGTCAATAAATACACCTTCCACAGTCTTTGCTAGCCTAATCATCTCGTATTTATTGTGAAAATTTCTGCATGCAACACATTTTCTATCAAAAGTTTTATTCTTCGTCATTTCTGAATAAATCAATTAATGAATCATTTAATATTTCTTGATTGTCCGCATCGTAGTATGGCTCACTTGTTGGTCCTGTAAATGTGTCAGGATCTTCTGGATGAATATCTATCTTCCAAGTAGTAAGCTTAGCTGCAAGTCTTACGTTTTGGCCTTGCTTACCGATGGCCAAGCTGATTTGTGAGTTTGGTACTACGGCAATGGCAGATTTCTCTTCCTCATTAATTTCGCAGCTAACTACATCAGCTGGTGATAGAGCATTCTTGATGAATATCTCTGGATTTTCATTGTAGATAATTATATCTATCTTTTCTCCATTAAGCTCTTCAACGATGGAGTTAACTCTTTGTCCCTTTTGTCCAACACAAGCTCCTAATGGGTCTATACTATCATCTTTTGCGTAAACAGCAATCTTTGATCTTGATCCAGCTTCTCTAGCTATAGAGTAGATATCGATAAGTCCCTCTGTTATTTCAGGTACTTCAAGCTCAAAAAGTCTTCTTACTAAAAGTGCTTTTGATCTTGATAATACTATTTGCGGTCCCTTATTAGTCTTTCTTATCTCAGAGATAACTAATTTAAGTCTGTCGCCCATCTTGTAGACTTCATTTGGTATTTGTTCGTTTGGTGGAATTATGCCTTCTACCTTTCCCATGTCTATAAAGATGTTCTTATTTGAGATCCTTTGTATTTGTCCAGTGATAATCTCGCCTTGTCTAACAATAAATTCATCGTGAATTTTTTCTCTCTCAGCGTCCTTAATCTTTTGTATTACAACTTGCTTAGCTGTTTGAGCAGCTATCCTGCCATATTCCTTTGGAGCTTCTTCAAAGTTAACAGTATCGCCTACTTGGTACTTTGAGTTGATCTTCTTAGCATCTTCTAGTGAAATTTCATTAACATCGTCTTCTACTTCATCAACAACAGTCTTTTGTGAATATAGTTTTATATCGCCAGTCTCTCTGTTAATGTCAACGAAAACATCTTGTTCACTTTGGAAATTCTTTCTAAAGCTTGATACTAGTGCAGTCTCCAAAGCATCAAAAATTACATCTTTTGATATACCCTTGCTTTTTTCTAGCTCATCTAAAGCTTCTATAAACTCTTTGTTCATCATAACCCCCTAAAATTCTATAGCCTGAGTAAGTTTCTTTACATCGGCCCTCTTTATATCAATGGTTTCGCCATCACAATCAAGTGTGAATGACTCGTCGTCATAATTTTTAAGTATGCCCATATACTTTTCATTATTCTTTAGTTTTGCATCGAGTTTCATGTCCATGTTTCTTCTGAAATCATCATCCGTCTTGATGGGTCTATCTATGCCCGGAGATGATATTTCTAAGTAGTACTTGTCCTTTAGTTCTTCTACTGAATCAAATATTGGATTTAATCTCTCTGTCGCCTTTTGAAGTAGGTCTATGTCAAGGCCTTCCTTCTTGTATATGTATACACTTACCGTCATCTCGCCCTTGTGTCTTGTAAATCCAATATCAACGAGCTCCGCCTTTAAGTCCTCAAGTGCCTTAGCTAGCTTAGGACTAAGTTTTTCTTTTAAACTTTTGTAATTCATATCTCTCACCCCTCTTATAAAATAAAGAGTGGCGAGCCACTCTTCAATGCAAAAATATTACCTTATATATTATATCATATAAGAAGACTATTTACAAGTCTTTTATAAAATTAATCGTTCTTAACGAGAGCTTTATCTAAACTGTCAATAAGCTCCTTATTAGATCTAGTATTCATCATAAACTTGCGAAGGTATTCAACTGCGTATTCATTACCGTTCTTAGTCATCATCGCTCTAAACTTCCTTTGTATGTTCAAAGTCTTTTCGTCTAGAAGCAGTTCATCCTTCCTCGTACCCGAGTTTAATATGTCAATAGCTGGGAAGAGCCTCATGTTCGATAGATTCCTATCAAGGTAGAGCTCCATGTTGCCTGTGCCTTTAAACTCTTCGTATATAACTTGATCCATCCTCGAGCCAGTATCGATTAGCGCAGTTGCTAGTATACTTAGACTGCCCTTGTCCTTGAAGTTTCTTGCCGCTCCAAAGAATTTCTTTGGCCCAAATAGCGCGCCTGGATCCAAGCCGCCCGATAGCGACCTACCAGTTGGCGTTATCATCATGTTATATGCCCTAGCAAGTCTTGTGATGCTATCAAGTAGTATAACTACATCCTTCTTGTGCTCAACAAGTCTCTTTGCCCTCTCAAGGGTCATTTGCGATACCTTTATGTGATTTTCAAGGTCTTCATCAAAAGTCGAGTAAATCACATCGCCCTTGATTGATCTCTTAAGATCAGTAACTTCTTCCGGTCTTTCATCAATTAATAAAACTATAAGTTCTATCTCTGGATGATTTATGTTAATGGCGTTGGCTATCTTTTTTATAAGAGTCGTTTTACCCGCCTTTGGTGGGGCAACGATAAGTCCTCTTTGGCCCTTACCAATGGGCGAGATTAGATCAATGAACCTTGTCGATAGCTCATCCTTTGTCGTCTCTAGCTTAATTAGCTCATCTGGATATTCAGGAACTAAGTCATCAAAGTCAGCTCTCTTAAAGCATGTGTCTATGCTGTCACCATTGACTTTATTGATGTAGACTATAGCGTTTTTTGAGTTTTCTTCGCTTGCCTCGTCCCTCTTTCTAACCTTGCCAGTAATTTCGTCACCTTGTCTTAAAAGGAATTTCTTTATATATGTTGGTGACAGATAATAATCATTGTCGCTTTGAGAATAATTTTCTCTCCTTAAAAAGCCAAAGCCATCAGGAAGTATCTCTAATATGCCGCTTGCTTCAACAGTTTCAAGCCCATCTATAGAGCTTGAAGGCTTTGTAGTTTTTTCTTCGCCATTTGCCTCGCTAAGATTACTTCTTTCTTTTGGCATATCGTTTTTGGCATTACTACTGTCCCCATTGACCATATGAAGAAAATCATCTAAGCTCTTACACGACTTAAAAGCATCCTCATCATGATTCGCGCGGATGCTCTTAAGAATATATTCAATAAGCTCAAGCTTTTTATACTTAGTAAAGTTTTTAAGCCCATAGTTTTTCGCAAAATTTTGTAGCTCTACTAGTTTATAATCATCTAAGTGATTATCTACAATCATTTAGCATACTCCGGCTTTTTGTCTAGTATATGAGTTGCTTTGATGAATCTAATTGTGCCTGTTTCAGCTCTTAGTACTAGTGTTTCTGTCTCACAAACGTTTTTCTTAATAAATTTAACGCCATCAAGAAGTTCGCCGTGCGATACGCCTGTTGCTGAGAAAGCAATTTCGTCGCCTTTAACAAGGTCATCAAGGTGAAGCACTTTGTCTGGATTTATACCCATCTTGATGCATCTTTCTTTTTCTTTCTCATCCTTTGGTAAAAGTTTACCTTGCATTTCGCCGCCCATGCACTTAAGTGCTGCAGCAGCTAAAACGCCTTCAGGCGCTCCACCGCTACCAAGAAGCATATCAACGTTAGTGTCTTCAAAGCAAGTTTGTATAGCAGCTATAACGTCACCGTCGTTTATAAATTTAATTCTAGCGCCATTTTCTCTAAGCTCTTTAACTATAGCGTCGTGTCTTGGTCTGTTTAGCATAACTACTGTAGTTTCACTAACTTCTTTGTTAAGGGCCTTAGCAACCGCTTTTAAGTTTTCTGTAACAGACTTTTCTATGTCAACAACGCCTTTTGCCTTAGGTCCAACAGCTATCTTATTCATATACATATCAGGAGCGTGTAAAAGACATCCAGCTGGTGCAACAGCAACTACTGATATCGCGTTTGGCATACCATTGGCAATGGAGTTCGTTCCGTCAAGTGGGTCAACTGCAATGTCGACCTTAAGCGCTCCGTCCTTACGATCACCAATCTTTTCGCCTATATATAGCATAGGTGCTTCGTCGATCTCGCCCTCACCTATAACTACAGTTCCGTCGATGTCAACAGTGTCGAACATCCTTCTCATTGCTTCAACTGCAGTGCCATCAGCGGCGTTCTTTTCTCCTCTACCAAGCCAAGGAGCAGACTTTAGTGCAGCCGCTTCTGTAACTCTGGCTAAATTCATTACTAAATTTCTATCCATAATTCTCTCCTATTTAACGCTTTCCCAATCTTTCAAAAATCTTTCTATACCACTATCTGTTAATGGGTGATGTAGCATTTGTTTAAATACCTTATATGGCACTGTAGCTATATCACAGCCTAGTCTAGCACATTCAACTACATGCATTGGATGTCTAATAGATGCGGCGATAACTTCAGTATCATAGCTATAGTTGTTAAATATATCCATAATCTCTTCGATTAAATTAAGTCCGTTTGTTGATATATCGTCAAGTCTTCCTAAGAATGGACTTACGTAGCTAGCTCCAGCTTTTGCAGCTAGAAGTGCTTGTGTTGATGTAAATACAAGTGTTACGTTAGTCTTTATGCCCATAACGTGTAATTCTTTAACAGCTATAAGTCCTTCTTCAGTCATTTGCACCTTTATAATGATGTTTTTGTGTATCTTAGCAAGTTCCTTTGCTTCTTCAATCATTTCATCATGTTTAAGTGAAACAACTTCCGCAGATATAGGTCCATCTACAATGCCAGTGATTTCAGTAACAACTTCCTTAAAATCTCTTTTTTCTTTAGCGATAAGGCTTGGGTTTGTAGTAACTCCGTCAACCACGCCCCATTCAGCAATCTCTCTAATTTCGTCAACATTAGCTGTATCAATAAATAATTTCATAGCGCCTCCTATAACCTAATCTTTGCTATCAATCTGTAGCCGTCAACGATTTCTTCGTCTTCAGCTAATTCCCACATGTTCTTGTCATTTCTCATAAGTAGCATACTTCTTAAGTAGTACATCATGATGCCTGCGTCAACATATGATGGCTTTCCATTGTTATCTTCAATATATAAATAAACGTAGCTTCCTTTGATTACAAATCTCCATGGTTGAAGGTTTGATGTTGATGGTGCAAATCTTGCGTAGTAGAAAACATCGTCTAAACCAAGGTTTTCAAGCATTTCTATGTCCATGCTATTAGCAAAGCTGCCATCAAAAACGATATCTTCAACAGCTTTTCTTTCACTATATTTATCAAGGTCAAATGGGTTCGATGGTTTTTCATAGCCTATTGCCAAGATAAAGTCAAGATTATTTGCGTACATATCAAAAACTTTTCTCTTAGTGTCTTCAGTCGCGTTGAATAGGCCAACCCAGCAAGTTGCGATGTCTAGTGCATGTAGTTTTGTGATTAAGCTTTCTGTATAGTAGCTTTGTAAGATCATTGATTTTGGCGAATCATCGCTTCTGTTGATAACGATGTAGTGAGGTGACTTAATCATAACGCCTGAGTAGCCTGCGATGCCATCTAGCGCTTCATAAACCATCTTACCATCTTTAACAATATTGAAGCTTACAGAATTTTGGCCGTCTTCCTTAGATACCTCACTGCAAATTGCTTTGATTTTAATAAGTGTGTCGTCGCTTAAATCCTTAAGCTTAAAATCTCTAACTGATTTTCTAGATTTTAGAAAGTTATTCATTAACAAAATATATCTCCCCCTTAGAATAATATGTAAAATAAATTGAATTACGTCTATATTATACCACATGTAGAACTACTTAGCAAACCTTTATTTTTCTTTAAATTTGTTATATAATATCTATGGTGATGAAATGAAACTAAATCCAAATCAGCTCGAAGCATCGAGGCACGACAAGGGTCCTGCTCTTGTTCTTGCTGTGCCCGGCTCTGGTAAAACAACTGTTATAGTTAATCGTATAAAGCATCTTATTGAAGACAAAGGCGTAAGCCCATATAAGATACTCGCTATAACATTTGCCAAGTCGCAGCAGCTTGATATGCAAAAAAGGATACTTGAGGCGCTTGATGAAAACTATGCGAAGGAAGTCGGCGTTTTGACTATACATGCCCTATCCTACAAGATAATTAGAGAGTATGAGCGATACAAGAAAACTAAATACACCTTGCTTGACGTTGAAAATGCACCAAAATCGAGAAATATACTTAGAAAGATATATATGGAGAAGCTAAAAACCTATCCGAGCGAAGAAGAGCTAGATCAGATACAGTCCATACTTGGCTACATCAAGAACTCAAACGAGGACTATATTGATGCAGACGGTCCATTTGAATACAAAGTCGTGGTCGATGACTTCGAAGCTTACAAGAAGAAAAAGAGGCTTATCGACTTTGACGATATGCTTGTGATTGCAAACGACTTGCTTGAAAAGGATAGGCATATAATTTCAAAATTTAAGGATAAGTATGAGTACATCCTTCTTGACGAGGGTCAAGATACTTCATCCATTCAGTTTATGATACTTGATAAGCTTATAAATAAGGATAATAACTTCTTCGTGGTAGCTGATGACGACCAATCGATATATAGGTTTAGAGGTGCTTGCCCCGAAAGGATACTGAATTTTGAGAAGCATTATAAAGGCGCCCATATCTATAGGCTTAGCGAAAATTATAGGTCGACGCCCAGCATAATCACTGCATCTAATAGACTGATTAAGAACAATAAACTAAGATACACTAAAGACTTAAGTGCACACAAATCTGGAAGCGCACCTGTCAATGTAAAGCTCTTTAACAAAGATCTTGACGAGTACCGATACATAGCAAAGTATTTGAAGGACGCAGATGGTACTGTAGCCGTCTTGTATAGGAACAATATCTCTCAGATACCGCTTGCTGAGTACTTAGAGCGCTACATGATTAACTTTACTTCCTATGATAAGAAAGACAGATTTTTCACTCACTGGATTATAGAAGACATCTTCGATATATATCATTTCTCGCAAAATATGAATGACGCTGCCCTATTTAGAAAGATTTACTACAAAATTAAAGGCTATTTATCGAAGCAAGATATAAGTGAGATAAGCACTTTGACAGATGTCGATGTCTTAAAGACCTTATATATGTCTGAATCGATTCAAAGCTACAAGAAAGATTATATTCTTGAATTAATGAAAGACTTCAAGGCTATAAGAAAGATGAAGCCGTCAAATGTCATTGATTATATTGAAAATGATATGAATTACAGAGGCTACTTAAGGACAAAGGGCCGCGACAACAGTGAGTCCTTCAACAAACTGCTTACTATGCTCTACTTTTTGAAGCAAATCGCTCTCTACACTAAGAGCATGGATGAGCTTAAGTTAAGGCTCAATGTTTTGAGAAGCAAAATCTATAGCCAAAATGATTCGAATGTAGTGCTCTCAACTATACACGGCGCTAAGGGACTTGAGTTTGACACGGTATTTTTGATAGATATAGTTGATGAGGAGATACCTGGCTCAAATAACGCGAGTGATGCAGAACTTGAGGAAGAAAGAAGAGTATTCTACGTTGGCATGACAAGAGCGAGAGAGAATCTATATATCTTTACTTTTAAGGAAAGAAACAACACGGACTACGATATAAGTCCATTTATAAACGAAATTAAGGGCTAACGCCATAAGAAAAGGTCAAAGTAAAAACTTTGACCTTTGTATTTTTTATTAAATTTCTTTGCGGCTTCCGTCGCTGTTGAAAGCCTTCTTTAGTTTTAAGTTTACATAAAGTATCGAGCCTAGCATCAGAACTACTTGTACTAGCATAAGTATTAGGGCTAAGTTTCCTGTGTAGTCCTTATCCTCGCTATATAGTAAGAAAAGTATGATGAGGCTAAGTGGAAGCATTATTCTTCCTAAGCTTATCCACGCCTTTGGAAATAGCCTTTGTGCATAATCCCAAGTTTCTTTATTCATCATTGAAAGTTTTGTTCTAAAGCCTATAGCTATGTTTGGCTCTTTGATCGGATATTTTTCAAATATCTTTCCTATTACTATCAGTAAAAGTGGAATAAAAGCCACTGATATAAGCATAATTACTTTAAACAATTATATCACCTTTCTTTATAAGTAAAAGAATCTCTATACTAAATAATCTCCATCGTCATCAATATCGTCATAATCATCTTTTGTCTTCTTTGATTTTTTCTTCTTAAATAGTGTCTTCTTTGAAGATTTTTGCATCAAGATGAAGTAAGTTCCTAGTATTAGTAGTATTACTATAAGTATGATGATTATAATTTTGATCGGGCTCTTCTTTTCGGCCTTTTGAACTTCAACTGGCTTAAATAATGATATTTGATCAGTTTTATATGGCTCGCCCTTCTTAAGATTTTCAACTGTTAGTTCCATGTCAGCTATCTTGTTTTGCTTGATTTGCTCATATACATCCTCTGTGTCAAGTATAGCATCTTCTAGCTTTGAATCATTTTTATCTCTATCGTTTAATAAATCTATTGCTATCGCCTTAGGTACTTTGCCTTCATTAGCAAGTATTATGCTTGGTTTACTTGTTTGATCTATGCTTAGGTATCTTGCATTAGTCATGCTCTTTGTTTTAAGAAGTGTAATTGCTTCAAGTAGGCCATCGCTTATGTCTGAATATGTTTCAACTATAAGGCCCTTGTTTGACTTTATTAGCCCAGCTTGCATGAATGGACCAACTTTATCTTTAATAATCATAATTGCATTTCCCTTGTTGACAAAGGAATCTTCTAATGTCTTGTTAGCGTTGTTAAATAAGTACTCTGTTGAAAGATTGTAAACGGGTATTACATAGCCAGCCAAATTTTCTCTCTCGTTGTTCTCTTCTTTCATCTTGTTGTTGATGACTAAGCTTAGTCTTTCTACTTCTGAGTCACTTAATACGTATCCATTTGGTGTGCTAACCTTTAAGTCCGCTGCATATGCGGCATTTGTAAGCATAAGTAAAAATATTAATAATAAACATACTTTTCTTTTCATAAGAAAACCTCCTTTATCCTTACTCTCTATTTACCCTTAAACGTGCTAAACTAAACATAAATTAATAAAGTATTTAAATTATAATTGATTTTATATTTATATATATTTACTCGATTATCATAGCTAATTGCACCTTATTCATTATTGCACATTCATTATTCATTATTCACTATTCATTATTTATTTTTCATCTGTTAATATTCATTTCTCGTTTTAATTTTAACTTCTATTTTTTTCATTACTCATTACTCACTACACAATTCTCATTACTTATTCTTCATTATTTATTTCTAACTATCCAACACTCCTTAGCCCCACCCAACACTGATTATTCGTTATTAAGCATTCATTTTAACCACTCATCTATTATAGGTATAGACAAAAGTAAAGCTACGATTGCTCGTAGCTTTACTCTTTATCTTGGTCTAGTTAATATTAAAATTATAATCAAAACTATGAATATCGGTCCGAATACCTTTGCTGCTGCTAAAAACATAGCAGCGAAGTCACCCTTTTCAGTATCTTCTTGGTCTTTATTAATTAAATTACCTTTTTCATCATACTTACCTGAGGTCTTCTTAAGGTGTTCAAACGCGCGATCTATTTTCTTTTGAAAAAACATTACTTATCCAAGTTAAGCTTGTGATGACATGCAACAAAGTGTCCAGGTTTTACTTCTTCAAATACTGGAACTATTGTTCTACATTCTTCAGTAGCGTACTTACATCTAGTGTGGAATTTACAGCCCTTAGGTGGATTGATAGGACTTGGAATATCCCCTTCTAGAATTTGAATTTCTTTCTTCGAATCTGTAGTTGGTATTGCGCCTAGAAGTGCTTCTGTATATGGATGCACTGGTCTAGCATACAACTCCTTAGAGTCAGCGAACTCAACTATATTTCCTAAGTACATTACACCTACCTTATCAGATATATATTTAATAACTGACAAGTCATGTGAAATGAATAGATAAGTTAAGTGTTCTTTTTCTTTTAAGTCAATCAATAGGTTTATAATTTGTGATTGAATAGAAACGTCTAGAGCTGATACTGCTTCGTCGCAAACGATGAAGTCAGGCTTTAAAGCAACACTTCTTGCGATACCAATTCTTTGTCTTTGACCTCCAGAGAATTGGTGAGGATATCTGTGTATAAAGTAATGAGCTAGACCGCAGTCTTGCATAACTTTTACAACGTAATCTTGTAGTTCTTTATCTTTTTGCTTGTAAATATTATGAGCTACTAAACCTTCAGATATGATTTGACCTACAGTCATACGAGGGTTAAGTGATGAGTATGGGTCTTGGAAGATAAGTTGCATATCTTTTCTCAAGTGTCTCATTTCTTCATATTCAAGTTCAGCTAGGTTTATACCAGCGTCTCTATAGCTTTCTGCTTTTTCATAATCAGGATTGCCCTTAACGTCTTCTCTAAGCGCATCAAGCTTTGCTTCAACATCTTTTAAAGCGCTTTCTGCTGAAGAATCTTCTTTGCCATCTTTCTTTGCTGCAAAGATCTTAGCGTTAAGTTCTTGTTCCTTTAATAGTAAAGATTTAACTTCACTTTCGTTATCATGATATATCAAAGCACCAGCTATTTGTGCAAGGTCTTGATATAAAAGTCTATGTTTCTTTTCAGTATCTCTAAGCTTGTTAAGAGCTTCACCCTTTTCCTTACCATCAGAAAGTGAGTCATAAGCAGCTTTATCCTTTTCAAGTTCAGCTTCAAGCTCTTTAATCTTACTCTTGTGACTAGCAAAACCATTTATAAGCTTATAAACGTATTTAGGGTTAACTTCCCATCTTGTTCTTCCGTAGTAAATAGTTCTACCATCAGTTTGTTTGTATAATTGTAGTAAAGTTCTACCAAAAGTAGATTTACCACAACCAGATTCACCCACTAGACCAATAGTTTCGCCTTTGTAAATATCCAATGAGATATCATCATTAGCTTTAACATATTGGACTTCCTTACCTACTTTTTGTACTGGGAAGTATTGTTTAAGGTTTTGTATTCTAAATAATAATTCTCTATTTTCCATTGGATCTTACCCCCTTTTCAGGATAGAAACATCTTACTTCGTGATTTTCTTCTACTTTAACTAAATCTGGTTCATAGTTGTCACACTTTTCAGTTCTATACTTACATCTAGGAGCAAATTTACAGCCCTTAGGTAAGTTTAGTGGATGCGGTACCGAACCAGGTATAGCATCAAGCTTTGTTCCTTGAGGAGTATCCAATCTAGGTATAGATACCATAAGTCCTTCAGTATATGGATGCATATAAATACTCTTGCCTTCGAAGATAATATCTCTTGGTGCCTTTTCAACTACTTGACCACAATACATAACAGCAACGTCGTCAGCCATTTGGTTAATAACGCCAAGGTCATGAGTGATAAATAGTATTGAAGTACCGATTCTCTTCTTTAAGTCATTCATAAGTCTTAGTATTTGAGCTTGAATAGTAACGTCAAGAGCAGTTGTTGGTTCGTCAGCTATAAGAAGCTTAGGTACACAAGCAAGTGCCATGGCAATCATAACTCTTTGTCTCATACCACCTGATAATTGGTGAGGATATTGTTTAGCAACAGTTTCTGGATTAGGTATCTTAACCATGCTAAGCATTTCAACAACTTTTTCAGCTGCTTGCTTTTTATCCATACCTTGGTGAATAATGAACGGCTCACTAACTTGTTTTTCCACAGTAAATACTGGGTTAAGTGAAGTCATTGGCTCTTGGAATATAACAGATACATCATTACCTCTGATATGACCCATCTTATTCTTAGGTATATCAGTAATATTTTCTCCGTTAAACCAAATTTCACCACTGTCAATATATCCATTACCATCAAGTAGTTTAATGATACTCATGGCAGAAACACTCTTACCACTACCACTTTCTCCTACTACTCCTAATGTTTTACCTTGTTCTACTGAATAGGAAACGCCATTAACAGCTTTGATTATTCCCTTTTTTGTTGTAAAAAAGGTATGCAAGTCTTTTATTTCTAATAATGCCATTAATCTTACCTCCTATCTTTCAGCTGATTTAGGGTCGATAGCGTCTCTTAAGCCATCACCTATTAAGTTAATACAAATTACGCAAACACCTAGTATGATTGAAGGGAATACCCATCTCCACCAGTATCTTTGAATAATTATAGAGTTGTTAGCACCGTTAAGCATATTACCCCAAGTTGGATATGGTGCTGGAACACCAAATCCTAGGAATGAAAGTGATGCTTCAGTAAGCATACTTGATGCGAATGATAGTGTAGCGTTAACTATAATTATAGATATAGTGTTTGGCAATATATGTTTAAATATAATGTTCTTTTCTTTAATACCTAGTGATCTAGCAGCAACAACATATTCTTGTTCTCTAATTGAAAGTACTTGCGCACGAACGAGTCTTTGAAGTCCTGTCCAAGATAGTAAACCAAGTATAATCATAATCATAAAGATCTTTTGGTCGGCAGTCATTGTTTGGCCAACAAGTGCTGATAGTATCATTGCAAATGGTAGGAATGGTAGTGAGCCTATCATTTCAGCAACCCTTTGTAGAACATTATCAACCCAGCCGCCAACAAAGCCTGAAATACCACCAACGATTACGCCGATGATAGTTGAAATAATAACTGCGATAGCACCTATAGTCATAGATTTTCTACCACCGTTAAGAATTCTGTTCCAGATGTCTCTACCTAGGTCGTCAGTACCTAATAGGTAACCTTTATGACCGTAACTGTGCATCTTGCCTGATTGATCTTTAATATGTGTTTGATAAAAGCCTGTGTATATTTCATCTACTTTTTTGTCTCTTAAATCAGCTGGAACATCTAATTGGCCTAATGAGTTTGATCCCCATTCTTGAATAGTATCATCTTTTAACTTAGCAAGGTATGAATATCTTTGTCCATAAATATTCTTAACATTGCCATCAATATTTTCAGGAACTTCCCACTCACCAGTAGTAGTTGGGTTACCCCACATATAAATTTTGCCTGATTCTCCAACAGCAACGAATGTATTGTATGAAGATGCAAGGTCAACAACTTTTTCATCTATTTCAGGAATCTTTGATAAACCAGATTCTTGAGCGCCTAAGTGAACAACTTTACCATCTTTAGTGATAGCGCAAGCTGTATTAGGGTTAGGTGCAATCTTAGCTATATTGCCTTGATATTCATGACCTTCTTTGTAGTCATTAACTCCCATGTTACCCCAAGCATATGAGTCTCCATCTTCATCTATAGCATAAGATACTTGATCAGATGCTGCTATGTCAACAATCTTAGTGCCCATTAACTCTGCTGGAGCTTTAGCTTGTTTAAGTCTGTTATTACCCCAGCCAAGCACTTTACCGTCCTCTGTAAGTGCAATTACATGGTCAGTACCACAAGCTAATTTAACGATATTCTTTCCTTCTTTTTTAACTTCCTTAGGTATTTTTCTAATGTCTACTTTTTTAGAGATATTAGTTTTACCCCAAACAAAAATCTTACCATTGTCATCAACGGCAGCACTAAATGTAGAGCCAACGCTAAGTGTCTTGATATTCTTAAGTCCATCTGGAAGTGGAAGTATGTCAAAACCTGGAGCAATGTTTGCTTGTGTTGTTTCAACATATGATAAGTCTATAGGATTAAATAGTGGTCCTATTAAAACTAATAAGAATATACCTAAGAAGATAAAAAATGCAGTCATTGCAACCTTATTTGAAATGAATACATTTAGTATGGTTCTAAAAGGAGTTTGAATATCATCCTCAATCATAACATCTTTCTTTTTATCTTTCTTTTTAAATAATCCTTTTTCTTTTTTAGGAGGTATTTGTTTTGTGTCTTTTATGTCTTTATTATCTTTTTCCATATTAACCTCCTAATTTTCTACTCTAACTCTAGGGTCAACTAAGCCGTATGTCAAGTCTGTAATTAAGTTGCCTAATAGAGTTATTATAATATAGAACAATTGAATAGCAAGTGCTAAGTCATAGTCCTTTTTATATAAAGCGTCTATGTAGAACTTACCCATACCATTTAAATTAAACATTGATTCAATAATTAGTGATCCTGAGAATATACTCATAAACCAACCAACAATAAGTGTAACTACTGGTAATAAAGCATTTCTCCACGCATGCGAATAGATTACAGTTTTTTCCTTTAAGCCTTTTGCTCTTGCAGTCTTAATATAGTCCATGCTTAAGGCGTCATCCATTGCAGCTCTGACATATCTTGTCATACCGCCTAGTGAGCCTACAGTCATGATTATAAGAGGAAGTGCAATATGCTTAAGGATATCAAGCGTATCTTTAATACCTGTATAATTCTTTCCTGCAGTTCTCATACCACTTACAGGGAACCATTGTAATTTAACACTAAAGATGTAAATAAACAACAGTGCTGTGATAAATACTGGTATAGAATAACCTATAACTGTTAATACCTGTGTTACTTGGTCGAAAACCGAATTCTTTTTAACCGCACATGCTATACCAAGCGGTATAGTAATAGCTAGTCCTATAATTATCGCAAAAATGTTAATAAATATAGTAAGTTTTAAAGGTTCTTGTACAACATTTACAACCTTATCTTTATATACTCTTGAGTCACCTAAGTCGCCTTGTAGTAGTCTACCAAGCCACTTTCCATATCTAACTATCATTGGATCGTCAAGACCGTATTGCTTTCTTAAATCTTGATATCTCTTGTTGTACTCTTCTACTTTTAACTTAGCTTTCATTGGCTCAAGCTCAGCTCTTGCCGGGTCTGAAGGTATCATGTTATATAAGAAGAAAAGTAAAATAGACATAACAAAAAATACGAATACCATGTAAAGTATTCTTTTTATAACGTATTTTCCCATCATCATCCACCTTATCTGTATTTTTATAGAAGGCAATATTTCTATTGCCTTCCACAAAATGTTTTTTTAATTTTTAATCTTTACTATTCTGTTACCCATGCATCTAGAATTGTAGATGTTAATCCCTTAATTTCTGAATTTTCCCAATTCTTAACTTTTGAATTGTAGAAGTCATGAAATTGGTTAGAGTATAGTGGTAGGTCAGGAAGTAATTCATTCCATCTTGAAGCAAACTTAACAAAATTTTCTTTGAAGATTTCTCTGTCTTCTGGAGTACACTTAACCATGTCTTGAGCAGCTTTTTCTAGATCAGCATCAATTATATAGTTAGTGTTGTATCCCATATCAAGGAATTCCTTCTTAGTTGTATAAACGTATTGTTCATCATAGTATGGAGTAAAGCCTGTAGCTAAGTTAAACATGTTATATGTTGGAACTCCATATTTAGCATCTTGTGCTTTGTCTCTGTATAACCAGTTTAGTAATTCGTCAAAGCTCATTGCGTCTCTTTGAATCTTGATACCTGCTTTTACAAGGTCAGGGTTTTCAGCTAGTTTAACAACTAGTAGGTCAGATACGTCGTTGTTTTCAGCAGATGCCCATTTGATTTCTAGTGGCATTAACTTACCGTCATCCATCTTTTTGTATCTTGTTCCGTCGCCTTCTTTGTATTCAGCGCCTGATTCATTTAGAGTAAAGCCTGCTTGTTCCAATAATTCAACAGCCTTAGCTGGGTCATATGGATAAGAGTTAAGTTTTTCGTCTACGTCTTTCTTTGTTTCGATATAGAACCATTGAGCTGGTCCGAAAGGTCCGTTAACAACAGAACCGTATCCACCTGTAAATTGTTTAGCGAAATCGTTTCTGTCTAGTAAGTAAGCAATTGCTTGTCTTACTTCTGGGAATTGAGTTGGTCCAACATCGCAACCGAATGCAATCTTACCATATCCAGATCTTGGATAGTCAGTGTAAGCAAAGCCTTCGTCTTCAGTTAAGTCCCTACCAGCGTTGATAGTCTTACCATCACCGATATTTATAAGCATATCAACACCGCCAGTTTTTAAGTCGTCGATTTGAGTAGCTTGAGTTATCTTCTTTAAGATAATCTTTTCGATTAATGGTTTTCTACCTCTTCTGTCGCCTTGGAAGTTAGGGTTGACAACCATAGTTGCTAATTGTTGCACTTCATCATAGCTTTCTAACATATAAGGACCGCTTGCAGGAAGAGTCTTTTTATCTCTTGCAGCTTTAACTGCATTCTTGAACTCTTCAGTATTAATATCTTCTGCAAAGTAACATCCATCGCCGTCATCTTTAATGTCTACTTTTTTACCTAACCAAAATTCTAGATCTTCTGGACCTGCTGCTACAGAGTTTAATTCATAGAAATATGGTGTATTTTCAGGATTGATTGTTGCTGAGAAAGTGTAATCATCAATTAGATGAACACCTGTAAATTCTTTCTTTTCACCTTTACTGAATGCGTCATAACCTACTAAGTCCATACCACCAGTGTTTTTAGCACCACAGAAGTCTGGTCCTATAAGTTTTGAACCCCATAACATGTAACTTGCAACGAAATCTTTAGCATTGATTTCTTTACCGTCAGCATATTTAAGTCCGTCTACTATAGTGAATGTATAAGTTTTTGATCCATCTTCGTTATCTTTTGTTTCATAGCTTTTAACGATAGAATCATCAATTACATATTCACCTTCGTCAGTTTGGTCTACAGTACCATAACCTTGGATTAAACGTCTAACGTCAGCGTCACTTCCGTTGTTTTGCCAATATCCTGAAAAGTCTCCACTCATTTCAGTAATAGAACCAATGATTAATTGTCCACTTGGTTCAGTTGGTTTGTCAGCTGTTTCGTCATCTGCTGGTTCTTCGTCTTCAGCATTTTCGTCATCTGCTGGAGTTTCTGTTTCAGTACCTGGTTCTTCTGCTGGTTCGTCAGTCTTCTTACCGCATGCAAATGCGAAAGCTGATAATACCATAGAAAGTACTAATAAAAACACTAATGTCTTTTTAAGTTTCATTAATATTCCCCCTTAAATTTTTTTCATATAATAACGGCTATATGTTACATATATATTACAACATTTTTTAAAAAATTGCAAGCTTTTTTTATAAAAATTCAAAAATGAGCTTGCAATTAATATTTATCTACTATTAAATTTCTTTATGATTTATAATTTCCAAACCATGTGAAGTCCCGATAACATCGGCGCCTGCATCGATAAATTCTAATGCAGTTTTGTAATCAGAAATACCTCCTGAGGCTTTTATTTTTATTTTTCCATCGAAATTTTCTTTTATAAATTTTACGTCATCTAATTTTGCTCCAGATTTCGTAAATCCTGTTGATGTCTTCACGTAATCAACATCATTATCGACCAAAATACTTGTTATAAAATATATATCTTCCTTATTAAGGAAAGAAGTTTCTATTATAAATTTTAATATATGTGACTTAGTAATCTCTCTTAGATTATTTACCTCTTTACTTAGATAGTCATAGTCTCTCATCTTGATTCTTCCGATGTTCGAAACAATATCTAAATCATTTGCTCCGTTTTTAATCGCATCTTTTGCTTCAAATATTTTCGCCTCTGTAGATGCATATCCATTAGGAAATGATATCACTGTAGTGAGGTAAATATTTTGCAAGTTTTTACGCGCAACTTGCAAAAACGATGGCGCTATACATATGGATCTGAACTTATATTTTCTTTGCTCTTCTACAAGCTTTATAATATCAGACTCGCTTGCGTCCTGTTTTAAATTTGTTTGATCTATAAATTTAGCTATACCTAACATTTATGAATTTTATACCTCCTTCTTCTTCATTTTACTACTACATCTCGCTACGTAGTAGAAACTGCAAATATGAATTACAAATATCGATATTGTGTAGTAAGCTAAGATTTTTATAAAGCCAGACACAAAGAATTCTTCTGGCATTAGTCTTATTAAAAGGTCTGTCTTTGGATCAAGTTGCCACAAATCGTTTTTGAAGAAAATCTCGTGAAACTTTACAAAGGCGCCCCGAAAGTCTGTTAGATACAAGATGCCAAAGAATAATGGAACTAAATATCCTATAAACAAAGTGTTTCTTAGCTCTTTAAACTTAAATACATTAATTTTCTTCCAAGCATATAGCATTATAATGATTAAAGTTATTATTGCGGCTACTATCTTTATATTGTTTATTGTCTTATATATGCCTCTTACATCTCTCATGTGGCTTATCTCTTTATCATTTAAACCTATAAGGCTTAGGTGCTCATCGCCATTAAGCCCTCTTAGGTAGCCTGCTATAACTTTTGAAGCAACTAAGACTTCATCTTCAGTTCTGTCGATGTAATCAAAACTATCCATGTGTTTAGCGCACATGTATACAGCGTTTTCATCGTAAGAAACTGTTTGAATTGCTTGACATAATATAAGTGCTATTATATTTAAAGTCAATATAATAGCAACTGATAATTTCATATTCTTCATTTTAATCTTCTAAATTATGTGAAACGCTTTGAACGTCATCTGATTCTTCAAGGTCGTCAACCATTTTTTCAAACTTAATTGCTTGTTCTTCGTCAAGTTTAACTGTTGTTTGAGGTATGTTTGATATATCGAAGTCGCTTAGCTTATATCCTCTATCCTTTAATCCTTCAACAACTTGGTTAAAGTCTTCAACGGATGTGTAGATTTCATAACCTTCTTCATATGCTTTAAAATCTTCTGCTCCTAGATCAATCGCGTCCATAGTTAAGGTATCTTCATCAACTGATTCGTCGTTTTCGATAGCGATAAAGCCTTTTTTATCGAATAGATATGATACACAGCCTGTTGTTCCTAAGTTTCCGCCGTGCTTATCAAAGGCGTGTCTTACGTCTGAAGCAGTTCTGTTTCTGTTATCTGTTAAGCAGTCAACGATAACAGCAACGCCGCCTATGCCGTAGCCTTCGTAAGTAACGTTTTCGTAGTTAGCATCGCCCTCGCCGCCTTCACCTTTCTTGATAGCTCTCTCGATGTTGTCGTTAGGCATGTTCTCAGCCTTAGCCTTTTCAATAGCTGATTTAAGTGATGGGTTAAATTCTGGATTGGATCCACCTTCCTTAACCGCTACAGTGATGTATCTAGCTAGCTTTGTAAATACTGATGCTCTTCTTTGGTCTTCCTTACCCTTTTTAGCTTTTATTGTTTTCCATTTTGAATGTCCTGACATTTTATTCCTCCTAATAAATGTTTTTAAAATAATCTATATCCACTCTCTTATGCTGAGTTGAATTATATAGCTTTTTTATTCTTTCTTCTTTTTCTTTGGCAATGGCCTTGCCCTCGAAATATTTTTCTATATCATCGTAAGAAACGCCTAGCTCGTCCTCATCGCTTTGGCCCTTCCATAGCCCTGCCGATGGTTTTTTATTAATTATTTCATCTGGCACGCCTAAAACTTTGGCAATTTCATATACCTCACTCTTATAAAAATCTCTAAGTAAATATATATCGCAAGCGCTATCTGCCCATTTAGTGAAGTAACCGACTAAGTACTCGCTCTTGTTTGATGAACCGACTACCATGTATGATAAATTTTGTCCATATAGATAAAGATTTGTCATCCTAAGCCTTGGCTTTACATTAGATAAGCTCATCTTAGAAAATTCTTCTGCCTTTGCATTTTTAACAAAGTCATCGTAAGTACTTGTTAAATCAACTCTGCTAGTCTTAATGCCTAGCTTATCTGCGACTAATTTTGCATCTACTTCGTCTTCATCAAGTGAGTGTATCGGCATAACTATACCTAAGTGATTATCCTCAAAGGCAAGTTTCGATAGGCCCGCAACTACAGCTGAATCAACACCGCCCGAAAGCCCGAAAACTGCTCCTTTTAATCCAGTCTTGTCCCTTTTATCTCTTAGCCAAGATACCATATCTTGGACCATCTTTTCATAATCTTTCAATTATTTCACTATCCTTTTATCAATATGTGCCTTTATATATTCATCTTCAAACTCGTAATCAAGCTCTCGATTGGCAAGATTTTTGAGCGTTTCTAAAAGTTCTTCGCTGTCCTCTTCCTTTATATATATGTCCGCGCTAATATTTTCCATGTACTCTACATTATCTAAATCATAAACCGTATGTGATAGATGGTTCTTAATCTTGTCAAACTCTGCGTATGGAAAAGTCAGTCTGTACTTAAGAAAGCTGCCGTAGTCATAAATTTTGCCTTCGATGCTCTTCTTAAATGCACCTGAGTAAGCTCTTACAAGGCCTCCAACACCAAGTTTAATCCCGCCAAAGTACCTAGTTACGACGCAGACTATGTTTGATAGTCCCTCCATTTCCATAACGCCAAGTATGGGCCTTGCTGATGAACCTTGTGGCTCGCCGTCCTCATCGTAGCGCTTTATGGGTATGCTGCCATTAATAATGTAGGCGCTAACGTTATGAGTCGCGTCCTTATACTTTTCTTTCATCTCGTTAATGAAGGCTATAGCCTCATCTTCGCTCTTAACGTGCTTTGTATTTGCTATGAACTTTGATTTATTAATCAGGTCCTCGGCGCTTACTAGCTCCAGAACCGATTTGTACTCATTATTCGCAGACATATTCTTTATATTTATTGTAATCTATTTGTGAAAGCTTCACTTTTATGTACATTGAAGCTTCGTCGTACTTTGTAACTTCTACTGCATAGCTCTTTTTTAGCCTATCCACAAGGGCGCTGTCCTTGAAAGGAACCTTCATTGTGACTTCTTTGTAATCCTCTTTAAGTACTGACTCTATCTTATCTATAAGCTTTTTAACGTCTTCATCATTTTTTGCTGATATATAGATGATGTCATCTGTATCATTTAAAGTGGCCCTTCTATGCTCATCAAGTTTATCTACCTTATTATATACCCTTAAAACTCTTTTGTCCATAAGTCCTAAGGACTTCATTAATTCAAGTGTCGTCTCAATCTGTAAATCCATGTTCTCATCAGATATATCGACCACATGTAGTATCAAATCCGCATACTTTAGCTCTTCCAAAGTGCCTTTGAAGGCTTCAACAAGCTTAGTTGGCAAGTTCGATACAAAACCTACAGTGTCTGAGGCAATAAATTCTGATCCAGTGGAGAATTTTATCTTCCTAACAAAAGTTTGTAATGTAGCAAATAGCATGTCCTTAGCCAAAACTTCCTTCGCTCCGCTCTCTGATAGCCTAATCATGCTGTTTAGTATAGTAGATTTACCGCAGTTAGTGTAGCCGATGATGCTTACATAAGGAGTATCGCTTTCGTTTCTCTTTCTCGAGATATTGTCCCTAGACTTTTGCGCTTCCTTTAATTTATTCTTAATTCTATCGATTTGTTCTTGTATATGACGTCTGTCGGTTTCAAGCTTTTGTTCACCGGGTCCTCTAGTACCGATGCCGCCGCCCTCTCTTGATAGATAATTATTCATACCTACAAGCCTTGGCAGTCTATATGATAGCTGAGCAAGCTCCACTTGTAGCTTTGCTTCAACAGTTTCAGCTCTTAGAGCAAAGATGTCCAAGATAAGATTAGTCCTGTCGACCACTTTGATGTCGAGTTCGTCCTCTAAGTTTCTTGTTTGAACGCCGCTTAGCTCGTCATTAACAACAAGAAGGTCAATGTCATTCGCTTCAATAAGCGTTTTTATCTCGTTAAGCTTACCCTTGCCCATATAGTAGCGAGGGTTTAAAACATCCTTACTTTGTTTCACTCTGACTATGGCTTCGGCGTCGCACGCCTCAAGAAGCGCTTCAAGCTCATCAAGATACTCGTCAGTCTTTGAATCAAATTCAATTGTATATATAATTGCTCTCTCCATATAGCACCTCTTTTGTAATTATACCAAAGCCGTGATTAAATGTCAAAATATTTATTATAGATAAATTAATAGCGTAGACAAATTTATCTACGCTAATAGTTTAATTCTTTTCAATCATCTTTTTATATAGCTTCATAAGCTCAGCAACACACTCTGACTCACTCATGGCTCTCCAGTTAAAGCCGTAAGCTTCCATAACAGCCTTGTCGTTTTCTTGATGTGCCTTTCTTAGTTCAGGTGGCATAGTTAAATCATCATACAGATCAGCAAGGGATGAATCAGGATAGAGATTTCTTGCATCTAAAATCATTTGAGCCGTCTTTTCTATTCTTTCCTTTTGTTCTTTTGTAGGACTTGGCCAAGGAAATGTATTATAGACAATCGTATTTGAATAACTATATCTCATTTCTAGTCTTCCTGCCACTACCCTCATCCAACTATTATGAACATTTGATGTAATGATTCCAAAATGATAAATTTCTGCATCTTCAGATACAAATAATTTGTCTCCGGGAATAATGTTTTTACTTAAATAATCAACAGGGATATATTTTCTTTTTTCTGAAGACACTTTTGGTATTGCTATATAATCACTTTTTAAATCATTATTTCTATAGAACAATGTAGGTGTATCAGCAGCCCTTCTAGTCTGTTCTGATTTGGAACTCAATCTAAATTCTTTTACTTTCTTTACCCTATCCATAATAGCTGAATTAGATTTTATCTCCGTGATGTCTTTATCTTTTAACCACAAACAATATCTAGGCTTCCTATCTATAAAATCTTTTCCCATCATAAATGGTCTGAAAAATTTTTCTGCACCAGGTGTTTTTGTTAGAAAATCATTTTTTTCTTCTTCAGTAAAAATTAAATTTCCACCATCAACAGGATCCAGTCCTCTTCTTATAATAGGAACATTTTCTGTTAGTGGAGTGCTACTGGATATAATAGATATATTTGGTCCATCAACAAGATAACCATTAATGTTGTTGGCTTTTTTTACTCTTGCTTCATCATATATAAACTTTTCAGGTCTATTATTATTTGAAAACCCAATAATAACTACATGAACTTTAGCTTTTTCGCTTGCTTCAGACTCCCAAACAAATGATTTATAAGCAAAATTTATTTTTATAGAGTGATTTTTAAACAAATCGTCCCACAGTATGGAAACTTGGTCTCCTTGAACAATTGAGTTTGTAGAAACCAAAGCAACTTCTATATTACTACCTTGAATATATTCAACTGATTTTTTATACCAACATGCAACATAATCTAATTTTCCAGATTTTTTAACACCTTTAAAAATATTTTTTACATCATTTTTTTGATCTTCTGATTGATATGCTGTACCAACAAAAGGCGGATTACCCATTATATAATCTAGTTCATCTTTTTTAACTACGCTTTCCCAATCAAGTCTTAGGGCATTTCCTTCAACTATGTTTGGATAGCTTTTAAGCGGGAAGAAATCAAGATTCATATTAATTAGGTCTTCTGTTTCCTTAAGCATTTGTGATTCGGCTATCCAAAGAGCTGCCTTAGCAACCGAGACAGCAAAGTCGTTTATCTCTATGCCGTAAAACTGTTTGATTGATACTTTTATAGGGTTTTCAGCATTTAAGATAATTTGTCCTTCATTTCTAGCCTTAATTATTTTATTTTCTAAACGTCTTAAAGAAAGATAGGTTTCAGTTAAAAAATTTCCGCTGCCGCAGGCAGGATCCAGGAATTTGAGCGATGCTAGCTTATCTTGCAAATCATTTAATTGTTTTTGCCTTTGATTTATTGTTTTTATATTCATTATCTCGGCAAATTCTTCTTTTAAATCATTAAAGAAGAGTGGGTCTATGACTTTGTGTATATTTTCTATAGAAGTGTAGTGCATACCGCCTGAACGCCTTGTTTCAGGATTTAGTGTTGACTCGAAAACTCCTCCAAATATTGTTGGGCTTATCTTTGACCAGTCAAAACCTTCTGATGCGTCTTCAAGTATAACTCTGATTATCTCATCATCTAATCGAGGTATGACAACGCTTTCATCTGCGAAGAGACCTCCATTGACATAAGGAAAGGCTAATAACTCTTCTGAGGCATAAGGGTCTCTGTCCTCTTCTTTTTGATCAAGTGTCTTGAAAAGTTTTATAAGTGCATATCTAAAGCTCGATGGATTCTCTCTTTGCCTAGATAGATAGTCGTGAAACATATTGTGCTTGCCAAAGAGTCCTGCGTCTTCTGCATAAAGACAAAATACTATACGAACGCATAAAACATTTAGGTCTTTAAGTGTTTTTTCATCGTTTGGGTCTTTGTACTGCTTTAAAAGCGCATCATAAAGTTTACCGACCAATTCCCCTGCCTTGATTGAAACTTCGAGTGATTTTTTTATATTTTGATCTTCTTGGTCAATTAAAAAGTTTAATCTGTAGTAATCCTCTTCAAGATCTTTTAAGTAGATTACCTCTGGCTCACCTTGTGGTCTGTTCATATCATATATGTGAAATTCTTTGAAGTTTGAAAGCACTATCCAACGCGGTCTGTCATCATAGGGCAGTTCAATTGAGTATCTCTTGGCTTGTTGGAATGGCGATAATATAGACCCATCTGATTGAACAATCCCTTGTGTTAAGTCTTTATCTATTGACTTTTGCTCTATAAGAACATGTGTTGACGGTATGTAGCCATCTATAAAGCTTGTGTGGTCAAGCTTCACTTGATCTTCAAATCTAATATAGTCTGTAGGGGAGCTGACGCCATAAACGTCTTGTAAAAGTGATAACCAAAAAGGCTGTGATTGACCTTTTTCATATCCTTTTCCTTCCCACTTCTTCGCAAATTCTTTTGCTCTCTTCCTTTGCTCTCTTTGTGTTAACATAATCCACCTCTATAAGTAATTAATATTATTAAGTTTATTATATCATAAATTGTGTTAAATTATAATTATAAAAATACCCTCCTTACTGTTTGTTCAGTAAAGAGGGTTCATTTCATATTGATATTTCTTATAGGCTTTATTTAAAAAAGTACAAAGTCTATTGGAATGACTGTATAAGCTCTAATTTATTTAATGGTGTGGTAACCACATCAATCGTATCTCCATCTATATCAAAAAATTCAACCTCACCATTTTTATCATCATAAAGCAAAACAATCGTTCCTTTTGTTCCTTTTCTGATTTCTTTGTAGTCCTCTTTCAATCTTACAATATCTAATTCTTTCATTATAAATTTTTAACTCTTTCAGTTTCTTTGTCATCAATTTCAAAAGAACCATCATTTAATTCATCAAGTCTTTTTCTAAGCTTTTCTAATAAAGCAAGCATTTTAAATTTATCTTTTTTTCTTGTTCCTTATCAAAATAACATGCTTGCCCTTTATAATCAAAATGATAATAAGATGAGTATAGATCTTGTAATTGCTGATGTAACTCCATCAATTCCTTATCATTAGAAATTGATTCAATATAATAATCATACTCCTTTTTTTCTTCATTATAATAGCAACCCCATATAGGACCTGCCCATATATCAAACATAATTCTAATATTTTTCTTATCCATTATTGACCTCCATTTTATTTTGGATATATTGAAACAATAAATCCATTCGTTCCTACTACTATAGATATTTTCAATCGACTTCTATATGCAATTGCTGTGTTGTATAGGAGTTTTTATATGTCTAATTTTTTCACTTCAATTTTACACTTCTTTCCTAATAATTCATTTAGCTCATTAGCAACGTCATCATATAGTTTCTTAATTGTATTTATTTTCTGAGGAAATTTATATCCAATATATAAAAACTCTTTTGATGTATTTACAAATAATTCATCATACATATCCTGTAAGAGTTGTATTTTTTTACAAACTTCATTACTAAGTCCCAATTCTTCAGGGTCTATGTCATCTATAATATATCCGCCTTCATCTAACTCACAAAGAGGATAAGATGCCCATTCTAAGTGTAAACCTATTTTTTTCATAAAATCTTCCTTTCTATCTAATATTCGCTCCTACTATATAACCATTATCACTTATTGATATCGCTACTTTTATATTCTTCCCATTATAATTTACCTCATATATTATTCTTGGTTTTTTATGCATTTTACCTTGTTTTCCAACAATCTTTCCACTTTCTATAGCAAGCTTCAAAACATTTGATATGTTTTCATCATTAATACCTTTAGAGTTAAATTGTTTTCCATGATTGTATATAATATGCTTTAATCCTGAAATCTCATTTCCCTTTTCAAGCCAAACAAGCTCATTTTTCTTAGTTTTTGTAATCATAACAAGATTTTCCTCATTAAATTTTACACCACTTTCTCTAAGTTCATCTATTAAGTGCTCAGGCTTTAATGCTCTATTCGTATTATTATATAATCCGCTGTTACCTGCACCCATTATATTGCACCTCTATAGATTTTTGATGTATATGGCTCAATCGCTATAAATTCCGAATCTTGTTTATACTTTCCAAATATACTTTCCGGCATTGCTCCATAAACATAAACTTTTTTTGGTTTTAATCGATTGAAAAACTCAGCTAATCCCTTTTCAAAATAATATAGATTTTCTTTTTTCTTTATTTGACCATACGAACCTATTGAGTATGTCCCTTCGCTTTCTAATCCTTCAAAGCAAAATTCGTAGCTTCTTGAATCTCCCCATCTTACATTTGGTATTACTTTAATACCGTTATTTTGATAGTAGGATCCAATGAGCCTATTTAAAAATGTGTTGTAAATTTGCTCTGTGATAGGCGTATCGTAATAAATAGAAAAGTCTGGACTTATTAATGCTTTATATTTCTTTAGTTCATTTTTGTATTTTTCAGGATTATTTATTATTTGTTTAAAACTTCCGTCATATATATAAAAATGAATTATAGCGTTACAATTCTTATATAAGTTTCTTTTATCAAATGGAATAAATTTTTCTATATCATCTACTTCTTGTTTTTTTATCAAAGGCATATCATATTTTCCTACCAAAATTGCCTTTTTTATTAGTTCTGGATTAAATCCGTTGTTTACAAATTTATAATTTATCATATATCCTCCTTTAAAATTTGATTTTTAAAACTGGATATGATATAATTAACTCGGTAATATTATATAATATCCAGCACGAAAAACATACTTTAGATTGCCCCAACTTTCTATACAGTATGTTTTTCCCTTTTAAACTAATTGTCCCAGCCTTCATTTTCATATTTCCTCAGCTAGTAACTTGCCATAGCATTTGTAACCTTGCATTTTTGCATTACCTCCTCTACACTCATTCCTCTAACTAGATGTTTAGGCACTAAGAGCTCGCCAGCAAAACAATTTGCTTGCCATTAAGGATCTTCATATGCTTTTCTATTTTTTAGCTCTTCCTCTCTCCTGCAAAATGATACTCTGTCCTCTCTATGACATATCAAATGAAATAATTCGTGAGCAAAAGTTGATCTAGAAAATCCATCCCCAGTACATGCTTTGTCATAAATATCTTCACGTAATTTAACTAATTCTTCAGAAGGAAATGTTTCTCCAAATTTACCTTTCATCTCTTCAGATGTACATATCTCCAAATTAAATTCCCCATAGTTACTTAAAATTTCCATTAAATTTACTATAGGAAACTCTAATTCATTTTCAAGGCCAAAATCTTTTCTTAATTGATTGCTTATGTCCCTAATATTTTTTCTAGATAAAGGTTCCACAATATAATTTGATATTTTAATCACCACCTTTTTTTAATAAATTTTTGATTATCTCTAAATCACTCTCATCCATTCCTTTTAATTCTCTAGCAAAAGATAATAACAATCTTTTTTTTGAACCACTAAACTCATCTAAAGCTATTTCAACTTTTTTTTGGGATTCTTCGATAGATATCATTAATTCATTCTGTTTTTCTTCATCTAAATCATATAAATTAATAATACTATCTAACCAAGTATCTGGCATTTTCTTTTTCCCATTTTCTACTGCAGATAAAAATGAAGGACTGACACCGAGCTTTTCAGCCATATCTTTCATAATCTCGTTATTATCTAGCCTTAACTTTCTTAAAAAGACTCCTAACTTTGTAACCATAATAACCTCCTTGCAAAAACTATTATACACCATTTGGAGAATAGAGTCAACCTTTTTGAGTTATTTTTATTTACTATCTTGTGTAAATTTATATTTTTAAAGATTTTTCTTAAATTATATACCAAAATCTCTAATATGTGGTATAATACAAGTATATATTATATTAGGAGTGATAATATGTCTAATAATAAACGAAGAAGAAAGCCGAGGTTTACGCTTAAGAAGCTCATAGTCATATCGCTGATGACTGTGCTTATATCCTTGACTCTATTTGCTGGCTCTGTTGGCCTCGCTTTTGTTAATATACTTACTACTGCCCCTGAGATTGACCCGTATGCAATTAACAGTGGCTTTGAAGAGACATCTCTTATATTTGATAAGGATAATAATTTACTAGAAAAAGTAGAGACTGCTGAGTACAGAACTTTTGTTAAGCTATCGAAGGTGCCTCAATATTTGAAGGACGCCTTTATAAGCATCGAAGACGAAAGATTCTACAATCACCCTGGCGTTGACCCTAGGGGTATCATGTCATCTCTATATGAAAACTTTAAGGCTGGTGGCGTTGTACGTGGTGCGTCAACTATCACTCAGCAGCTAATCAAAAATACTTACCTTTCTAATGAGCAAACGCTTACAAGAAAGCTTAAGGAGATATATCTTGCCCTTAACTTAGAGACAAAGCTTAGCAAGGATCAAATACTTGAGTCTTACTTGAATATGATTTCTCTTGGCCAAAACTCCTATGGTGTACAAGAGGCTTCAAGAACATATTTCTCTAAGAATGTTGATGAGATAAATATCGCTCAAGCTGCTTTACTTGCTGGCGTTGTTAAGGGACCAAATATATATCAGCCTTTCTACAGAGTCAGTCCGCTTAAGTTTGATGAGGCAACTATGAGAAAGGTTGGCGAAACTGAAATATTAGGTGAAAAATACATCCTTGTATTTAACACAAAATCTGTTGAAAGACAAAAGGTGATTCTTAAAAAGATGCTTGAGCTTGAAAAAATATCTCAAGCTGAATACGATGAAGCGATTAATTTTGATATAGTAGCAAGCTTAAAACCTAGTGAAAAGAAGCAAACTGAAATTACAAGCTACGCTAGCGACTACGTTAAGAATCAAGTCGTTGAAGACTTGATGGATAAGTATCAAATTACTAAGCAAAAGGCTCAAGAAAGATTATTCACAGGCGGTTTAAGAATTTACTCAACTATTGACACCAAGATGCAAAAGGATCTTGACGAAGTCAATAGAAACTTCAACGGCATACTTCTTGGCGACGTATCGAGATACAAGGCTCCACTGCTTGTTGACAGAACCCTTGATAAGTCTGGCAATATCGTTGATAAGAACGGCAATATGGTTTATTTAAAGAAGGCAAATCTACTTACTGACGATGGCTACCTATTCATACCAAAGGGCGAGTTTAGCATAGCTGATAACGGTGATTTAACTATCACGAGCCCAAGGGTCTTTGCATATAATAAATCAACTGATATACAAGACTACTACACTATTGATGATGCGAAGAACCTTCTAACTCACAGAGTTGGTGGTCTTGCAGTGCCTGATGCTTACTACTTAAGACAAGCTAAACACAGCTTAATTATTAAAGCAGAATTCTTTAAAAATAACGCTGGGTTCTATAAAGTTAATGAAGCTGGCAACTTATTCATAAGTCCAGACTATTTCTATAATAATAAGACTGGTCTAGTTCAACCACAGTCAGCAACTGTAGTTATTGACTACAAAACTGGTCACATAGTTGCCATGATAGGCGGTCGTGACGTAAAAGGCAACAGAATTTTGAATAGAGCTACTGACACGACTAGACAACCAGGCTCGTCTATAAAGCCTATAGCAGTATACTTACCTGCTCTTGACAATGGCTTTACAGCTGCATCGCCAATACTTGATATACCGATGATTACAGCAGATGGAAAAGTATGGCCAAACAACGTTTATACTGGTTTTAAAGGTATCACAACTCTTAGAGAATCACTAATCTACTCCATAAACGTAAGTTCTGCTAGAACTTTAAAAAAGATTGGTATACCTACTTCTATAAAATATCTAAAGCTACTAGGCCTAATTGACGAAGAAAATCCAAGCAAAGATAATTTTGTAGAGGCTAGTGAAAACAAAAGCCATAATGATGAGAACCTTGCAGCGCTAGCTCTTGGTGGTATGACAAAGGGTGTTAGCCCACTTGAGATGACTGCTGCTTATGCTGCAATCGCTAATGACGGTGTTTACATCGAACCGACTATATACACTAAGGTTTTAGATAAGGACGGCAACATAGTCCTTGATAAAGAGCCTAAAGAAAGAAGAGTCGTAAGCCCACAAATTGCTTATATCATGAAGGATGTACTTAGATCAACTGCTTACGAACATACTGGCGGAAACGCAGTAGTAAAAGGACAAGCCACAGCTGGTAAAACTGGTACAACTGACTACAAGGCAGACTTCTGGTTTGTAGGTTTCTCTAATTACTACGCAACTGGCACATGGATGGGTAATGACTCGCCTAAGATCACTATACCTCAAAGCTCATGGCTAGCAGCAAAACTTTGGGGCCACATAATGACTAAGATACATCAAGATAAAGAAAGCAAACCTCAATTTGCTCAGCCAGATGGCATAGTTAAGGCTTATGTATGTACAAAATCTGGTAAAAAGCCAAGCTCGCTTTGCTCCTCTGACCCAAGAGGCGTCGTTAAACAAGAGATATTTGCCAAAGGAACCGAGCCAAAAAATACATGTGACGTTCACGTTTCATTAGAGGTAAACTCATCAAATAATAAAATTGCAACTGAGTTTACACCGGAAGAGCTAAAAATCACTAAGGTCTTCACTGCACTGAACCCAGCATACAATCCTGCTAAACACAATGGTATCATACCTAAGGACTACAGCTACTACCCTCCTATCGCGTCAGATACTCAAGAAGATTGGGACAAATATAATCAAGAGCATGGTATAAATCCAGACAATCCAGACAGCGGAACGGATTGGAACGAGATAATTACAGATGTTATCGATCATAATAATGGTGACAACGGCGAAAAAGAGCCTAAGGAAAATGATACAAATACTGATAACAATTCAAATAATGAAGGCGAAGTAAAAATATTACCATAGCTATAAATAGAAGAAACAAGGCTTAAATTAGGCCTTGTTTTTTTAAATAATCTATACTTTCACCTTCTTATATAAGAATTTACAATGATAATTAATTAAGATTATGGGTAATATATTAATAAGAAAGAATTAATTTTATTATGGAGATGAGCTTATGAAAAATGAAAAATCATTAAAAAAGTATTGGCTAATACTTGCTATAGTACTGATTGTAGCTGCTATAGCTATATATTTTATATCAAAATCAAGCAAAATAGATTTAGCTAAAGTTTCGAAGGAGATGAAAGACTTTGCCTCACTTGAAGAGCCAAGCATTGAAAAGTTTGTAAAGAAGGGTTACGTAGATATTACTGAGCCGCTGGAACATGATGCAGGTATCAATCTTAGAAACAGTCTTTTAGCACAAAGCGTCTATGTAAAAACTGTAAGACTGGATGAAAATGATAAGTATCACGGCACTATATACTGGAAGAACAGAGACGATTGGAAGATAGTAAAGCAAGAATTTTCTACAGATGATGAAGCTAGAATATCGATTTATGATGCAAATCCAGTAGTTTTAAAAGAGATATTAACAAAAGAAGAAGATGGATTAAACAAGGTATATGCGATCACTATGGCAATAAATCCAGATGTGACTAGCGAAGAGATATATCTTTTCTCGTTTAAATAATTTAATCTGCAAATGAAAAAGTGCTAAGCTTTAATTTTGCTTAGCACTTTTTTTAATTCTGCTATTTATTTTTTATTTATTTTGTTTTTCTACTGCCTTTAGTACTTGATTTAAAAGTATTGTAGTTGTTATACTACCTACTCCGCCTGGCACTGGTGTGATCTTTGCTACATAATCTACTAGAGCATCGTAATCAGCGTCACCACTAATCTTGCCGTCCTTGTCCATACTTACGCCAACATCTATAATGATAGAGTCTTCATTGAAGTAAGACTTATCAAGCATCTTCGCTCTGCCAAGCGCTGTGAATACTACATCTGCGTTCTTGCAAGCTGCCTTTAAATCCTTTGTCTTTGAGTGGCAGATAGTAACTGTGGCATTCTCATTAAGTAGCATCATTGCAAGTGGCTTACCAACTACCATGGAACGATTGATTATAACTGCGTTCTTGCCTGTGTAATCATAGCCAGTTCTGCCAAGTATTTCAACAGCTGCTCTTGGAGTTGCTGGCTCAAAACTATCTTTCTGGCCTTCAAATATCGCTTCTAGATTAATTGGATTCATGCAGTCAATGTCTTTATCTGGATTGATGAAGGCAGCAACTTTTTCTGCATCTATTTGCTTAGGAAGTGGTCTAAATACAAGTATGCCGTGCACTTTATCATCCTTGTTTAGCTTGTCCATAAGGGCAAGAAGCTCCTCAGTTGTTGATTCTCTCGCAATATTAAATACTTCTGAGTCGATATTTAAGTTTGCACTTACCTTTAGTATTGCCTTTTCATATGATATGTCGCTTGGGTCTTCGCCTAGCCTTACTATGGCTATTTTGGGTGCAATGCCTTTTGCGCGAAAGTCCTCAATCTTTTTACTCATATCAGCCTTAATCATATCTGCTACGGGTTTACCCTTTAAAATCTCTGTCATAATAACCTCCCTTTGATATTAATAGTTCTTATATCAAAACTATTTACTATTCATTAACTTAATACATTAATACCCAATTCACAATAATTATAATACTTAATTAATATTTTTATAAAAATAGGGAGACTTCTCGTCTCCCCTTGTATAAGTTTAATTAAGCTCTTTTGCTCTTTGCGCCATGTCCAAAGTTCTTTTCAAGTAGTCCCCATGTATATGGTGCGATGAATGTTGATGAAATCATACCTTCAACGATACCAACAAGTAGTGGAATACATAGTGCTTCAATTACGTGGCCACCTGTGATGTATAGAACAACAACTGCGATAAGTGTTGTGACTGTTGTTAACAATGTTCTTCTGAATGTTGAGTTAAGTGATGTTTCAATAAGTTCAGCGTTTTCCATCCTTGGATACATTCTCTTGTTTTCCCTGAATCTATCAAAGATAACGATAGTTGCGTTAATCGAGTAACCTACGATAGTTAGTGTAGCTGCGATTAATGATGAATCGATTTGTAGGTTAAAGATACCGTATGTTGCTACTATAACTAGAACGTCAACGATTAGAGCAAATACTGCTGCAACACCATATTTCCACTCAAATCTAAATGTTACGTAGATAAGCATTAAGATTGATGCAATGATGATGGATATAACAGCTTTTTGTCTAATTTCTCTACTGATTGATGGACCAGTAGTTGTGTCTTCGATATTGTTTCTGTCAACCTTGTATTCATCAACAAATGCACGGCTGATTTGGTTCTTTTGTTCGTTTGTTAAAGCAAGTGTAGACTTGATAACTACAGTTTCTTTGTTAGCACCTGCATATACAACGCTTGCTCCACTGTCAACTTTGTTAACTATATCATAAACTTTTTCTTCTTCAATAAATTGCCCAGCATTGATTCTCATGATAGTACCACCTGAGAAGTCGATACCGTAGTTAAAACCATTGATGCAGAATCCTATGATTCCCGCAATGATAACTATGAATGGTATTGGAGCAAAAAACTTTTTCAATTTGTTAAAATTAATCATATTTACCTCCTATGCTCCATATGCCTTTTTATTGTCATTAGCTGTGATTTGAGCAAAGTTCTTTAGCAAGAATCTTGTCAATACAACTGCTGTCAATAATGAAATTACTATACCTATGATAAGTGTAATACCAAAGCCTCTGATTGAACCGATACCATAAACATAAAGTACAACACCTGCGATGATAGTTGTGATATTTGAGTCCATAATAGTTGAGATGGCTTTCTTGAAGCCTGCATCAACAGATGATCTTACTGTCTTACCATTAAGTAATTCTTCTCTAATTCTTTCGTAGATGATACAGTTAGCATCTACTGCCATACCTATTGATAGTAGTAAACCGCATATACCTGGTAGTGATAGTTTGATATGGAATATGATAAATGCTAGCATAACTAGTAATGTATATGCAACTAATGAGATTGCTGCTACTATACCAGGAATCTTATAAACTATGATTAGTAGTAAACTTATTAATAATATAGAAATTACTATTGCTTTCATTGAGTTGTCAAATGCGTCTATACCTAGTGAAGCGCCGATGATTTCTGATCTAACTTCTTTTAGTTCGATAGGTAGTGCACCTGCTCTGATTAGTGTAGCAAGTTTTGATGCTTCTTCAACTGTGAATCCCTTTGATCCACCTTCGATGATTGGCTTACCATCTGTAATAGGTGAATTTTGTACTATAGGTGCAGAAATAACTTCACCATCTAGAACTATCTTAAGGATTTTCTTTTCTGGTTCTGTTTCATTATATAGCTTAGTAGTTGCTTCAGCGAACTTTTGAGTTCCTTCTTCGTCAAACTCCATTGAAACTACTGGTGTTGATTTACCAAGATTATCTTGTGTGTAAACAACTTTTGATTCTTTAATGTTTTTACCTGTTAAAATTACATTATTATCTGGATCGATAAATTGTAATTGAGCAGTTTTACCTATAGTTTCGATTGCGTCTTGTGCATTCTTAGCACCTGCTAGTTCAATTGAGATTCTGTTTGAACCTTCTATAGATATGTTAGGTTCAGAAATTCCTAAACCGTCAACTCTTTGTTGTATAATTGCCTTTGATTGTTCCATAGCTTTGCTAAGCTCTTCACCTGTTTTGTCTGTGTCAGCTTCAAGAAGTACGTATACCCCACCAGCTAAGTCCAGACCTAAGTTAATAGAGTCTTTAGCGCTCTTTATTTCGTATCCAGCAAAGTTAAAACCGAATACAGCTACTAATGCAAAGCAGGCAATTAAAATGACTGTTATCACAATCTTAAGTGTGCTTAACTTTTTCATTTTGGCCTCCTAATCTAAATTTGCAATAACTGAGATTGCACATTCTATTCTTTTTCTTTCTAATTCACAGCCTATCTCGAAGTTTCCATTTATATTGCCTGTATTGTAGTATGAATTAGCGTGACAGCCGCCTGAGCAGTAGAACTTCGCCCAGCATTCTTGGCAGTCTTTTTTATTAAATACATTTGACTTTTTAAATTCTTCTCTTAAATCAGTTTTTGTAACGCCGTCAAAAACGGTACCGATCTTAAATTGCTCTTCGCCTACAAACTGATGACAAGGATAAAGATCTCCCTTAGGTGTTACAGCAAGGTATTCGCAGCCCGCTCCGCAGCCTATGGATCTCTTAATCAAGCATGGTCCTTGATCTAGGTCTATCATAAAGTGGAAGAATAGAAAATCATCATCTTTTTTCTTAATCTTGATGTATTCTCTGGATAATTTTTCGTACTCTTCTTTTATTCTTTCTACATGTTCTGGTCTTATTGCATATGGCTCATTTTGGTCTGTTACAACCGGTTCCATAGATGTCTTCTTAAAACCGTTCTTGTAGAAATCTAATACGTCTTCTGAAAAGTCTAAGTTTTCTGATGTAAATGTACCTCTGATGTAGTAGTCCTTATCCCCTCTTTTTTCAACAAAGCGTTTAATCTTTGGAACAATTAAGTCATAAGAACCCTTTCCATTAGTAGTTGGGCGCATCTCATCGTTAACAGATTTTCTTCCGTCTATACTTAGAACTACATTTGACATATTTTCATTTAAATAATCAATAATTTCATCATCTAATAAGACGCAGTTTGTAGTTAAAGTGAATCTAAAATTCTTATCGTATTCTTTTTCTAAGCTTCTTCCATAAGTAACAAGCTCTTTGACAACATCAAAGTTCATTAGCGGTTCTCCTCCGAAGAAGTCGACCTCTAAGTTTCTTCTATTGCCAGAGTTTTGAACTAAAAAGTCCAAAGCCTTCTTACCTACTTCTACGCTCATAAGCTCTCTTTTGCCCTTAAAGTCGCCTTGTGACGCAAAACAGTACTTGCATCTAAGGTTACAGTCGTGTGAAACGTGTAGGCAAAGAGCCTTTACTATGTTGTATTTACTTAAGTCTAGTTCAGTTTCTTTAATAGGCTCAGTAAATAACAAGCCTTCTTTGTGTAATTCTTCTACTTCCTTAAAAGCAGTTTTAATATCACAAGCTTCATACTTATTAGATAGTCCTTTTAAAGCTTCATCTAAGCCTTTGGACATATAATCTACTAAGTCGTACACAATCTCATCTACTACGTGTACAGCACCACTGTATATGTCTAAGATTACATACTTATCATTAAGATAGAACTTATGTATTAAATTAATATCGTACATCAAAGCCTATTTATGATTTTTCTTATTTTCGCACTTTTGATTACCAACTGTGCAAGATGTCTTACAAGCTGATTGGCATGAAGTTTGGCATTCGCCGCATCCGCCGTGCTTAGCTGTTTTTAATAAGTTTCTTTTGCTTAAAGTTTTTACAAATTTCATAATATCCTCCCTTTGTATAAAATATCGTGTGGGCTAAGGCCCATCACAAGAAAAAACCGATGCTATTTTGCACCGGCTAGATATTCTTTAACAAGATTTGTAACTAATGATCCATCTGCCCTGCCTTTAACTTTAGACATAACAGTCTTCATGACTAAGCCAAAGTTAGCTCCTTTGTCTCCAAGCTCTTCGCAAGTTTCATTGATAATAGTTTTAATCTCTTCTTCAGAAAGTTCCTTTGGTACGTACTCCATAAGAATTTCTATTTCTTTTTTAGTCTGTTCAACTAGGTCCGCTCTATTACCTTTTTCAAATTCTGGTAGAGCGCCTTTCTTTTCCTTTATTTGCTTTTGTATTATTGCTATAATGTCTTGGTCACTTAGTTCTTTTCTTTGGTCAACTTCGCTTTGTTTTATAGCTGAGTTAACCATCATGATAGTGTTTTTAATGATCGTATCTTTATTTTTCATAGATTCTATATATCTACTTTTTAATTCGTTTTTAAGGGACATCATACACCTTCATTTCTTTCAAATAAATTTAAGTTAAAACTTTTGATGTTTTTTTCTTCTAGCTGCTTCAGATTTTAGTTTACGTCTTACACTTGGTTTTTCATAGTGTTCTCTTTTTCTAACTTCTCCTAAGACGCCTGATCTTGCGCATTGTCTTTTGAATCTCTTAAGTGCGTTATCAAGTGATTCGTCTTCTCTAACTCTTATTTCTGTCATAGTATCCCTCCCCTCATAAAACAATTACTATCATTTATGACTAAGTTACAAATATTATACAACATATCTAAAGCTTTTTCAAGTTTTTTTTGCTATTTTTTGCTATTTTCTTGATTTTAACCTGCTGGCCAATTAAGTTTTCTGCCGCCTATTAAATGCATGTGTATGTGCTTGATACTTTGTTGACCGTCTTCACCTGTATTGATGACTAGTCTGTAGCCATTGTCAAGGCCCATAGTCTTAGCTATGTCCTTAACTTTAAGCATCATGTGAGCTATGACTTCATTGTCATCGTCTGTAAGTTCATCAAGAGACGCGATATGCTTTTTAGGCACCATAAGCACATGCACTGGGCATGTTGGGTTGATGTCTTTGAAGCAAAGCATCATATCGTCTTCATAAACTTTTTCAGAAGGAATAGATCCTTCTATGATCTTACAAAATAAACAATCCATAAAATCAAATCCTTTCTACTAATACTCCGTCTTTAAATCTTTCTACTGCCTTTACCTTTATTATATGGTTATGAAGATCTTCATCTGTTTTAAGATAAGCTCTGATGTAATTTGATGTGTAGCCCTCAAAGTACTCATATTTTTTCTCTTCGAACAAGACTTCAAATTCATCGCCAATAAATTTATTTATAAATATATGTCTCGACGCCTCTTGATACTCTTCTAAAATTTCTGCTCTGTCTTTCTTAACGCTCTCAGCGACTTGGTTAGGCATATCGTAAGCTTTAGTCCCCTTACGCCTTGAATATCTAAAAACATGAACCTTTAAAAAATTTACTTTTTTCACTATCTCAATGGACTTCTTAAAGTCCTCATCATCTTCCCCAGGGAAGCCAACTATGATGTCCGTAGTTATGGCAGCGTCTGGCATAGCCTTATATATCTTCTCTGTATTTTCTATATAGTCTTCTCTCGTGTACTTCCTATTCATTAGCTTAAGCACTTTGTTTGAGCCGCTTTGTAGAGACAAATGAAATTGGTGCTGTAAGTGCTTTAGATGAGCAAGTCTCTCTACCGTTTCATCCTTCAATAACTTTGGCTGAATTGAACCAAGTCTTAGTCTTTCTACGCCAGGCACTTCGTCTATCATCTCTAATAACTTTATTAGATCAATGCCATCATCTTCATAATCAGTAATCTGTATACCTGTGATGACAAATTCTTTGTAACCGTCTTTAGCAAGCGTTTCTATCTCTTTTATAATGCTATCTGCCTTTCTCGAACGCACTCTGCCTCTTGCGTATGGTATTATGCAATACGAGCAAAAATTGTTGCAGCCGTCCTCTATCTTAATAAAGGCTCTAGTGCTATCGAAATTTTTATCAAAAAGTAGCTCCTCATAATTTTTGTCGATATTATCCTCAACGTAATTTTTCTTCTCGCCGAGTTTCAAATATTCTTCCAAGTACTCTACTATCTTGTTTCTGCCTTGTGTACCGACTATGATGTCCGCTATATCCATCTCTTCTATCTCTTTAGCATTAATCTGGCTGTAGCAGCCGCAAATGATGACTATTGCATCTGGATTTTTCTTCTTGACCTTTGATATCATCTGCCTTGACTTCGAGTCCGACTTGTTTGTAACAGTACAAGTATTGATTACATATACATCAATATCGTCAAAATCTTCCTTGACCTCGTAGCCATTTTGCTCAAAGGCATTTTTTATCGCTTGAGCCTCATATAAATTTACTTTGCAGCCCAAGTTTTGCACATAAACCTTCATCATAAAAGACCACTTCCGTTATAGTCATAGTAAAGCATAGTTAGTAGCGCTATTGGCGCTGTCTCTGCTCTAAGTATTCTCTTTCCCATGCTAATGGATTTGTAGCCAAATTTCTTAAGCTCATCTATCTCACTTATGTCGAAGCCGCCCTCAGGTCCTACGACGATGGCGATATTCTTTTTGTCTTTGATATCATAATTTTTTATGCTATTATCAAGCTCATCTTCATAAGCGATTAAAACTAAGTCAAAACTATCTAAAATTTCTTTTGCTTCATCTAGCTTCATTGCATCAGAAACACTTGGGATAAACTCGCGCTTTGACTGCATTGCTGCGGCCTTTGCGATATTTCTATATCTTTCCAGTTTTTTATCTTTTATATCTTTTTTCTTGACAATAGACCTCTTCGTCTCGATAGGAACTATGCCATAAGCACCCATTTCTATAGCTTTTTGTATAATAAAGTCCATCTTATCAGACTTTACTAATGATTGAAATAATGTGATTTTTAGATCTGACTCATATTTTTCATTTATCTCAGAAATTATTTTAAGAGACAACTCATCCTTTGTGTATGAGTTAAGAACTGCGATATAACCACTGCCATCGATGTAGACTTCGACTTCTTCGTCATCCTTTATCCTTAAAACGTCTTTGAAGTGCTTTATATCTTCTTTTGCTAAATATAAAAGGTCTTCGTCCTTTTTTTCTGCGAAAAATCTATGCATGTTTAGCTACAATTGAAGTCCATTCATTTAGGTCTTCGACGTTTAATATATCAAAGCCGTTTGCTTCAAGTGAGTCGATAACCATGGCGGACTTAACTTTTAATATGCCTGATGAAATGAAAATTCCGTCCTTATTCATAAACTTGTGTAAATCGCCTGTCATAGTGACTATGACTTCTGCAAGTATATTTGAAACGACTATATCGTATTTATCCTTAACCTTTGAAAGCAGGTCGCCGACTATAAATTCTGCGTCAGTAACTTCATTTAACTTTTTATTTTCATTAGCAATATATACGCTCATCGGGTCTATGTCAACGCCTAGGACTTCGCTCGCACCTAGCTTTGACGCAGCAATCGATAGTATACCGCTACCTGTACCTATGTCAAGAACCTTCATACCAGGCTTCATGTACTCTTCAAGCTTCTTTATACATAAGGATGTTGTCTCGTGTGAGCCAGTGCCAAAGGCCATACCCGGCTCTAGCTTTATTATCTCTTCCCCATCTTTCTTTTCGTACTCTTCCCAAGTTGGCACTATAACTATGGTTTTGTTTGGTTTTAAAATCTTGAAGAACTTCTTCCAATTGTTTTTCCAATCGCTATCGTCAATTATTTCCTTAGAAAATTCTCCGCCAAGCTCTTTGATGTAAGACATGATCTTGGCTTCTCTTTCATCATTGTCCGCTATGTCATCTAGGTAGATGGTAAATCTTATATGACCTTTTTCTAATTTAATTAGGTCATCGTCGTATAAGTCCCAAGCGTTTTGTCTTTCTTGAAAAATTTTTAAATCGTCTGGGTCTTCAATCGCCATATTGTCAATTCCTAGGTCCGATAAAAATATTTCGACCTTTTCTTCGTATTCTTTTTTAAATTTTAATTTTATCTCTCTATAATTCATATTAACTCCTATAGTTTGTCTTTTATTTTTTCAAATAAATTTTTCTTCTTTGGCTCATAATCAAAATCCATGTCTTTAAAGTGCTTTATTAATGATTCTTTTTGCTCATCATTCAAATTCTTTGGCACATCAACTTTGACTACAACGTATAAATCGCATCTGTAATTCTTGTGTAGTGGATATAGGCCCTTATTAGCTATCTTAAATTTAGTATGGCTTTGAGTTCCCTCAGGTATAGTTAATCTAACTTTGCCATCAAGCGTATCGACCTCAATCTGATCACCTAAAACTGCTTGTAAATAATTTATGCTAACACTTGTATATAAATCATCGCCGCTACGTTTAAATTTTTTATTTTCTCTTATGTCGATGTAAACATTTAGATCACCATTTGGTCCGCCATTCTTACCAACGCTTCCTTCGCCTCTTATGCTAATTACGCTGTCTTCACGAACGCCCTTTGGTACCTTAACAAGAATCTTTTTCTTCTTCTTTTCAGTTCCATGACCATGGCAGTGTGGGCACTCTTCAGTAATTATCTCACCTGTGCCATGACAGTCTGGACAAACATCTGTTTGAACGAAGACGCCAAAGGCTGTTCTTCTCTCATTTCTAACTGTGCCTCTGCCTGAACAAGTTGAGCAAGTCTTTTTGCTGTTCTCGTCCTTGGCTCCGCTTCCGTGGCAATGTGAGCACTCTTCGACTCTCTCTATCTCAATCTCTCTTTGAGTGCCGTTTAAAACATCTTCTAGGTCTATAGTAAGGTTATATCTTACATCCTCTCCGTACATTGGCCTTTTGCTTTGCGACGCAGATGACGAGAAGCCACCAAAGCCGCCTCCAAATATATCAAAGATGTCACCAAATATATCGTCAGTGAAACCACCGAAACCGCCAGATCCAGTGCCTCCATTTTGAAACATAGACTCACCATATGTGTCGTATTGCTTTCTCTTCTCAGCATTGCCTAAGATTTCATATGCAGCAGATATCTCCTTAAATCTAGCTTCGGCCTCTTCATCACCTGGATTAAGGTCCGGATGATACTTCTTTGCAAGCTTCCTATATTGAGTTTTGATCTCAGCTTCAGTCGCAGTTGATTCTATCTCTAAAACTTCGTATAAATCTTTCAAAACTTACACCCTTTCTAAAATGTAAAATAATTATCATATACATTTATTATACCAAATATGCGTGAAAAATAAAAGTATAATAAATCTCTTTTCTATATGTAAAAAAGAAGAATGAAGGCACTCTCCATTCTTCTTAATCTAAATCTAATAAATCTTATTTATCGTCTTCGTCAACTACCTCGTAGTCACCATCAACTACGTCATCATCACCTTTGTGTTCTTCAGAGCCTTGTGCACCTGCTTCAGCTCCAGCTGCACCTGCTTCTGCACTTTGTTTATACAATTGTTCTGAAACTTTATAGAAGGCTTGAGTTAAATCTTCTGTCTTCTTCTTCATATCGTCATAGTCTGAGCCTTCGCTTGCTTTTTTAAGATCAGCAAGTTTTGCTTCGATGTCTTTCTTTTCATCTTCAGAAATTTTGCCTTCAAGATCCTTCATAAGCTTTTCAGTTTGGTAAACCATTTGATCAGCGTTGTTCTTTACTTCGATATTTTCTTTTTTCTTCTTATCTTGTTGAGCAAATTCTTCTGCTTCTTTAACTTTTTTATCAATATCGTCCTTTGATAGGTTAGATGAAGCTGTGATAGTGATCTTTTGTTCTTTGCCTGTGCCTAAATCCTTTGCTGATACATTAACAATACCATTGGCATCGATATCAAATGTTACCTCGATTTGAGGGATTCCTCTTGGTGCTGGTGCTATACCTTCTAGTTGGAAGCGACCAAGTGTAGTATTGTCCGCTGCCATCTCTCTTTCACCTTGAAGTACGTGTATATCAACTGATGTTTGTGAGTCAGCTGCTGTTGTGAATATTTGTGATTTCTTTGTTGGAATAGTTGTGTTTCTTTCAATAAGTCTTGTAGTTACTCCGCCAAGTGTTTCTAGACCAAGTGATAGTGGTGTAACGTCTAGCAATAATAAGTCTTTAACTTCACCTGTTAATACACCGCCTTGGATTGATGCACCGATGGCAACGCATTCATCTGGATTGATGTCCTTTTGAGGATCTTTACCGATGATTTGTTTAACAGCTTCTTGAACAGCTGGGATTCTTGTTGAACCACCAACTAAAAGTACCTTATCGATTTCGCTTGCACTGATGCCAGCGTCTTTGATCGCGCTCTTAACTGGTTCAGTAGTTTTTTCTACTAAGTCATGAGTAAGTTCATTGAACTTTGCTCTTGTTAAATCCATGTTCAAGTGAAGTGGACCAGCTGCTGTAGCAGAGATGAATGGTAAGTTGATATTTGTTGTCATTGTAGTAGAAAGCTCTTTCTTAGCCTTTTCTGCTGCTTCTTTTAATCTTTGTAAGCTCATCTTGTCTTGAGTTAAGTCTACGCCATTTTCCTTTTTAAAGTTATCTGCTATATAATTTATGATTCTTTGGTCAAAGTCGTCTCCGCCAAGCTTGTTATTACCTCTAGTTGCTAGTACTTCAAAAACGCCGTCGCCTACTTCTAGTATAGAAACGTCGAATGTACCGCCGCCTAGGTCATATACCATAATCTTGTGTTGACCGTGCTCTTTGTCCATGCCATAAGCAAGTGCTGCTGCAGTTGGCTCGTTAATGATTCTCTTAACTTCAAGACCTGCTATCTTACCAGCGTCCTTAGTTGCTTGTCTTTGAGCGTCTGTGAAGTATGCAGGAACAGTGATAACTGCTTCTGAAACTGTTTCGCCTAAATAGCTTTCTGCGTCTGCTTTTAATTTTTGTAATATCATTGCTGATATATCTTGTGGTGTATAATCTTTTCCGTCTATGTCAATCTTATAGTTACTACCCATCTCTCTTTTGATTGATGATATAGTTCTGTCTGGATTTGTGATTGCTTGTCTCTTAGCTGTTTCACCAACTAATCTTTCTCCGTCTTTTGTAAATGCTACTACTGATGGAGTAGTTCTGTTACCTTCAACGTTAGGAATGATTATCGCTTCTCCACCTTCCATTACTGATACACATGAGTTTGTTGTACCTAAGTCAATACCAATTATTTTTCCCATAATTTATTCCTCCTTAATATATTTTCTTATTTATTTACTATAACCATGGCATGGCGAATAACCTTGCCATTGTATTCATAACCTTTTAATAAAACTTCTATGACTTGATTTTCTTTGTATTCATCACTGTGGCCCATAGATACCGCTTGATGATAGTCTGGGTTAAAATCCTCACCCAGTGCCTTCAATTCAACTATGCCCTTTGCTTTAAGAGCATTTTTCAATCCTTCGTAGATAAGCTCCATGCCTTCTTTAAATGAGCCACTCTCATCATCGTGTTCCAAGGCTCTCTCGAAGTTATCTATAACAGGAAGTATTTCATTTGCAATGCTTACAACACCTATCGATACCAAGTCGTCCTTTTCTTTCTCTACTCTCTTCTTGTAATTTTGAAAGTCCGCTTGTAGTCTTACAAGTTTTGTTTGAAGATCATTTATTTCAGATGCTAAGCCATCTTGCTCATCAGAATCAGCTTTTTCTTGAACTTCTTCTGCTTCATCTACTGCTTCTTCATTTATAAGCTTTTCTTCTTCCATTTCTTCATTCAGTTTTTTGTCTTTTTCCATTTAATCCCTCCTAAAATAAATCATCATTATAAAAATCATCAAATATAGAAAGAACTTTTTTGTAATCAATTCTCATTGGAGCGATTAAACCAAAAGTAACTTCATTATCCAAGATGTTTACGTTCTTAAGTACTAGAGCAATGTTGTCGAAGATGTCGATTTCATTCTCATTGCCTATCTTAATGACAAGATCATTATCCAAATTTTCATTCTCTAAGATATTAAGTAGACCTCTTTTGTCTTCTAAGAGCTCTATAAGCTCTCTAGCCTTATCGAAGTCAGAATACTCTGGATAATTCAAGATCTTATTTATTCCTTCAAGGAATATCTTGTCTGCGCTATATGTCTCGTCTTTTTGCGAAAACTTTTCCAAAACGCTTTCTAATATGGCCTTATAATTGACTAGACTGTCCTTTTCATGCTTCAATGAATTGAAATCAAGTGAGTTTATGGACTTGCCAGCAAGATTCTTATTTAAAATCTCCTTAAAATAACCCACTTCCTCTTCACTTATCTCTTCATTAAGCGTAATTAATGTCTTGTCAATGGCAAAGTTCTCATAGACAAAGATAGCAAGTATTTTGTTTTCGTCAACTTTTAAAAGCTCTAAGCTCTTTAGCTTTGTCTCGCCTTTGTGCCTAATATAAGCAATCGATGTAAAATCAGTTAGGCTTGACAAGAGCTTTGACATCTTTCCTATCATACTATCTAAGTTCTTCGACTTATTATTTATATCATCTAAGAAAATTTTCTTTTCTGTAGACGAAAGCTTTTCGAAGTCTTTTTGAACTACCATGTCAACATACAAGCGATATGCTTTTTGTGATGGCACTCTTCCGCTAGAAAGATGAGTTTTTATTAAGTAGCCCGCTTCTTCAAGGTCTTGCATCTCGTTTCTAATAGTTGCCGAGCTAAGACCTATGGACTCGTTCTTGGCGACAAGCCTCGAGCCAACCGGTTCACCAGTTTCATTGTATGAGCTGATTATAGCTTTTAAAATCTTTAATTTTCTCTCATCCAATTGATCACCTTCCATAATTTTTGTTAGCACTCTTGACTGGTGAGTGCTAACTCTATATCTATTATACCCAAAATAATAAAAAAATCAAGCTTTTTTCAAAAATATTTACTTTTTTGCAAATTTTTTGCAAAATATTGCTCTAAATGCATAAAAAAAGACGATAATATCGCCTTTTTCATTTGGTATTATATTTTTTATAATTAAGCTCGTCATTTATCTCTGATAAAAATTCTTTCATAAATCTATCTCTTTCTTCAGCGAGCCTTTTTGCTTCATCTGTATTCATCATATCCTTTAATAATAAGAGCTTCTCATCAAAGTGCTTTAGTGAGTCCTCTATGCCGCGGCCATTCTTGCCGCTATACATAAAGGTCCTCGCAATGCCTATGGCTCCTATCGCGTCAAGTCTGTCAGCGTCTTGAACAATGCATGCTTCGAGTGTCTTTGGCTTAGTTCCCTTGTTCTTTGTAAATGAAACTGAATTGATAATCTCAATAATATCTTCAATCGCCTCACTGTCGAAATCATTTTCAATTAAGAATTTTCTTGCATTTTCATTATTTTTATTATTGAATAATTTATGGTCATCAACGTCATGAAGAAGTGCTCCTAGGTCTACATGTAGTTCATTGCATTCATAAGCTTTTCTTATATTAAGCGCGTTATTATAAACTCTTAGGCTGTGATCTGCGCCGTGACCGTCTGAGTTGCCAGTAAAAATATTTTCAAGATAATCAATCGCTCTTTTAATTATTTCGTCCATAGCCTCTCCTTATACAAAAAGTATTTCTACTTGATTCGCAAGGTCCCTGCCAAGCTCTGTGTAAAAGTATCTGCCGTCACATTTTTTTAGCAGCTTTTCATTTATCGCCCTAGATAATTCTTCCTTATATATATCTTCAAAATCTATATCGTATTTTTTATTGATCTCGTTTATAATTATGCCTTCGTTTGTCCTTAGCTTAAAAATTATATACTCAGTGATTTTATCTTCTCTAGTTAAAATTTCTTCATCGTGATATACATTTTTCTTCACATCGTCAAAGTACTCGCTAAAATTGTTCGCATTAAAAAATCTTTTATTTTTAATTAGTGAGTGCGCCGCCATGCCTAGGCCTAGATACTCATCCATAGACCAGTACTTGTAATTATGCCTTGAGTAGCATCCGTCCTTGGCAAAGTTCGAAATTTCATATTGCATGTAGCCAAGGCTTTCTAAGTGCTCAGTCGCCTTTCTATATATGAGCCTATCTGTCACTTGATCGTTCACCCTATAGACGCCACTCTCAACAAGTGCGGCGAGTTTAGTGCCCTCCTCAAGTATAAGTGAGTAAAGCGATATGTGTGTGGCGCCTAGTTCACTTGCTGCATCGATTGATGCTATCACATCCGATAAAGTTTCTGTCGGCAGCGAGAATATAAAATCTAAACTAAGATTGTCAAAATATCTCTTCGCTAATTTAATCTTTTCGCACGCCTCGTCAGCTGTGTGAAGCCTGCCTATGATGCGTAAAAGCCTATCGTTAAAGCTTTGCACACCTATAGAAATTCTGTTTATGCCAAGCTCTCTGTAAACGATTAATTTTTCTTCGCTTATAGAGTTTGGATTTATTTCTATAGTAAATTCATAATCTTCATCTATGTTTATGGCCTCATTTAAGCCATTAACAAGACGTCTTAAGTCCTCTATACTCAATAAAGATGGCGTGCCTCCACCTATAAATATGGTGTCCACAATATAATTTTTTAAGAGCTCTTCATTATTTTTTATCTCTAATAATAAATGATCAACATAATCCTTCATTCTGTCTTGATTAAAAATAGAAGATGTAAAATCGCAATATTTACATCTTCTTTCACAGAAAGGAATATGTATATATATTCCTAATTTATTCATTATTTCTTTTCCTTGTACTTCAATACTGAAAGAAAGGCCTCTTGAGGTAGTTCTACTGAGCCAATTTGGCGCATCCTCTTCTTACCTTCTTTTTGCTTTTCAAGTAGTTTTTTCTTTCTTGAAATGTCACCGCCATAGCACTTTGCAAGAACGTCTTTTCTAAGCGCTTTAATAGTTTCTCTTGCGATAATCTTTGAGCCGATAGCCGCTTGTATAGGTATTTGAAATTGATGTCTTGGGATGACGTCCTTTAGTCCCTCAACAATTGATCTACTTCTTTCATAAGCGTTTGACTCGTGTAAAATCAAGCTGAATGCGTCGATAAGCTCGCCATTGATAAGTATGTCAACCTTAACAAGCTCGCTTCTTTGATAGCCTGAAATTTCGTAGTCAAGCGATGCGTAGCCCTTTGTATTTGACTTAAGTGCGTCGAAGAAGTCGTATATAACCTCGTTTAGTGGCATTCTATAGTGAAGCGTAACTCTTGTTTGATCAAGGTATTCCATGTTAATAAATTCACCACGTCTATTTTGACAGATGTCCATAATGGCTCCAACATAATCCTTTGGAGTCATTATCTCTGCGTTAACCATAGGCTCTTCCATGTAATCAATTTCACTTGGGTCAGGAAGGTTCGATGGGTTTTGTATCATCATCATAGTTCCATCTTTTTTATGAACTTCATAAATAACCGATGGCGCAGTCGAGATTATATTTAGATTAAATTCTCTCTCAAGCCTTTCAGTAATTATCTCCATATGAAGAAGGCCTAAGAAACCGCATCTAAATCCAAAGCCAAGTGCCGCTGAATTTTCTGCCTCAAAGACAAGAGATGCGTCATTAACTTGAAGCTTTTCAAGAGCCTCTCTAACGCTGTTAAAGTCTTCGCCCTCTGCTGGATATATACCGCAGTAAACCATTGGTACGACCTTCTTGTAACCGCTTAGTGGCTCATCAGTTGGATTGTCAAGATAAGTTATTGTGTCACCAACTCTGGCGTCTTTTACATTTTTGATCTGTGCTGTAAAGTAACCTACTTCACCTGCTTCAAGCGTATCCTTCTTTAAAAGCGATGTGTTATTTACACCAACTTCATCAACTTCAAAAGTAGTTCCTGTTTGCATCATCTTTATTTGTGTGCCTTTTTTAATAACGCCGTCAAAAACTCTGATGTAGCAGATAACGCCTCTGTAAGCATCGTATACCGAGTCAAAGATAAGCGCCTTTAAAGGTTTATCCTTATCGCCATTTGGCGGCGGAACATTTTTAACGATGTCTTCTAAAACATCTTCAATATTAAGTCCGCTCTTTGCGCTGATTAGTGGCGCATCAGTCGTGTCGAGGCCGATGATATCTTCAATCTCTTCCTTAACTTCATCTGGTCTCGCGCTTGGCAAATCCATCTTATTGATAACAGGAAGTATCTCTAAGTCTTGATCCAAAGCAAGATAGACGTTAGAAAGCGTTTGCGCTTCAACGCCTTGAGTCGCGTCGACAACAAGTATCGCGCCCTCGCACGCCTTTAATGATCTACTCACTTCGTAGTTAAAGTCGACGTGGCCGGGCGTATCTATAAGGTTAAAAATATAATCCTGTCCATCTTTTGCCTTATATATCAAACGTATGGCCTTTAATTTAATTGTTATTCCTCTTTCTCTTTCAAGATCCATGCTATCCAAAACTTGTGATTGCATCTCTCTTTGAGTAAGTAAGCCAGTCTTTTCAATGATTCTATCGGCCAAAGTAGATTTACCGTGGTCGATGTGCGCTATGATTGAAAAGTTACGAATATATTTTTGATTCATCTTATCATCCTATCTAAATATTTTTAATTTATTCAAAGGCCAAAATCTAAATACAGCCTTGCCTTGTAAATATTTTTTCTCTACAGGTCCGAAACTCCTTGAGTCATATGAGTTACCGCCTTCTCTATTGTCCCCCATAACAAAGTATGAGTCCTCAGGCACAACCCAGTGGTTACCGTTTTGCTCACTAGTCTTTCTGTCTAGGTACGGTTCGTCTAGCTTATTACCATTGACGTAAACATCGCCGTCGATTATGTCAATAACATCTCCCGCTAGACCTATGAGCCTCTTGATATAGTGCTCGTTATTAGTCTTCTCGCCCTTTATAACGACTATGTCTCCTCTGTTTGGCTCTTTGAAGTACTTAAATAGCTTCCACTCAAATACCCTGTCGCCCGTATGTAGGGTCGGCTCCATCGATATGCCTTCAACCCTTGTTAGAGCAAAGACGAAGTTTACGAGGAATAAAGTGATAGCTACAGTGATAACTATCGAGTATATCCACGACTTGATGTCATCTTCCTTTGCCTTAGCAAGCGCCTCTGCCGCTTCTAAAACTTCATTCTCGCTCGCTGCCTTTGCTTTTTCATTTATATCAATGTTTTTATTATTATCATCAAAATTATTTTCCATAAAAAGACCTCCTTTATAATTATAACATATTTTTACATATAATTTCAAAAGTTTAGTCATTTTTTATTAAATAAAAAATATCCCCTCAATATTACTAATCACTGAGGGGATATAATATCATCACTATTTAAACTTGCATTTTATTTTTTCTAGAACTAGTTAATTCTAATAAAGCTATACCAGCTAATAAAACAATATCAACAGATATAAAAATTATAAGCATTCTATTATTTGGTTTTATATATTTGTTTTTGAAATCATCTAATACATCATGAAGTTTTTTTAATTCAACATTATAAAATTTAGTATCATTAATAAGCGCTTCAATTTTTCGTGCATCTTCATCATTTTTCAATTCAAAAACTGTGCCATTTAAATACATATCAAAATCAGATTCGATAAAGTTGTTTTTTATTAAATTTCCACTAATCGGCATAAGTAATGCATTATTAGTTGTATCAGTAAGTTCTAACAACGAAGCGAAATTTTGATCTTTTGAAAAATATCCAATGACTTTCGCTTGGATGTCTTTTTTATCGCCACGACCAAAAGTATAAACTTCACCTATTTTATAATCGTTCCTAATATCATAACCAACAATCATAGGAATTACATTGTTACTTTGAAAATCATCCTTTGTAAAATTTCTTCCAGAATCAATCCTAAAATTGTACAAATCATACATATCAGAATCAATAAAAGTTTGTCTGCGTGCAATGCCATTATTGATAGAAGTTGGCAAATATGAATAAAACGAATATTTTTTATCACATATTTCATCAACCTTGTCAAATAAATCATTTATCTTCTTGTCATCAAAACTGCGATTTGCCTCTAGCAAATTCATATCTTGATTTCGCAAAGCGATATAAGAATTAATTGGCAATTTATCATAAACAGACAACATAGTATTATACTTATTTCTTATAGATAAATACTTATTAGTCTGGTAAATAGATATAATTAAAATTAATGTGAGTACAATTGTTAACGCTTTTATAAATTTATTTTTCATTAATTAAAATACTTCCATCCTCTATAAAAATATGTTCTTCCTGCTTCTCCCCAACGAATAGGGTCGTCATAACATTGAGCACTCATACTATATATATTATCATCATAAATACTATCTGCAGCTTCTGTCCATCTAATTCCGCCTATAACAGACTCTCCTTGTCTCCTATAGTCCAGCCACGCTTGCTTTACATGTCTACCAACAACTAAACCATATCCATCGCCATCTTGCACTTCATAGCTTGCTTGAAATTGTATATATCCTTCATATCTGAGATTATGTATTTCCTCAGAATAAAAATAATTCGGCCCTTGTACTGGGCGTGGTCCTCTTAAAACTATGTCGTTAGCTGGTGAAACCATAGTTTTTCCAACTATAGAATTTCCAATCTTAAATTCTCCTTGATAATGTCCAGCTTCGCATCCTGTTTCTTTACCTTGCGAACTAGCAAAAGTATTAACTGGAACTATAAGCATACTAAAAACTATTGTAATAGCCAAAATATTAAATATTGACATTTTTGTTGTTTTTCTCATAACTATACCTCCTTAAAATAAGTCTTAAATATAAATAAAATACTATCATAAATTATTGTCCACAATGGAATCACTCCCCTCTGTTATATTAAAATGTATCTTACATTATACTTATACCCTAATAAATAAATAATAAACAATTAATTATAATGTAGAATTTGTTCAATATATGTTATAATGGTTTTAGTGATATATATAAAGGAGATAATTATGAATTTTTTACCAGTTATATTAGGAACAGATGTTAACAGCTACTCTATTGCGAGAAGCTTTCATATGAAATACGGCATTAAGTCTTTGGTCTTAGGTAAGGCAAGGCTGCTTATGACTGAGAACTCTGATATTGTCGATATAATAATCAATAAGGACTTAGATGACGATGCTGTCATGCTTGATGAGCTAAATAAAATTAAAGAAGCGCATCAAGACAAGGAGCTTATACTGGTAGCATCGTCTGACTCATATGCAGAGAGAGTCATCATGAACAAAGACAAAATTAGTGGATATAATTTGCCATTTACAGATAAGTCCATGCTTAATGAGCTAATACTGAAGAAGAACTTCTACGACTTATGCGAAAAGTATGGTCTTAAGTATCCAAAGAGCGAATACATTAACAAGGATAATTACAAGCGCTACAAGACAAGCTTTGACTTTCCTATGGTGCTAAAGCCGTCGAACAGTGTTGAGTACTTCTTCTTGGACTTCGAGGGCAAGAAAAAAGCATATATATTAAAAAATGAAACTGAATTAAATAAGGCTCTTAATGATATTTATGCAAATGGTTACGGCGACTACATGATAGCTCAAGAATTTATCGAAGGAGCTGACTCAAACATGCACGTGGTCAACGCCTACGTAGATAGCAATGGCAAGCTAAAACTATTCTCTCTAGGTAGAGCTCTTATGGAGGACCCTACCCCACTACTTATAGGTAACTACCTTGCCATAGCTGATGCAAGTCAAGATGCCTACGAAAAGATCTTCCCTATGATTAAAAATTTCTTGGAGAAAATAAATTATCGTGGATTGGCAAACTTTGATATCAAGCTTGATGACAGAACAAAAGAGTACAAGGTTTTTGAAATCAATCTTAGACAAGGACGCTCGTCTTTCTTCTCAACGCTTGCGGGCGCAAACCTAGCCGAAGCGCTTGTCAATGACTTTGTCTATCATAAGGATGACGAGATAATCATTGGAAAGGATAAGTTTTTATTCTTAGGCGCAAGATACGAAACTGTATTAAAATACATTGAAAGCGATGCCGCAAAGGAAAAGATGAGTAGCTACAATGACGATATTGAAAACATGGCGCTATACTATAGAAAGGACTTGAACGCAAAGAGAAAAGCAAGTTTAGATGAGTACTACTCGAGATACGACAAGAGATTTGAAGAATTTTTTAAGAAGAAGTTGGTGAATTAGATGATACTTGATATAAATAATGCTTCTGAGCTAAAACGCTACGATAACTTCGTAAAAAGAAATGAGTATGGCTTTTTAACTCAGGATAGAGCTTGGGCGAAGATAAAAAACAATTGGTCCGAAGACTATGTTTATTTAGAAAATAATGGCGAGATAGTCGCCGCAATGAGCATACTATCTATCAAGGCAATAGATGGAAAGTGGCTGCTTTATGCCAATCGCGGACCTGTCTGCGATATATATGATAAAGATACTGTTTTAGCCTTAGTAGATGAAGTGAAAAAATTGGATAAGTTTAAGGACGCATTTTTATTAAGATTTGATCCAACCATTCCCTATGATGAAAAGCTTACCCGTCTATATAAGGATACAGAATTAAAAATAAGGACGAGAGGCGCTGATGAACACAGCTTTATTCAGCCAAGAAGGAATGCCATCATCGATATAAGTAAAAGTGAAGACGATATACTGGGGGGCTTCCACTCAAAAACGCGCTACAACATTCGCCTAAGCTACAGAAAAGGCGTTACGACAAGAATCTCACAAATGGATGAGGACCTAAATACCTTCTTCGAAGAGACTAAGGTCATGGCTGAGCGCAACGGCATCACTTATAGACCGAAAGAGTATTTTAAGAGACTCATAGATAATTACGACGCTAAAATATTTTTATCAGACTTTGAAGGAACTCCTCTATCGAGCGCGATACTCATCATGTATAAGGACTACGCGTGGTACATGTACGGCGCGTCAAACAATCTTCACAGAAACTATATGCCAAACTATCAAATGCATTGGGAAATGATTAAGTACGCGAAAGAGCACGGCGCCACTCGCTACGACTTCGGCGGCATATTTAAGCTTGACGATGAAGATGGTCTATACAGATTTAAAAGAGGCTTCTTAAATGAAGAGGACTTCACTGAGTTTATAGGTGAATTCGATTTAGTTCTGGACGAAGAAGCATATAAAAAATATTTAAATAAATAGTTTTGCATTAAAAAAGCTCTTCTTATATCAAAATGAGAAGAGCTTTCGCTTTGTCTATATTAAGCTATTAGCAAGAATGTTCAGAATTTATTAAATAATAAAGTGTCTTAACTGGAACGCCAGTTGAGCCTTTTTTATATTGTGCGTAGTCCTTTGAAGTATCTGAAGTTCCCGCTATATCCATGTGTATCCATGGAGTTCCTTCCTTAACGAAGTTTTCTAGGAACATACCAGCTGTGATCATACCAGCGCCGCCAGGTACTGAGTTAAGTAAATCAGTCATAGTGCCCTTAACCATGTCCTTGTACTCGTCGTCGTTAGGCATTACCCATAGCTTTTCATCAGCTCTTACGGATGCTTCGTTCATTTCATTCATAAACTCGTCGTTATTTGTAACAACACCAGTTCTATATGAACCAAGTGCAACTACACAAGCGCCTGTAAGTGTAGCTACGTCAACTATCCTATCAGCCTTAAGCACATCTGATGCGTAGTAGATAGCATCAGCTAATGTAAGTCTACCCTCAGCGTCAGTATTAGCTACTTCTATAGTCTTGCCTGACATTGATCCGATTAAATCGCCAGTCTTGTATGCCTTACCCGAAATTAAGTTTTCGCATGATGCAACGACAGCTACAACATTCTTCTTAACTTTATTCTTAGCGATGGCGTGCATTGCGCCGATAACAGCACCTGCTCCACCCATATCCATATGCATTGTAGCCATGCCTTGTGGATGCTTGATGCAGTATCCGCCCGAGTCATAAGTTAAGCCCTTGCCAACAAGTGCAGTAAGTTTATCGCCTGCCTCGCCATTCATATATTTCATAACAATTAGCTTAGGCTCTTTGTCTGAACCAGCTGCAACTGCTAGGAACGCCTTCATACCTAAATCTTCTATCTCTTTCTTGCCATATACTTCAACAGTAACGCCAAGCGGCTCAAGGTCTTCCTTCGCTCTCTTAGCTAAAACTTCTGGATACATGTCAATGGCAGGAGTGTTAACTAAATCCTTTGTTAGTGAATAGCCTTCTGCGATGTTCATGCCTTCTTCTATGGCAGACATAGCTTTATCCTTTTTGTCTTCAATAACTTCTATGTTGATAGTGCCAAGCTTAGTAGGCTTCTTGTCTTCAGCTAAATATTTATCAAAATCATAGTCAAAGCATGCAAGACCATCAACTATAGCCTTCATAGTAGTTCTATAGCAAATATTATCAAGCTTCTTATTGAAAATGATGTTTGCGTCTTTAATCTTGTACTTTCTAAGTGCTTTCGCTAATTCAAAGAAAGCTACTATAATCTTCTTAGTAGTGATCTCATCCTTTTTGCCAAGGCCAAGATAAATTATCTCATCTTCGCCAAGCTTTGCAAATACTTCGCTTGCCTTGCCTGCAAAGTACTCTTTTTCTACTAAAGCATCAAGGCCCTCTGATTTTTCGAAGAAGTTCAAATCATCTTCAAATACTGGTAAAACCTTGATACCCTTTTTCTCGTTTACTGTAATTTTCATTAAATCATCTCCTCTTTCTTAAATTGACTTTCTACATAATCCAAGACAAAATCATACATTTCGTCTGAATATATCTTTATAGGTGCCATCCTCTTAAGAACGGCTTCCTTTGTAATCTTGTGATCTTGCCACGAGTGCGAATTAAAGGCAAAGTGCATTAAGAGTGGTTGGAACCTGTCGAGTGCATTCGCATACTTTGCTTCGTTCGTCTCAGCAGCCTCAAACTCATCCCAATATTTTCTAAGCTCAGCTCCTAAGGAATCAAGCTTTGAATATAATTTATCTGCCGCTTCGCTCTCTCTTTGCTTCTTATCCTCATTGCCCTTTGTGTCATAGCAATAGGTGTCGCCAGCGTATATCTCAATTAGGTCATGATACAAAAGTAGTACCGCCGTCTTATTTGCGTCAACCTCAAACTTGCCCATGTCCTTAAAAACTGGTGCAAGAACCGCCGCGTGAAAGCTGTGTTCTGCGTCATTCTCTCTTCTCGAGCCGTCAGCTATCTTATTCACTCTCAAAATATTTTTCATCTCATCAAGTGTCAAGGCAAAGTCTACTTTTTTATATAGCTCTTTGTGTTTTTCCTCAAGTAAGATCTTTTCCTTAATATCTTCCAAAGCTCTCTTTCTGTGCGAAAACTTATTTTTCTCTTCGGTGCCTATCTCGGCATAAGTCTTGTCATGACCCTTTGGTAAGAAGAGTGGGTCGTAACCAAAACCGCCCGCGCCTCTGTATTCATAAAGTATCTCGCCATCAACATTGCCATGGCCATAAAATACTTTTTCATCCTCATCGATAAAGCAGATGACGCTCTTGAAGTGAGCCGTTCTGTCCCTGCCCTCAAGATTTTTGAGTAAGAGCTCGTTGTTACCATGATCATCACCATGCTCCCCAGCATAGCGCGCCGAGTAAATGCCGGGCTCGCCATAAAGACCGTCGCAGAAAAGGCCTGAGTCGTCGCTAATAACAGCGCAGTCCACCATATCGCGAAGAGCCTTAGCCTTGATGTAGGCATTCTCCTCTAAAGTAGTTCCTGTCTCATCAACATCGAAGTCAGCTATGCCAGCCTCTTTCTTAGATAAAACTTCATAGCCTAGCTCGTGAAATATTAATTTAATCTCTTTTAATTTATTTTCATTGTTTGTTGAAACAATAACTTTTTTCATAATCAACCTCTAATAATAATTGTTCAAGTAATCTACAATGCCGTTATATAGACCATCGACCATCTTATCAAGGTAGGCTTGACTCTTTAAAAGCGCAAGAGTATTTTTATTTGATAAAAATTCCATCTCAAGTAGAGCCGCCGGCATATTCGTATTTCTTGTAACAACGTAGGCGCCTTCCTTAAGACCACGTCCCTTGTTGCCAATAAGATTAGCAACAGCATTTAATATACAGTTAGCAAGCTCTTTTTGACTTCTTGTCTTATTACTGTGCTTTGCCTCGCTAGAGTATAAAACTTCTATACCTGCTGCAGATGGTGAAGTAGCACTATTAACGTGAATACTTACAAAAATGTCCGCATTTACTTTATTTGCCATCCTTGCTCTTTCAAATATATCGACGTATTCATCGACAGTATCGTTAGTCTTCAAAACATTGTAACCAGCCGCCTTAAGCTTCGCTTCCAAAGACCTAGCTACATACGGAATATAATCAGTTTCACTTGATCCGTCAATCTTAGATACAGAACCAGGATCCCTTCCGCCATGACCTGGATCAATCATGATTAAATAGTCTGATGGCTTGTTATTAATAATTCTACTAAGTTTTATAGCGTAGTCAGCACTTCCAGCATCCACTTTCTCTAAAGATACATTTCTAACTAGGTTTATAGTGTAAGTGTAGCCATTTTGCGCCTTTTCTACGACAAGCGACCTTATATATGGGTCCTTAAAATCTTCAGTGCCTGTCTCAAGCTCTTTACTAGTCTCTACGTTCATACTTATGGTCTTCATTAGATCATCATAAACGTAATCAGAGACTTTACCCTCAGTGTTCTTAATGGCAAAAATTCTGCTATCATAAGAGTAGAAAGACTTCATCGACTTCTTTGTATAAAATACAAGACCATCGTTTGTTTCTTCTATCTTGTAATCAATATTTGCATCCTCTATATCAATAACTATCCTAACATTCATATCAGATTTAGACTTGTCATTGTCAGCAAATTGACTAGCTCTAACGCCCTTGATGCCGTTCATGACTATATTATACTCCCTATATAGCTCTGGATCATCAAAGATAGCTTTTTCAAAATCAAGCACAAGCCTATCTGGACCATCAAGCTTAGTCACTTTATACTTGCCCTTTAGCCCTTGGAATAAAACCGCGTCCCTATCATTATGTCTAATAGCAACAACATTTGTCAAGTGCGCATAGCCATCAGTATTAGGCTTAATACTTGGTTGCTCACTAGTGTTCGGCTTTATACTAGGATTGTCAGGCTTGATTTGATCAGGCTCATCGTCCCCACTTGGTAGTATGATCGCGTCATCATCACCACTTGGCTCTTCACTAACTTGCGTATTAGTATTGATAGTAGCTGTCTGCGATTTATTGTCCCAGCCTACCTCGTAGCCAAAAAGTTCAGAGATAAACCTTAAAGGAACATAAGTCCTTGCTCCGCCGCCATTAACCCTAACAAGTCTTGGAGTGTAAGCCTTTTCTATAGGCTTAGTTACGCCATTAATCGTTGCCTCAGCCTTGTCTATAGTCAAGACTATGCTCTTGTCAGACATAGTTATGATAGCCGATTGACTTTTACTATTCCAATCAACACTCGCGCCAAAAGTTTCGGATAAGAACCTGATTGGAACAAGCGTCCTTCTTTGATAGATAAAACTTGGCATCTCCTTGCTTTGTTTATCCACTCCATCGACCTTTACATTTATTAATGCTGCTTTATAATTCTTATTCGCTATCTTTATATTTATGTTCTGTGCATATACATTCGCAGAACATAAAAAGCATAAAACAATAAGAAGTCCTAAAATAAATTTTTTCATAGCTATGCCTCCTAGTATTATATTAACATCAACGAGAGTAAATTGCAACTTATTTCAAAGACTGTTACATAAATTTAACATCGTAAATGGCTTTGATGAGCCTTTGCTTATTATCTTTATGGATTTGCCACACATATCGCTTGAGGTGGTCTTGGTACATGCTTATGTCCTAGCACTCGTAAAACGAATTATGTACTTACATAATTACAATATTTGTTTCTCTTCAAAATCGATATTTATAATACATTTTTCTATTATTTTTTTCTTATATAATTCAAAAAACTACCCTCCTTACAATTATAGTAAAGAGGGTATATTTCATTTTCTTTTAATCAACGTATATAATTTGATTTACTTTAACTTATTTACTCTGATAAATTAAAGCTATTTACTAATTCATAATTTTTATCAAGTTTACTTAATTTTGAATCTTTTAAATTGTCATAATCAAGTGTCAAAACTACGTATCCATTTTGAGTCATAATCGCATCGATGTCTTTATCTTTTTCATCAATCTTTGCTTTGATTTCATTAATTCCATCATTTTCAAGATATTCTGCCTTACTTGCGCTGATCTTACTTATATCATCAGCCTTAGATAGGTATTTACCCTCTAAAGAGTATACATATCCGTCTGTTTTGCCCATTTTATTTAGAACAAGATATTCGTCATTCGATGAGATTTCTATAGCACCGTCACCTTGTATTTGATCAAATCCTAGACCATTGATATCAACTGCTGAGCTTAATTTTTTATCATCTAAGCTGTATATTAATAAGCCATTGTAATTAAGTACACCAGCGTATTTATCATTAGCAAATATAAGCTTTGGAGCAACTGCTCCAAGAGGTGCTTCAAGAACTTCATTTTGTATATCTGCCTTTATAAACTTATCAAGAGCTTCATCTTTCTCAAACTTAGTTGTTTCATTTTGCATTTCTTCTTTAGATTCATTTTGCACTTCTTTATCTGTATCTTTTGTACAAGCTGTTAGGCAAAACGCTGCCATCATTAAAACCGCTAGGATAAAAACTAATGTTTTTTTGTTTTTTAAACTTTTCATTTCATTTCTCCTTTTAAAGATATAATATTTATTGAATAAGATTTATTTAGTTTAATAAGAAATGACTATCTTTAATAAATAATCTTCTTTTTTATCATTAAATACCTTATCTATTTCATTTATATTTGACCATTTAAACAAAATCTCTGTATTTTCATCCATTGGTACATTAATTTTAAACCTTTGAAGTTCAGAAGAAATTCCTTCGCTCATATTTTTATCTTTTATTGGGAAATTTATTCTATTATATGAAATCAAACTCATATATTCCCCCTCTTCAATACTCCAAATATTAATTGGAAGATATCTAGGTAACACAATGTCAACAATATCACTTTTTTTCTCAATTTTTATTTTAATTTCAGAATTTGATTGAGAGTCTCCCACAAGCTGTATAGGATAAGACTTGTTATTAATTAAAACAATATTATTTTTTGGATAGCCGTTCTCATCTACAGGAAATTCAACATCAACTTTTTCTTCCATTAATAATTCCTCATTACATCCTACTAATAAAAATGTTAGAGAAATTGTAAAAACAAAAATCAGAATAGTTAAAATCTTCTTGTATATACCCATGCATTGCTTCCTCCCCCTAAGCTATAAGTGAAATTGCCAGAAGAGTTTAAATTTACACTTCTATGAACTCCACCATTTGGTTCTAATAGTATTAAAATTTTATCATTATTTCTTCCATAAGAACCAGTCCAATCTTCATATCCGATTAAACCAACTGAGTGTCCTCTCAAACCTAAATGCATTGGATTATAAGATTCAATATCTCTTTTGACTTCATCGAAGCTAATAACGCCAGTTTGTGAAGGATATAGGTCCCAGTGATTATATGCCTTTTTTATGTCGCTCCAATTTCCGCGTTGTTCAGGATTGTCTGGAAATACATAATTAGCAACATCTGATGCTGAAAGAGATTCTCCCTTAAAATAATTAATAATTGCAGCACAAGTTGCTGCCCAACACCAAGGATGTTTCCCTTGAGACACGCCCTGAACTCTCAATGTTTTATAAGATGTAGGTCCATCAACTCCAGTTGGATGTAGATCGATATTCAAATAATCTGACTTATTAAACTCTGTTTTTAATTCATTGTAAGATGAAATCTTTGACAATGATGATAACGGAAATTTGAAAACAGAAGAAAGTTTCCCAACTTCATTGCCATCATTATATAATTTAAAAATTTCAACACAATTTTTTCCATCAAATGCTTGTAAATGAACACCATCTGTTAATAATACAAAGTCTTTCATCTTATTAGTATTCATAAAATTTTCTAATTCTCTAGCGAAAGAAATTGATAATGAGGAACTAAATTCGCCCATATTTTCTGTAACTTCAAATATAGAAACTATATTTTTATTTAATAAAACTGGAAAACAAGTTGAATTTGTATTTTCTATTACATTAAATACCGTAAAAGGCTCTCCTATACTATAATTGTCTAAAGAACCAATAAGTTCATCATTTTCCAATAGTGCATGTAAATGCTTTGGGAAAACATTGTTTGCATATTTAACTAAATCCGCATTAACCTCTAAACTTCTTATTCCATTAATAGAATTTTCATTAGCAAAAACAGGCATAGGCTCCGACAATGTAATTGCTAAAACTAACAATATAACCATTAATTTTTTCATAATATAACCTCACTTTCTAATTTTTTTATTATCTCTTTTTAATAAGCTTTAATCAAAGCTATCTCCATTCTTAAACCTTTGTGGATTCAAATAACGCATTATAATTTTCTCCTTCAATTAAAGTTATATTTTAATGTATATTATTACTAATTTATACATTAATATTTTTATAAATTTGTAATTTAATATGCAAAATTAATCGTGTTATTTTAACCTATTTCTTCAAGGTATGATAATACTACCCATCCAGAAAGTCCATCTGATTGTTTAGTACCCCAAACCCATTCGTATCCGTCTTTATATATTATATCTCCTCCATCTTGAACTGATATATAATCTCCAGGATAAAGTAATCCAACGACTATACCGTCAATTCCTGGTGTTTTCCTCATTCTTAAGCCTTCAACTCTTGGATCATATGTCGCTGATAGTGGTAAAACTATTTCTTTTACCCTGTAAACTTTAACATCAGTCTCGTTCTTTGCTAAAGCAATCCCTCCTAAATTGCTAATCAATAATACTACTACCAATAAAAATACAGATACTTTTTTCAATTTCATCATTTCCTTAATTTTTAAAATTTAATTAGTTATAAATCATACTATTAAACCTTGCATATTAAGTTATTACCTTATATAACTGTTTATTTTTACTCTATATTCTAATCTGTTAGTTGAATCATTATCAATAATGACTTCGAAATTGCTATTATGATATGTTTGAAATTTTAAAATGACATCTTCATTATAACTTTTCTTAAATATAGCATTTCCATTTTCTTTTATAATAATTACATAATCTACTCCTCCACTACACGACAAATCACTCATTTTAACAGTAAGTCCATCATGATTTGTCCCATTCCAAGAATCCATATTAAATTTATAAGATTTGTGTTCCAAGCCCTCTAAGCTTTCTTTGCTGTCAATATTGACAGACCTTAATTCATTATACTGTATCTCTCCTAATTTTAAATTCTTATATTTATCTTCTGTTATTTCTGATACTCTATTATCAATATTAAGCACAATATTTGACTCAGGCTCACTTGAGATATATTTATCTGCTTTATCTGCATACACATCTATATATGGTAAAGCAGATAAAACTAATGCTAGTGCAAACACACAGACTCCTATTAAACTTCGTTTCCATTTTTTCATAATAATTATCCTTTCTTTTGTTGGATGTAATTTTAATACTGAATATTTTGGATTTTGATTTTGTTCTATAAGTTTCAACATTGACATACAATATGCTTTTCTGTTATCTATAGTATCCCCTAATTTTTGAATTACTAACTTATCACAGAGAATTTCCATATCATCTTCTATGAATTTTAGGCTTGCAAGAATAAATATGTTATACCAATGAATGCAAGCAATAAAATTTTTAATATGTTTAAATACAATATCAAATTTTTTCACATGTGTAAGTTCATGAATAAGAACAAATTTCAATAACTCATCATCTTCTAATATATGACTCTGTATAATAATCTTAGGATTAATAACTCCATATGTTATTGGTACTTTTATCTTGTCGTTTATTAATATACTTATTTTCCTTTTAAATTTAAATAACTCGTAATACTACATAAGTTAAAAGTAAAACTGACACACACAAACGGTTTATTCTATTTAAAAAGCTTCCTATCTCTATTAATAGTAATCTTACATATTTACTTACTATCATTATAGGCTCTAAAATGTACCTTAACACTCCATATTGATTAAAATCTACAACTTTTATCAATAGCAGATATGGAGAAATTAGATAAATAAAAAGTATTGACCATAGAATCATATTTGCTCTCTTTACACTTTTTACATTTAAGATTTGTCTAAACAAAAGTATTATAGCTATAATAAATATGCTTTTTACACTTTTCTCCAAATATGAAGCTCTTACTATGTTTATCATTAATATTTTTCCTCTATGTCGAAGCTATTGATTAAATCTTTCATTTCCTCTAATTCTTTTTTGCTTACTTTTTTCTCTGTCATAAAAGCTGATACAAGATTAATTAAAGATCCATTAAATACATTGTTTAAAACTTCCTCTGTTTGAGCAGTGCCTACTTCTTCTCTTGTTACTACAGGCTTTAGTGTATACTTAGGATACCTTCTTGTGATAGCTCCTTTTTCAAGCAGTCTACTTATGAATGTATAGTTAGAGCTTTTTGACCAGCCATACTTTTCTGTAAGTATATTTGATAAGTTTGATGCCATAATCTCTCCGTTTTCATCTAAGCATTCACCATCCCACAGCAGCTCTAATACTGTCAATTCGCTTTCAGAAAAATTCATGTTCATTCTCTCCTTTCATTATAGATTTTATTTTTTAAATAAATATTCATACTTGAATATTTATTCTAATTTAAGTATAACTCTTTTACTTTGTTTTGTCAAGTATTATGTTAAAGCTTATCTAATCTTTTGTTCTTAACATATTGTCTAAATCAATTTTGTCTCGATGCCATTGTTCCGAGCACATAAAAAGACACAGCTCTCACTGTGCCTTTCACGCTATACTATAAACTATTAATTTAGTTTCTTGTTTAGTAATTCGTTTATGATTTGTGGGTTGCCCTTGCCTTTCATCTCTTTCATTACTTGTCCAACTAAGAAACCAAAGGCTCTACTCTTACCATTCTTAAAGTCTTCGATTGATTGTGGATTTGCTTCAAGAACTTTATCAACTACTGCTTCTATGGCTCCTTCGTCTGTTACTTGAACTAGTCCAAGTCTCTTAACGATGGCTTCAGGGTCTTCTGGTGCCTTGAACATCTCTTGTAAAACTTTCTTTCCAGCGTTGTTATTAATCTTATTTGTCTTAACAAGTGTAAGTAGTTTTTCTAGGTTTTCTATTGCGAATGGCATTTGATCTATGCTCTTATTATCTTCTTTAAGTCTTCTTAGTACGTCGCCTAATAGCCAGTTAAGTGCTAGAGCGTTGTCGCCAACTTTCTTTGCAAGCTCTTCGTAATAATTTGCAAGGCTCACATCAAGGCTAAGTGTCTTGGCATCATCTTTACTTATTCCGTAGTCTTTCATTAGTCTAGCAACTTTTTCATCTGGCAATTCTGGCATTTCTTTTCTAACGGCGTCGATCATTTCATCTGATATATCCATTGGCGGTATGTCGCCATCTGGTGCGTATCTATAGTCATTTGCTTTAATCTTTTCTCTCATCAAGATGGATTCGCCCTTAAGTTCATCCCATCTCCTTGTTTCTTTCTTAGTGTTTTCGCCTTTTTCAAGAAGTGCTATATGTCTTGAGACTTCAAAGTCTATGGCTTTTTCAACGCCTCTGAATGAACCAATGTTTTTAATTTCTGAGATGTTTGTCTTAACGCCTGTCTCTGTGTCGACTACATTGACATTAACGTCGCACCTTAATGAACCCTCTTCCATCTTACCATCGGAAACACCTAGGTAGATGACTGTTGCCTTAAGTTTTTCCAAAAACTCTCTCGCTTCTTTAGCTGAGTTCATGTCTGGATAAGTAACTATCTCTATAAGAGGGACGCCGCTTCTATTGTAATCAAGAAGTGTTTCTCCCTTGTCTGTGTGAAGTGACTTACCTGTATCTTCTTCAACGTGTATCCTAATTAGTCTAATCTTTTTGTCATTGCCATCTTCGTCTTCGATATTGACATAACCTTCGTAGCATAGAGGTAGCTCATCTTGTGTAATTTGGTAGCCTTTAACAAGGTCTGCGTAGAAGTAGCTCTTCCTATCGAATCTAGTATGCTGATGAATTTTGCAGTTCATGGCAAGTCCTGCCTTGATTGCGTAATTGATTGCCTCTTCATTCACTTGTGGCAAAGCTCCTGGAAGTCCTAGGCATATAGGACAAACGTTTGTGTTTGCTTCTTCGCCGAATTCGTTTTTGCAGTGACAGAACATCTTTGTCTTTGTCTTTAGCTCGACGTGTATCTCAAGCCCGATTATAGTTTTGTAAGCCATCTACTTCACCAACCCTTCATAAGCATAAGCAATCTTGATAAGTTTATTGTCTTCTAAATTGTCACAAATAAATTCCATACCGGGATTTAATTTATATTCTTTAGTACTTGGCACGGATATAGCGCAGTTGCCAGCTATATTAACTGGAACTGTGTATTTGTCTGCGTTATACATCTTGATTGGATCGTTAATATTTGTTCCAATTTCAAATGGCATTACAGGTGATGTAGGTACCAAGATGGTATCAACCATTTTAAATGCTTGTTTAAAATCATTTATAAGAAGTGTTCTTGCCTTTAATGCGTTTTGGAAGTAGTCGCTGTCCTTATCTTGACTTAATATATATGTGCCAAATAGTATTCTTCTCTTTACTTCTGGGCCAAAGCCTTCTGCTCTCGTCTTAATATACATCTCTTCAAGACTTTCCGCGTCAAAGTCCCTAAGACCATATTTCACGCCGTCAAACCTTGATAGGTTTGAGCTTGCTTCAGCATTCATGATGATGTAGTATGTTGCAACTGCGTATTTAAGATCCTTAAGATCTATCTCAACGATTTCTACGCCATTGTCCTTAAGTAATTTGATGCTATCTCTATATGCTTTTTCGACTTCATCATCTTTTTCATCTGCTAGAACTTCTTTTGGCACGCCAACTTTAAGTGTTTTTAAATACTTGATGGCGTCGTCATATGTGTAAGTGATTTCGTCAATAGGATTAGAAAGACTTGTTAGGTCTCTGTGGTCCTTATGAGCGATGGCACTTGTAATAAGCGCTACGTCCTTTACATCGTTTGCAAATGTTGATACTTGGTCAAGTGTGTTTGATAGAGACACAACTCCATTTCTTGAGACTGTTCCGTAGCTTGGCTTAAATCCAACGCAAGCGCAATAGCTTGCGGGTTGTCTAACGGATCCACCTGTGTCTGTACCTAGGCTAAGAGGTACTTGTCTTGATGAAACTGCTGCGGCTGATCCACCTGATGAGCCGCCTGGCACTCTCTTTAGATCAAGCGGGTTATGAACTGGACCGAAGTATGATGTTTCGTTTGATCCGCCCATAGCAAATTGATCCATATTTAATTTGCCTATGATAATACCATTTTCATCCTTGATATGCTCTATGCAATTCGCATCAAAAACAGCTTCGTAATTTTCAAGTATCTTCGACGCACATGTATTTTTCATGCCCTTAACAGAGATATTATCCTTAATACCTATTGGTATGCCGAATAATTTACCGCTTGGGTCTTTCTCATCTAGTGACTTTGCCTTTGCTAGCGCTCCTTCATAGTCATGTGATGTAAATGAATTGATATCTTTGTCTATATCTTTGCTTCTATTGATAAATGCTTCTGTTATCTCTGAAACTTTTAGCTCTTTATTAGCGATTTTTTCTTTTAGCTGCCATGCTTTTAAATTCGTAATATCCATAAATAACACCTATAACTACCCTTCTACTACTCTCTTTAGTTTGAAGAAGCCAAATTTTTCTTCAGGCGCATTCTTAAGCGCGTCCTCTTTTGACAATGAGTATTCACTGTCGACTTCGTCCTTGCTTAATAAGCTCTCCTTGTACTCATTAACTTGATAAGTCTTTGGAATGTCCTTATCATCAAGCTCGTTAACAACTGATATCATTTTGATTATATCGTTAAATTTTTTGGTGAATGCATCCATGTCCGACTCGTCGATGGCAAGTCTAGCTGTGTAACATAGATTTTCGATGTCCTTCTTCTCCATCATATCAACTCCTTCAAATCATTTTCGTATAGTATCTTTATATTTAAAGTCTTTGCTTTATCAAATTTTGAACCAGGGTTTTCGCCAACAACTACGTAGTCTGTCTTTGATGAGACAGAGCCTTGTACCTTAGCGCCCTTATCTTCAAGAATATTTTTAAGCTCATCACGCGTATAGTTTTCAAGCGTGCCTGTCAAAACAAACTTAAGTCCTTCAAGTGATTTATCGCCGCTATCCTCTACGTCTAAAACTTTTATGCCATGGTCAAATAAACTTTGTATAGACTTTTTACTAGTTTCGTCTGTTAAAAATGAAACTATCTCATTAGCAGTTATCTCGCCTACATCCTCGATGGCGACTAAGTCATCAAAGCTCGCATTTAAGAAATTCTCAACAGTCTTATAGTGCTCAGCAAGATCCCTGCTTGTCTTAACGCCAACATTGGCAATGGATAGAGCGTAAATAAAGTTTTTAAGCTCTACCGTCTTTGAATTTTGTATAGAACTTATTATATTACTTGCTTTTTTCTCTTTAAAGCCTTCTAGCTTAAGTAAATCCTCTTCCTTTAGGTCGTAAAGCATTGATACTTGGTCAATATTTAGCTTTTCTAGGAATAGTTCTGCAGTTTTTTCACTGAAGCCATCTATGTTCATGGCCTCTTTCGAAGCGAAGTGAACTATGGTCTTCACTAATTGCGGTTTACATCCCAAGGTATTTGGGCAAAAGTAGTGAACGCCCTCTTTATAAAGTTTGCTGTGACAATACGGGCAAAATTCTGGCTGCTTTATATCATAAACTTCTTCATCTGTTTTTAGTGGACCCATAATCTCAGGAATAACATCATTTGATCTTCTAATCAAAACCCTCTCGTTTAAATGAACGTTCTTTCTCTTAATGTCATCCAAATTATTAAGCGTCGCCCTCTTTATAGTAACGCCGCCTATGTCGACTGGCTCAAGTAACGCAGTTGGCGTAACTTTAGCGCTTCTACCAACGTTCCACTCAACGCCTATGATTCTAGTAGATGTTTCAAGCGCCTCAAATTTATATGCAATAGCAAATCTTGGAAACTTGTTTGTATAGCCCATAAGCTTTTGCGTTTTAATGTCGTTTATCTTGATAACCATGCCATCTGTAAGGAAGTCCTCTTTAAGTCTTTCTTCCTTTTGCGCGTCTATCTCTTTTAAAAGCTCTTCTATATCCGTAAACTTTTTATGATATTTTGAAACTGGGAGTGCATTATCTTTGATAAAAGCGACTATCTCCTCTTGCGTTTTAAATTCTTTACCTTCTATGTAAGCAATATTGTAAAGATAAGTGATTAAGTGCCTCTTTTCAGTCTCTTTCACATCAAGGTTACGAAGTGCACCAGCCGCCGCGTTTCTCGCGTTCTTTAGCTGTGTTTCGTTCTTTTCATTGTACTCCTCAAGCTTTGAAAGCGGCATAAGTCCCTCGCCTTGTACCTCAAACTTGCCCTTGTAATTAACTCTTAAGGGTATCGACTTTATCGTTAGGACTTGCTCGTAAATCTCTTCGCCGACTTCACCATTGCCCCTTGTTGCCCCCATCTGCAAAATGCCTTCATCATATGTTAGGTTAATGGTAAGGCCATCGAACTTATATTCAAGTATATACTCAGGACTTGGCAGTTTCTCATTATGAGTGCTATTGTAAGTATCTATGAAGCGAAGGTTTCTCGCGTGCCAATCTCTAAGCGCGTCAAAGCTTTGAGCTTTATCAAGGCTCCAAAGCCTTCCAAGATGAGTGTGCTTAACGAACTTGTCAAGTATAGCGTCACCGACCCTTTGAGTTGGTGAGTATGGCAAGTGAGTGCCTGTCTCGTTCTCAAGCTTCACTAGCTCATCATATAGCTTGTCATATTCTTTATCAGAAACTATTGGGTCGTCGAGAACATAGTAGTGGTAGTTGTATTCCTCAAGCTTCTTGATTAATTCTTCCATTCTATTCATATCAATCTATCCTTTTTATTGGTGCAAAATCAATATTCAAAATTTTAATACCTTTATTTGGAAAACTTATAGTCAGGTTCTTGCCATTGACAGAGACAACCATGCCTTCGCCAAAGGCTTTGTGCTTAATCTTGTCGCCTGCCTTGATATCTTTTTTGTCACTTGAAGCGCCGTCAGTACCCGTATACGATTTAAAGCGTGAAACAGTTTTGTCAAAGCCGTGGTTTTGGTGAATACTCTTATTGATACTAGTGTTTTCAAGTATAGGTCTCTCATCAAACTTATCTGATCTATAGTTAACTACTTTGATCGCTTCCTCTGCCTCATCAATGAACCTCGATGGCTTTGAGATTATGCTTTGTCCATAAACTCTTCTTTCCTTTGCTAAACTTAAGAATAGTTTTTTCATTGCTCTTGTTAAAGCAACGTAGCAAAGTCTTCTCTCCTCTTCTAAGCTGCCTTCTTCTATGGCTCTTTCGCTCGGGAAGAGACCATCTTCCATGCCAACTACGAAGACTATGTTATATTCAAGGCCCTTAGCACTATGCATAGTAATCATAGTTACAGCGTCCCCGCCCTTGTCTTCAGTCTTGTCGAGGTCAGTTAGTAAAGAGATCTCGCCCAAGAAGTCCTTAAGAGTGATCTCGTCGTAATTATCTTCATAGTCAAGTAAAAGGTTTCTGAACTCATCTAAGTTTTCTATCCTAGTTCTTGCTTCAACGGTATTTTCTCTCTCAAGTGCGTTTAAATAATCAGTCCTATCAAGAACTAAATCATATAGCTCCGACAGAGTGACATTGTCTTTAAGCTTTCTAATTGATTCAATCGTCTCGTAAAAGTCTTTTATCTTTTTATTCGTGCTAATGGATAGAGCATCATAAAGACTGATATTTTTACTAATCATATCACTTGTGATGCTCTCAACGCTTTTATCGCCAATACCTCGTCTAGGAGTATTGATAATTCTCTTAAGAGAGATAAAATCGTTTGTGTTATCTAAAAATTTAAAGTAGGCAAGTATGTCCTTGATCTCTTTTCTGTCATAGAACTTTACTCCGCCAACTATATTATATTTAATTCCAAATTTCAAGAACATATCTTCAAAGGATCTCGATTGAGCGTTCGTTCTATAAAGAATGGCGATGTCGCTCTCATTATAACCCTCATCTAATAGCTCTTTTATCTTTTGCGCTACAAAGTAACTCTCTTCGACATTGCTTTGTGTTATGTAGCAGTATATATCGTCTCCGTCTTGATTATCCGTCCAAAGATTCTTGTCTTTTCTCTCATCATTGTTCTTAATAATATTGTTCGCGGCCTTTAATATATTCTTAGTCGATCTATAGTTTTGTTCAAGTAATATGGTCTTGACATTTTTATAATCTTTTTCGAAGTTTAAGATGTTTCTTATGTCAGCCCCTCTCCAGCCATAGATACTTTGGTCAGCGTCACCAACCACGCAGATGTTTTTGTACATATCCGAGAATAACTTTGCCATCTTATATTGCATGTAGTTTGTATCTTGGTACTCATCAACAAAAACGTACTTGAATCTCTCTTGATAGATTTGCCTTACGTCTTCATTTTCTTCTAAAAGTCTTACGCAATTACATATCATATCGTCAAAGTCCATCGCATCATACTCAAGCATCTTCTTTTGATAGCGTCTATAAACTTCAGCATCAGTTTTCTTTCTATAGCTATCAGAAATGCTTTCATATTCGTCTGCGTCCATGTTTTGCATCTTTAAATTTGATATTAACGCTATGAAGTATGACGGTACATAGGTCTTTGGATCTAGTTCAAGCTCCTTTAGTATGTCCTTAATAAGTGTTATTTGATTGTCTCTATCATATATGGTGAAGCTGTTTGTGTAGCCAACAAGGTTTGCGTGGCGCCTAAGCAGTCTAAGCGCTATCGAGTGAAATGTGCCTATCCACATTGGGCTTACGCCTTTATCTAAGAAGGACGCTACCCTATCTTTCATCTCTTTAGCCGCCTTGTTCGTAAATGTTATCGCAAGTATTTCGTTTTCGCTCGCAAGACCATTTTCAATAAGAAAGGCAATCTTGTAAGTAACTACTCTTGTCTTACCTGATCCGGCTCCGGCCATGATTAATAAGGGACCGCTGTTATATAAAACGGCTTCCCTCTGTCTTGTGTTTAATCTATCTAGTATATTATTCATTATCTTTATTGACTAATTCCTTTATCTTGTCAAATGTAACTTGACTAATAACGTGTTCGACTCTACAAGCATCATCGTTTGCTGTCTCTGTGTCAACACCAATGCTTTCAAAGAACTTTCTAAGTGTGCAGTGCCTATCATACACTGAATTAGCAAGCTTCTCGCCCTCTTTTGTAAATGTAAGCTCACCGTCGTCTTGAACCTCGATGTAACCGTCTTCTTTCAATATACCAACTGCTCTACTTACACTTGGCTTAGAAAAATCAAGGGCCTTAGCAACGTCTGTGCTTCTAACTTTTATGCCTTTGTTTTGTAGCATCAATATCATCTCTAAATAATTTTCTCTTGACTCGCCGATCTTCATCGCTTACCTCCTAAATTTTATACTTCCTATCAAGACTTCTCTTAATATCTCTTTCTCTTTGACTCTCTCTCTTGTCATAAAGCTTTTTACCTTTTGCAAGTGCTATCTCTAGCTTGGCTCTGCCATTCTTAAAATATAGTCTTAAGGGAACAACAGTAGATCCTGCTAGCTTTACGTCCTGAGAAATCTTTCTAATTTCATTTTTATTTAATAATAGCTTTCTCGTTCTTAATGGGTCTTCGTTAAAAATGTTGCCTTCTTTATAAGGACTTATATGCATACCAAAGACGAAGACCTCGCCATCTTTCACGATGACGTAGCTCTCCTTTAGGTTCACTCTGCCCTGTCTTATGGATTTAACTTCAGTTCCCTTAAGTACTAAGCCTGCTTCATATATCTTTTCAATAAAATAATCATGTCTCGCCTTTTTATTATTGGCTACAAGTTTTATATCTTCATCTTTCATTCAACCACTCCAAGAATTTTAAAATCTATAGTTCTCGTCTCTTTCGATGCGTCGAGTACTGCCACTCTGACCTTCATGCCTATCTTGTATTCATTTAGTGAGTCTTTGCCAATGACTTTGTATTCTGTTTCATCAAAGTAATAGAAGTCATCGTCCATATTTGAGAAGTGACAAAGTCCCTCTATAGTGTTCGAAAGCATAACGTATACACCAAAGGATGTTAGTGAAGAAACTTTTCCGACATATACATTTCCAATCTTGTCTTGCATGTACTCAGCGCACTTCATTTGAACTATGTCGCGCTCTGCCTTTTCTTGAACTAGCTCTGTCTCAGAAATGTGTTTAGTGATTTGATCAAGATTCTTTTCGTAGTAGACGATTTTGCTTTCCTTAAGTCTGCCATTCATAAAATCTTTTATAATTCTATGAATAATAAGGTCTGAGTATCTTCTGATTGGCGATGTGAAATGTGAATAATACTTTGATGCAAGACCAAAGTGACCGAGCTCTTCATAAGTGTATCTCGCCTTTTGCATAGTTCTTAGAACGATATTTGAGATGAGCTCTGACTCTTTCTTGCCCTTTAGCTCATTAAGTACATTCGCTATATCAGCCGAAGTGACATTGTCTGGATTGATGTATAGCTCGAAGCGCTTCAAAAACTCAGAAAGGTAGAACATTTTCTCTCTCTTTGGCTTTTCATGCACTCTATAGACAAAAGGTATGTCCTTCATAAAATAATCTTTGGCAACAGTTTCATTCGCAGCTATCATAAACTCTTCTATGATCTTGTTAGCAACGCGCCTTTCATCTGGCCTTATATCGACAACTTTGCCTTTCTCGTCTAAAACGACTTTTGTCTCAACTATATCAAAATCAATATTGCCTCTTTTATTTCTTTTTTCATTAAGAATATGCATTAGCTCTTCCATATCCTTAAGAGTATCTTCTATCCCTTCAAGTCCAAGCTCTTCAGGCTTCTTCTTTCCTTCTAAAAAGTCAGAAACTTGTGGGTAGTTAAGCCTATAATCAGAATTAATTATTGCTTCAGATATCTTATGGCTAAGCACTTTACCGTTTTTATCTATGTCCATCCTGACTGAAAGAGTTAATCTGTCCTCATTTGGGTTAAGTGAGCAAATACCATTCGATAGCTCCTTTGGTAGCATTGGAAGCACTCTATCAAGAAGATAGTAGGAGTTGCCTCTTAAATAAGCTTCCTTATCTAAGTAAGTGCGCTCCTTAACATAGTGCGCTACGTCAGCGATGTGTACGTATAATGTGTATTTGTCATCATTTTTCACTACGCTGATGGCGTCATCCAAGTCTTTTGAGTCAACGCCGTCTATAGTTATCGTAAGTAAGTCTCTATAATCGACTCTGCGGGCTATCTCCTCAGAATCTATCTCATAATTTATCTCTTCTAATTCATCTTTAACTCTATTCGGAAAATATTCTCTAAGCTCATATGACTTGATTATCGAAGTGATGTCTATGCCTGGATCATCTATCTTACCGATGATTTCAACGACTCTTCCCTCCGGATTTTTATTTTTGTCTGGATACTTAATAATCTCTGCAACTACCTTGTCGCCATGCTTTGCGCCTTTCGAAGCGCTTTTATTAACAAAGATGTCGTAAACTATCTTGACATCGTCACAAGTAATAAAGCCAAAGCTGTCATTGTCTTGATAAGTTCCAACGACTCTCTTAGTTGCTCGATTAAGTATCTTAATGATCTTGCCTTCGTAGTTGCCATCTGACTTCTTATCTGTGATGACTGCGCAGACCTCATCAGAGTCCATCGCATACATCGAATTTTCAAATCTAATGAAGACGTCAAAGTCTTCGCCGATAACAAAGCCAAAGCCGCGCTTATTAGCCTCATACTTTCCTGTGATAATATGGGAACTATTGTAAGTGTAATATTTATTGTTGCTGCAAATAATCTTTTTATCCTTCTCTAATGACTTAAGTAGTTTTTCAAACATCCTCTTATCTTTTTTATTAATCTTAAAAGTTCTTAATAATTCCTTCTTGCTTTGAGGAAGATAATCCTCTCTATTGAAATAATTCATTACAAGTTCCCTGATTTTCATTTTATCACCTATAATTTCTTTCCATATTGAATACGTTTAAAGAGCTCAGCGTCATATGAGTAAACAGTTTCTTTTCTCATAGTATCAACTGCTTGAGCTATCTCAAGCATCTTTGTTATAAGATCCTTAAACGAATATCCTTTAGGCTCCCATAAGTAGAAGGCAACCGAGCCAGGTATTGTATTTATCTCATTAATATAGATTTTGCCAGTATCCTTAGATACAAGTAAATCAACTCTGGCATTACCTGCCGCATCAATGGATGTAAATGCCTTTGTAGCTAAGTTTTCTAGCTCATCTCTTAGCGGCTCGTCCTTCTTAAGTAAATTTCTCATTGTTTTTGTTCCAGGAGTCTTTTTATTTGATACGTATTTATCGTCAAATGTTAATAGTTCTTTGAAATCTAGTGGCTCTTCTAGTTCTGATGTCTCTACATTTTCTTCGTAGCCCATGACAGCGCAGTTAATTTCTCTTGCGTTTTCAACTGATTCTTCAACTATGACTTTTTTGTCATAACTAAAGGCTATCATCAAAGCTTCTTCAAGATTGTCCTTGTTCTTAACCTTAGATATACCGATAGATGAGCCAAGGTTTGATGGCTTTATAAATAATGGATATATTAAATTCTTTTCAATATCTGCCATGACTTCTTCTTTAGAGCTTCTCCACTTGCTTCTATAATAATATCTGTAATTAACTACAGGAAGACCATTGGCTCTGTAAACGTCCTTCATTATAACCTTGTCCATACCAACTGAGGAGCTTAAAACGTTAGTACCCGTATATGGAAGGCCTACTGTTTCTACAAGTCCTTGGCATGAGCCGTCTTCACCATTGGTTCCGTGAAGCGCAAAGAAAACTAAGTCTAATGTATCATAAACTTTTTTATCAAACATCGACTTTGTTTCTGGATTTATATACAGATTAAAGTCACCATAGTCACAACCAAGCATAACATTCTTAGCTGAGCTAAAGTCACCATCTTTAAATGTCTTAAAATTTTTGAAGGCTTCAGAGCTTAGCCACTTGCCTTCTTTTGTAATATAGATTGGGATTGGAAGGAACTTTTCTTTATCCATGTTCTCAATTACTTGCATACCTGTAATAACTGATACTTCATGTTCAACGCTTCTTCCGCCAAATATAACGCCTACTTTTAGCATTCTATCAACTCCTAATAATTATCAGGCAAATCGTTTTCGAATAAAATCACATCGCCTGCTTGACATATTTTTTGTAAAATTAATTGTGCATCATCTAAACTTGCTGCTTCATGTATCTTTGCTTCATCAAGTCCGCCTTCTACGAGACCATCTCTGATTGCTTTTTTATTCACTTCCGAAACTGTGATGAAGTGATCTACGACAGCTGCAGCATTCTTACCGAAGTTCTTATTCTCTTCGTATTGTAAATCTCCTAGCTCAACCATACCTGGCGAGATAACTATCTTCTTTCCCTCTTTAAACTCACTTACTACATCAAGAGCCGCTTGTGCACCGCTTGGGTTGCTGTTAAACGCGTCGTCTATGATGATGAGCTTATTTGGGTTTTCTACAAGTGAAAGTCTATGCTCAACTTGATTAACATCAAGAATCGCTTTAACTATCTCTTCCATGGACATGCCTAGCTCATGAGCCGCTGCCACAGATAAAAGTACATTGTAAATATTGTGCTTACCAAGTAATTTTGTCTTTAGCTTGTACTCTTTATTTTTGTATATAAGAGTAAATTCAGTACCAAATTCACCAACACTTATGTCCTTAGCATAGTAGTCGCAAGCGTCATCTTCAAGCGAAATGTAAACCTTTCTAGTCTTAACTTCAGCTGCCTTTTCCTTGATATATGGATTGTCGTAGTTAAATATAGCAAGGCCGCCTTCCTTAAGCGTATCAATCAGCTCAAACTTAGTCTTGACAATGTTTTCCATGGAGCCAAAGGTTTCTATATGACATGGACCGATGTTTGTGATGATGGCTATGTCAGGCATAACTAGCTCAGCTACCTCTTTTATCTCGCCTACGTATCTAGCTCCAAGCTCAGATATGAAAACTTCAGTTCCGCTCTCAAGCTCGTTATTAATTACCTTTGATATACCCATAGGTGTATTGAAAGAGCTAGGTGTTGCGTATGTCTTAAGATTATTTTTCACTATGTCATTTAAAACAAGTTTTGTAGATGTTTTGCCATAGCTACCTGTTATACCTACAACTTTTAATTTATTTTCTTTTTCTTTTTTTATTTTATTTTGCGCCTCAACGTAAAAACCGTGATTAATTTTATTCTCTATCGGTAGTGCTAATATATTTGCGCACTTAACGCTCCTTGCTCTTATGATGTACAAAATAAAAGCAAGTACCAATAAATATGCTAGCGCAATTTTTTCACCGAATAATAAATAAGCGATGATTGAAGTAAACATGATAAGAGTGTTAAATAAAGCAAATATCTTCATCATTCTCTTCATCCTATCAGTAAAAACAAGCGGCTTTTTATCTCCCGGTTTTATTTTCTTTAATGAATTTTTAAGCCAGCCAAAATTTTTAAGCCAAGCTTCGTACTCACTTGAGATATACATATTTAATTGCATTATTTGGAAATACGCCAAAGAATGGATATATATTAAAACTGTTAATAATATTGGCAAGAATATAAATATAGCTATCATAGTTCCTCCTTACTAAGATAAGATCTAATTACGCGTGTGAATATTTGATAATCATCTGCATAAGAGAAGTGTCCGCCCTCAAGCTCAACCAGAGCAGAATTTTTTATCTTCTCATTCATTATTTTACCCATATATAATGGAGTTGTATCGTCATTTTTGCCCCACAATATAAGAGTATCATTCTCAATAAGCTCCAGCCTATCAAGAAGAGACTCATTAACGACCTTGACGAAGGTCTTTCTCATGATGCCGCTTGTATTTTTGTAGTCATCAGAGCCAAATTTCTTTGAAAGCTTCTTCATAAGCTCCTCTTCACTCTTGTAAAAATAGATTAGCCTGTAAAGCTTTTTAAAGAATTTATATGTATAAACTTTTAAATAATATGAAAGACTTCTCTTAGGAAGTATCCCTGAAGCATCGATAAGAACCATCTTATCAAGTCTTTCATAGCCTTCAGAAGCAATTTGTATTAAAGTTTTGCCGCCAAAGCTGTGACCAATGGCGTCAAATTTCTCAATGCCGAGCTCCTCTACAAAGGCCTTAACAATATTTGCATAGTCCTCTCCACCAAACACCCTGTCTGGTTCAGACGACTTTCCATGACCTGGTAAATCTATGGCAATAACTTTTCTTGTATCCTTCAAAGCATTCACTATACCCATGACTGCTTCGATTGAAGCGCCCCAGCCATGAAGTATAAGAACCGGCTTTTCTGATTCGCCTATGGCTATGTAATTTATTTTAATATTGTCAATCGTTATTTCCATAAAATCACCCATATTATAAATGAAGCTCCCCTTATTTAATAGCATCGCTGATTAAAATCAAGGGGAGTCCAATTACAATTTTATCTTATTTTATAATAAGTCCACCGTAGCTAACAAATACTTGTGCAAATACTAATGCTACTATTGTCATTAATTTAATTAGTATATTTAGAGATGGTCCTGATGTATCCTTGAATGGGTCACCAACAGTATCTCCTGTTACTGCTGCCTTGTGAGCATCTGAACCCTTTCCACCATGAACACCTGATTCAATATACTTTTTAGCATTGTCCCAAGCTCCACCTGCGTTTGACATGAAAATCGCCATTAGAACACCTGTTACTAATGAACCAGCAAGTAGACCACCTAGAGCTTCTGTTCCTAGAAGTACACCAACAAGTACTGGGCATACAACAGCTAGAAGTCCTGGGATAACCATTTCCTTAAGAGCTGCCTTAGTAGAAATGTCTACGCATTTGCCGTAATCAGGTTTTGCAGTTCCTTCCATGATACCAGGGATGGATTTAAATTGTCTTCTAACTTCTTCAATCATTTGATTAGCAGCTTTACCAACTGCATCCATAGTTAATGATGAGAATAAGAATGGTAGCATACCGCCTATGAAGACACCTGCTATTGTTAATGGATTTGTTAAGTCAATTTGACTTAGTCCAACTGCTTGTGTATATGAAGCGAATAGTGCTAGAGCTGTAAGTGCAGCTGAAGCGATGGCAAAGCCTTTACCAACTGCTGCTGTTGTGTTACCAACTGAGTCTAGCTTATCTGTAATATCTCTTACGCTTTCTGGAAGTCCGCACATTTCAGCGATACCACCAGCGTTGTCAGCAACTGGTCCGTATGCGTCAACTGCGATAGTTGTAGCAGCTGTTGCTAGTAAGCCTATTGCTGCAAGTGAAATTCCGTAAAGACCATTAATTGGGCTTGCTGCTCCGCCTGCTAAGAAGAATGCAGCTAGTATACCTATTGAAATAACTATCATAGGGATAGCTGTTGACATCATACCAACTGATAGACCAGCGATGATGTTTGTTGAAGCACCTGTTTCTGATTCTTCAGCAACTTTTTGAACTGGTTTATATTCAGCAGCTGTGTAATATTCTGTAACTTTTGCTATGATTAATCCAACAACAACACCTGCTACTATAGAGTAGAATGGTTGGATTGAGCCTAATATCTTTGTAGATAAGAAGTAAGAAGCGATTATAGTAATTATTGAACTTCCCCAAGTAGCCATATCAAGTGCTTTTTGAGGGTTCTTGTCGCCTTTTACAAATAATGTACCGATAATTGATGATACGATACCAACTGAGCATAGAGCTAGTGCAAATGCAATACCGTTGTCGCTAAATGCTAATGCACCTAAAGTGATAGCTGAGATTATAGCTCCAACATATGATTCGAATAAGTCAGCTCCCATACCAGCAACGTCACCAACGTTATCACCAACGTTATCAGCGATAACAGCTGGGTTTCTTGGGTCGTCTTCTGGAATACCTGCTTCAACCTTACCAACTAAGTCAGCACCAACGTCTGCAGCCTTTGTATAGATACCGCCACCAACTCTTGCGAATAAAGCGATTGATGAAGCACCTAGACCGAAGCCTGTAACGATGTTAGCATCTTTGAATATCATCCAAACAATGCTAGTACCTAGTAAACCTAGACCTACAACGCACATACCCATAACAGTACCGCCTGAAAAAGCAACGTTTAGAGCCTTGCCCATACCGCTTTCCTTAGCTGCGTTTGCAGTTCTTACGTTAGCCTTAGTAGCTACTGTCATGCCGATGTAGCCAGCACAAATTGAGAATACCGCACCTATTAAATAACAAACGGCAGTACCGATGTTGATTGATAGGGCTAGAATTGCAAATAATACAACAATGAATATTGCTAAATATTTGTATTCTCTAGTTAAAAATGCAAGAGCACCTTCTTGAATGTAGCCAGCTATCTCCTTCATTCTGTCGTTTCCAGCATCTTGCTTAGAAACATACATAGCTTTTACTAAAGCAAATAATAGTGCTACAGCTCCAACTATAGGAGCTATGATTAAAATTTTGTCCATTTCTTCCTCCTATTTTATTATTATAAAGCCGCTAATATCAAAGTTGTTACCATAAACACAACCGATGAAACTGTAGTTATTCTTTTTAAAATAACATTCCTTGTAGGATTTTTAGAACCCCAAATGCTTTCAGCTCCGCCCAATGCTTGTAAGCCTTGATCGTCTCCCTCAGTAGCTGCTACTGATATAGTTAATACTAAAGCTGAAATTGCAACTAGTGCATACAATACGTAAGTCATACACACACCTCCATTCTCTCTTATAACATATCTATTTTACCACAAGAACATTTATTTTGCAATGATTTTTTCTCATTTACTTCGATTTATGCGTAATTCATTTTGGGACATGTTTATGGAAGTGCAATTATCGATTTGCGCGTGAATCGGCTTTTGTAAAATCGTTTTTGCCTTGCTATTAATATAGTCTTGCCACTATGTCAATGGCCTTCTTCAGACAGAAAAAAAGGATGAGCACGGGGCCCATCCCATATAAATATTTTTTAAATTATTTTCTTAGTATGCTCTTGCCAGCGTAAATAGCTGTATCGTCTAGCATGTACTCAATTCTTAATAGTTGGTTGTACTTAGCAACTCTTTCAGATCTTGCAGGTGCACCTGTTTTGATTTGTCCTGTGTTTAGCGCAACTGATAGGTCTGCGATAGTTGTATCTTCTGTTTCACCTGATCTGTGTGAAATAACTGCTGTGTAATGATTTCTGTGAGCCATCTCGATAGCTTCGATAGTTTCAGTTAAAGTACCTATTTGGTTAAGCTTAATTAAAACTGAATTTGCTGTATGAGTCTCAATACCTTTTTTGATTCTCTTTGTATTTGTAACGTATAAGTCGTCACCAACTAATTGAATCTTGTCTCCTAATCTTTCAGTTAATTTCTTCCAGCCGTCCCAATCGTTTTCGTCTAAGCCATCTTCAATTGAGTAAAGTGGATACTTGTCAACTAATTTTTCGTAGTAGTTAATCATTTCTTCATCTGTAAGCTCTGCGTTATCACTCTTTAAGTAGTATTTCTTAGTATCAGCGTTATATAGTTCGCTCGCAGCAACGTCAAGTGCTAGGTAGATGTCCTTGCCTGCTTCATAACCAGCTTTTTCTATAGCTTCGATAATAGTTTCTATAGCTTCTTCATTGCTTGATAAGTCTGGTGCATATCCACCTTCATCGCCAACGCCTGTAGCTAATTTTCTTTCTTTAAGAACATTCTTTAAGCTGTGATAAACTTCTGAGCCCATTCTAAGCGCATCTCTAAATGTTTCTGCGCCTATTGGCATAATCATAAACTCTTGTATGTCTACGTTGTTATCAGCGTGTTTACCGCCATTTAAAATATTCATCATAGGTACTGGTAAAACTTTTGCATTAGTTCCGCCGATGTATCTATAAAGTGGCATGTTTAGTTCATTTGCAGCACATTTAGCAACTGCTAGTGACACGCCAAGCATAGCGTTTGCACCAAGTTTGCCTTTATTTTCTGTTCCATCAAGGTTTATCATCAATTTATCGATTGATACTTGATCTGTTACTTCCATATCAAAAATTTCAGGTGCGATAACGTTGTTTACATTATCAACTGCCTTTAACACGCCTTTTTTAGCGTATCTCTTTGGGTCTCCATCTCTAAGTTCTACGGCTTCGTGTTCGCCAGTAGATGCTCCTGATGGGACTATAGCTGATCCGATTGCTCCTGACTCAGCTAAAACTGTTACTTCTACAGTTGGGTTAGATCTTGAATCTAAGACTTCCATAGCAAATACATCAATAATTCTACTCATTTTATTCCTCCGATACCAATAGGCTCTCGCCCGTCATTTCTTTTGGCTTTTCTATATTTAATATATCTAATAGTGATGGTGCTAAATCAGCTAGCACGCCATCTTTAAGCTTATGCTTTCCGTCGTTATAAAGTATTACAGGGACTGGGTTTGTTGTGTGTGATGTGATTGGTTTTCCTTCATCATCAAACATCGCCTCGCAGTTACCGTGGTCCGCAGTGATTATAGCTGTGAAGCCCTCTTCTTTTGACTTCGCTAATAGTTTTGCAAGGCATGTATCAACTGTTTCAACCGCCTTGATTATGGCTGGAACAACGCCTGTGTGTCCGACCATATCTGTGTTTGCGTAGTTTAATATGATTAAATCATAATTGCCCATAACGCCGACTAATTTATCTGTTAGCTCATAAGCGCTCATCTCAGGCTGTAAATCATATGTCGCTACTTTTGGTGAATTGATTAAAATTCTGTCTTCGCCTGAGAATTTTTCTTCGCGACCGCCATTGAAAAAGTATGTTACATGAGCGTACTTTTCTGTTTCAGCTATACGAAGCTGCTTTAGTCCGTGCTTTGAAATTACTTCACCAAGTGTATTAACTATCGTTTCGTCGCCATAAGCAATGTGAACGTTTTTAAAGCTTGAGTCGTAATTAGTCATGCACACGTAATATATGTCATCTAAAAACTTTCTATCAAAGCCAGCAAAGTCTTTGTTAGTGAAAGCATCTGTGATTTGTCTTGCTCTATCCGGTCTAAAATTAATAAAGATAATGCTATCGCCAGACTTTATTTCATTGACTTCCCCAGCATTTTTGATGGCACATGGCAAGATAAATTCATCAGTGACATCTTTTTCATATGATTTTTTAATCGTCTCTATTGCATCGTCCGAAGCAAGTTCAGGCGCCTTAGATGTGACAGTTTTGTAATACTTTTCTGTTCTGTCATAGCGCTTATCCCTGTCCATAGCATAGTATCTACCACTTATGGATGCTAGCTTACCACACGAATTCTTTTTCATATAATCAATAATCTCACTCACATCGCTCTCTCCTGAGTGTATGTCTACGTCTCTGCCGTCTAGAATTGCGTGTAGATAAGTTCTATCGCCTATGCCCTCTTTTTTACAAAGATCTAAGAGTGCCTTGATATGATTTATGTGCGAGTGAACGCCGCCATAACTTAGTAGACCCATCAGATGAAGATTTGTATTATTTTTCTTTGCGTGCTCTATCGCCTTAAGAAATTCTTCTTTTTTAAAGAAATCTCCAGTCTTTATATCTCTATTGATAAGTGATAGGTCTTGATAAACAACTCTTCCCGAGCCTATGTTTAAGTGACCGACTTCGGAGTTACCCATCTGTCCGTCAGGTAAACCAACATATTCGCCGCTCGCCTGAAGTTTTGCGTGAGGACAGTCTTTAAATAACTTATCTATAGTTGGTGTCTTGGCTCTATATACAGCGTTTGCATCGTTGTCTTTACCAATTCCGAAACCATCTAGTATTATTAATATAGCCTTTGACATCTTATATCTCCTTAGCAATGGCCTCAAAAGACTCAGTCTTAAGTGAAGCGCCACCAATTAAGAAACCGTCGATGTTTTCTTCTTTGGCTAAATCTGCTGCATTTGTCTCTTTAACGCTACCGCCATAAAGTACTCTAAGCTTTGCTTCTAAATTCGGATTCATTTCCTTAACTTTTTCTCTAACGAAGCGGCACATCTCCTCAGCATCTTCCTTAGAAGCGCTCTTGCCAGTGCCTATAGCCCAGATTGGCTCATAAGCGATGGCAAAGCTATCTAGCTTAGCTGCGTCTAAGCCCACAAGGTCAGCCTTTAATTGTTTTTCAATCTTTTCAAAGTGTTTTCCATCTTCTCTTTCTGACAAAGTCTCTCCAAGGCATAGAATTACTTCTACATCGTCTTCTATCGCCTTAAGAACTTTTTTATTAATCATCTCATCACATTCACCGAAAATCTCTCTTCTCTCAGAGTGACCGATGATGACAAAATCCGCTCCACATGACCTAATCATCTTACTACTGATCTCGCCAGTAAAGGCACCTTTGTCTTCAAAGTAGATGTTTTGAGCACCTATTTTAATATCATTATACTTTTTAGTTTTATTTGCTAAATAAATATCTGTAAATGGAACTGCGATATAAACGTCATACGAGTCATTTGGCTTTAGGCTCAAGTCCTTGAAGAAGCCTTCAGTCTCTTTAACATCCATATTCATCTTCCAATTTGCAGCAAGTAAAAATTTTCTCAAATTTGTCTCCTTATTTATCATTAATAGCAGCTATGCCAGGAAGTACTTTTCCTTCCATTAGTTCAAGTGAAGCGCCGCCGCCAGTTGATACGTGTGTAATTTTTTCTTCATAGCCAGCTTTTTGAACAGCGCTCGCACTATCTCCTCCGCCGACAATAGTTGTCGCATCAGAGTTTGCAAGGGCCTTAGCGATGGCGTTAGTACCGTTTTTAAATTTATCCATTTCAAAAACGCCCATAGGTCCGTTCCAGACAATAGTCTTTGCGCCTAATAACTTTTTAGTAAATACGTCAATAGTTTCTGGTCCTATGTCAAGGCCCATCATATCTTCTGGTATATGATTTACTTCAAAGCATTCAGCTTCAGCGTCTTCTTTTATTTCTTTCGCGCATATTGCGTCAACTGGTAGAACCATGTCAACTTTCTTTGCATCAGCCTTTTTTAATAGTTCAAGTGCTAGCTCTAATTTGTCGTCTTCAACTAAGCTCTTGCCTACGTTTATGCCTTTTGCCTTTAAGAATGTATATGCCATAGCGCCGCCAATAAGTATTTTATCAGCTTTGTTTAATAGATTTTCAATTACACCTATCTTGTCAGAAACCTTTGATCCGCCAAGTATAGCTATAAATGGATGCTTTGGCTCGTCAAGCTCTTTCGCCATGATATTCATTTCTTTTTCAACCAAGAAGCCCAATGCTGATGGTAAAAATTTGCTTACGCCAACATTTGATGCGTGAGCTCTGTGTGAAGTGCCGAAAGCGTCATTAACGTAGATATCAGCAAGATCTGCTAGCTCTTTAGAGAAGGCTTCGTCACATTTTTCTTCTTCTTTTCTAAATCTAGTATTTTCTAGTAAAAGAACTTCGCCTTTTTTAAGATTTTTAGCTGCTTCTTTAACTTCATCATTAACTACTTCAGGGCAAGAGATGAACTTTACATCTCTTCCAAGAAGCTTTTTTATCTCTTCCTTAACTGGCTCTAGCGTGAATTTTAAGTTGTATTCGCCCTTTGGTCTACCCAAGTGACTCATCATAATCACTTTAGCACCATTATCAAGAAGGTGCTTGATAGTAGGAAGTGACTCATATATACGTTTATTGTCAGTGATAACGCCGTCCTTCATTGGCACGTTGAAATCACATCTCAATAAAACTGTTTTATCATCAAAATTATAATCTTTTAATGTTTTTTTCATTATCTTTTCCTTTTATATTATAATAATTATTCTTGATCTGCAATATATTTTGCTAGGTCAACTACTCTGTGGCTGTAACCATACTCGTTGTCATACCAAGAAACTACTTTAACTAAGTTGCCTTCTATAACTAAAGTTAAGAATGGATCAAAGATTGATGAGTGTCTGTCACCAACGTAGTCAACAGAAACAAGCTCTTCGTCAGCATATTTTAATACGCCCTTTAATTCATTTTCACTTGCTTTTTTAACAGCTTCGTTAATTTCTTCCTTAGTAACGTCCTTATTTAATTCAAAAACAACGTCTGTTAGAGAAACTGTTGGAACTGGCACTCTAACTGCGTATCCAGTTAATTTATCCTTTAATGATGGAATAACTAAAGCAACTGCCTTTGCTGCTCCTGTTGTTGTAGGAACCATAGACATAGCTGCCGCTCTTGCTCTTCTGATGTCTTTGTGCTTGTGGTCAAGTAAAACTTGGTCAGAAGTGTAAGCGTGGATAGTTGTCATAAGGCCTCTCTTGATGCCGAAATTATCTTCAATAACCTTTGTTAATGGTGCAAGACAGTTAGTTGTACAAGATGCGTTACTTATAACATTGTGTTTAGTCTTGTCATATTCTTTTTCATTTACACCCATAACGATAGTTTTATCGATTTCGCCCTTTGCAGGTGCAGTTAAAATAACTTTCTTTGCTCCGCCCTTGTCGATGTGTTTGTAAAGAGTTTCGTTGTTTTTAAATGCTCCAGTAGAGTCGATAACGATGTCTACGCCATAGTCCTTCCAAGGAATTTCTGCTGGATCTCTAAATTGAGTGTTTGTAACCTTCTTGCCATCAATTATGAAACCATCTTCACAAGCTTCACAAGAAACTGATAATCTACCATATAGAGAATCATTTCTAAATAGATGTGCAAGTGTCTTTAAATCACCTGAAGCATTGATGTGAGCTAATTCTAAGCCATTGTCCTCTTCAACTAGAATCCTAGCTACATCTCTACCAATTCTACCAAAACCATTAATACCAACTTTCATTTGTTGACCTCCTTAATTATTATTAAAATACTTTTTATCTTCTAAACCTTCAGGCAAATAATTTTGCTCAGGTTTTTTGTCCTTATAATTGTGCGGATACTTGTAGTCCGCGTGATTGCCAAAGATCTTCTTGTCATTGTTGTGAGCGTCTCTTATGTGCAGAGGAATTTGGAATTCTTTGATCTTATCGACATCTGCCATAGCCTTGTTAATGGCGACATAGGTCGAGTTATTCTTCTTAGCCAGCGCCATGTAGATGGCTGCGTTACTCAAAATGATGCGTGCTTCTGGCATGCCTATGGCTTTAACCGCATAAAAGGCTGACGTCGCAAGCGTTTGTGCGTTTGGATCAGCTAGACCAATGTCTTCTGAAGCAAATATCACTATACGTCTCGCTATGAATAAAGGATCTTCGCCATTGTTAAGCATGTGAGCTAAGTAAAAGACTGTCGCATCTGGATCTGAGCCTCTCATGCTCTTAATAAAGGCTGAGATTGTGTCGTAGTGCATAGTCGAGCTCTTGTCGTAGGAGTGAGCTCTTTCAAAGACTAGTCCCTTGACGTCTTCGTACTTTATATGACGAGTTAAATCAGCTTCTGGATCTTGACTTAAAACAGCTATCTCTAAAAAGTTTAGCATGTTTCTTGCGTCGCCATTAGAAATTCTAACTAGATACTCAAGTGCGTCGTCATCGATGCTAGCCTTTAGTGAAGCAAGTCCACTCACCTCATCTGCTAAGGCTTTCTTCGCAAGCTGAGTTAAGTCTTCCTCACTCATCTTTTCAAGCCTAATTATGAAGCATCTCGATATAAGTGCGCTATTGACCTCGAAATATGGATTCTCTGTCGTTGCACCTATGAGCGTGACGGTCGAATCTTCAACGTATGGAAGCAGAAAATCTTGCTGAGCCTTGTTAAACCTATGTATCTCGTCTACGAAGAGTATGGTCTTTTTATTCTCCTCTAAAAGCCTTTTGGCCTCTTCAACTGCCTTCTTTAAATCGCTTACGCCACTACCCACAGCGCTAATCTTGATGAAATTCGACTTACTAGTGTTGGCAATAACGTTTGCAAGTGAAGTCTTACCAGTTCCCGCAGGTCCATATAGTATAAGCGAAGGAAGTCTGTCGGCCTTAATCGCCTTGTATAGAAAAGAGTTCTTATTAATCACCTTCTCTTGACCAATGTAGTCATCTAGGCTCTTCGGTCTAAAGCGTTCAGCTAAGTTTTGAGATAATTTTAAATTTTTTTCTCTTTCCATGTCAAACAAATTCATTTTCTCACCTTTTTTATTATATCAAATAAGCTGCAAGATGTCCAACATTAATTTTTATTATTTTTATATTAATAAATTTAAGTAAATAATAAATAATTTTAAAGTATTTTCAAAAATATATTGACATATTTAAAGTGTAGATGTATAATATTAACAAAGGAGGTTGCCATGACTAATAAAGCATTAAATGAATGTCCTGTTTGCGGTTCAAAACTATGCATAGAAAGGTTAGTTTGTGACAATTGCAACACGACTATAGAAGGAAGGTTCGAGAATAACTCATTCTACAAGCTTAACAGCGAGCAGATTGACTTTATTAAGACTTTTCTATTAAAAAGAGGCAATATTAAAGAGATTGAAAGAGCTTTGGGTATATCCTACCCCACTGTAATTAAAAAGCTTGATCAAATCAACGAGATCATCTCTGATCAAAAGAGTTCGTCTAGCGAAAAAGAAATACTTGAGCTCTTAAATAGCGGTACAATAACAAGTAGTGAAGCAGAAAAGATGCTTTTAGAACTAAAGGAGGTTTAAAATGTCTGAAGAAAAAATTATGATCCTTAAAATGTTAAAGGACGGCAAGATTGATGAAGAAGAGGCGCTAAAACTTCTTAACGCTGTTGGTGAAAAGAAAGGCGAAAAAACTTATAAGCCAAATAAAAAGAGAAATGAAATCCATATTGAAGGCGACGATTACGACGTTTTTGATGCGTCAGACAAATTTGCTAGCAAAATTTCAAACTTCGTTAACAAGATAGTTAGTAAATCATTAGAAACTGCTGAGAAAGGCATGAGAGACGGCCATATATACGCAAGCTATAGCTTTGATGATAGGTTCAAAAACAAAAAGTTCGCAACACTTAAACTTGATGTAGACAAGAATAAAAAATATGATTTAATAATAAATAATACTAATGAAAAAGTAGTAATACTTCCATCGAGTTCAGATCAAATTGAAATCTATGGCAAAATCTATTACACAGATAAAAAAACTATTCCTGGCGATTATGAGTTCATCAACTGCTTTATCGATGATAAAGAAATACTTATCGAACCAAACTACGAAAGTTTTACAAAAAAGGACTTTTCAGTAAGCTTAAAAGTCTTAGTACCTGCCTTAAGCTTTGCCAAAGTTGATGTTAAGACAAGCAATGACAAGATAATTCTTGACTCAGTCAATTGCGATGAGCTATACTTAACAACAAGCAATGACAAGATCAAGATTGAAGACTCAATCATTGGCAAATCAGAACTTAAAACTACTAACGATTCAGTTAAGATAAAGGACGCGAAGTTCACTGACCTTCTTATAAATACAACAAACGCTGAAATAACTATGCATAACACACCATTTGTTAATCTAGAAGCTCACACAACAAACGCTTATGTTGATGTTAAAGACGTCTTCAACTGCGCAGAAAATATTATAATAACTAATAGCAATGGACCTGTCACAGTTGAATTAGAAAGCGTTAGCAGAAATGTCAAGTTTAATCTAAGAGGTCTAAGTAAATACACATGCCCAGCCATCTTCGACGACAGCAGATTTAAGCTTGATGAAGACGGTGACGAATTAAGTACAGCAGTACTTAATAACGATTCAGACCTTACTCTATTCGGTGATATAAAGACAAGCAATGGACCTATCATCATCGAATAAGTCTAATATTCCCATCATAAATCCTGATCACTTATGTGACCAGGATTTTTTCTTTACAAAGCTGTTAAATTTCTTGTAAATCGAAGCCTTTTAATGTATAATTATAGTGCTAACAGTTAAGAAACTATAATTATAGGAGAAAGTAATGAAAATAAATAAAATAAAAATAAAATTTAATATATTTGCCCTGCTAATAACGCTGAGTGTATTTTTACTCGTGTTAGGCACTAAAAATACAGCTTATGCCGAGGAAGCTGCTAAGGAAACTGAAGCAGTTAAAGAAACTAATGAAGCTAAGAAAACTGAAGAAACTAAAGAGACCAAAGAAGATGGCTTTGAGTTTAAAGGTGCCAAGCTTAAGTTTATCACAGGAAGTTTTGATGGCAAGGAAAGTTTAGATATTGATTTTCCTATCGAAATGAAAGATGCGAGTGCTGAGTACATTGATGAGGCTGCAAAAATTATTAGCATAGAGAAAAAAGAATTCAATATTAAAAATCCAAACATAGTCATTTTGCATAACGGCGAAAAATACTACGTGATCACAGCCATCAACGCTTATAAAGATGTTCAAGACAATATTATTGACAAAGTTAATATCGAGAGCGAACTTACTTATGACAAGACAAAGCTAAAGATAAAATTAAAGCTAAAGGATATCAAAGACGAGAAAAAAGACATTAAATACAGCATTTGCTACACGAGCATGGATGAAAAGCCATTCCAAACGCAAGAAGCGTTTAAACTTGTCGACATGAAGTACAGGCTGCCAAAGCACTGCATAATTCCTGACGGCTACTACTACCAAATGAATCCGCGCTCGGTGCCATATAAGGAAAGTTACTTCTTTATGCAAGGCGCTATATATATTGCAAACACTCATGTAGATACGATTGACTGTAAATTTTCACAAGTAATGACAGCAAAGCTTATAGACGATACAGCGAAGAAGCTTAATGACGAGGGCTACTACCCTATTCCATATAGAAGTGAGTGGCTAAAGGCTGACTACAACATTGAGAAAGGCTACTTCGATACAAGGTGGAATCTTGATTACGCCTACATCTGCTTAAGAATGTATGAAAAGTTTCAAGATGAAAAATATTTAGAGCTTGCGGATAAAGTCTTAAGATATTACAAAAAATACGCTAATCAAAACGCAATCAAAATCCCTTATAAAGAAGATGCCTGCCTAGTTATGGACTACGGTGCTGAGTACTACATCGGCATGACGCACTCTTCACTAAACCATCACCTAATGGGCTTAAAGGCTCTTATGTACGAAGACCTGCTTAAAGAAAAGCCTGTCAATACTGAATTTATAAAGAAGATGCTAAATGGTGTTGAAGCGACTTGCAATAGCTGGATTAAAAAGAACGGTGATCTTGAATACGCTATCTTTGTTAATGGTACTTACGGTCTTAAAGACTATCCAGATTTAACGCTAAATGATTTAAGAGACTGTCAAGCACTTCACGAAAAGCTTTATAAGAGCAAGAATGCTTCTTTAGAGACATTAATAGTTTCAAAGCAAGCGTGGTATGACAATGTTTATAAAAAATAAGTAAGTAAAAAGAAATAATGATACAAAGAGGCTGGTCAAATAAAGACTAGCCTCTTTAAGTATTAAGACATATTAAATATAGAATGAAAAATGCCTTTCCTGTAAAAACAAGAAAGGCAATTCTTATACTAATTGTTTTGTTCGTCTATTATCTTTTGGAGCTCTTTCATAAATGATTGAGTATCTTTAAACTCTCTGTATACTGAAGCAAATCTTACATAAGCTACTTGGTCTATCTCCTTAAGGCCTTGCATAATAAGTTCGCCTACTTCTGTAGATGAAACTTCTTTCTTCATCGTGCTCATAAGCTTTTCTTCGACGCTATCTGCCAAGCCTTCAATTTGACTTAGGCTAACAGGTCTTTTCTCGCAAGATTTGATTACGCCCTTTAATATCTTACTTCTGTCAAATGTCTCTCTGTCTCCGTTTTTCTTGACAACTATTAAAGGTGTTTCTTCAATTTTTTCATATGTTGTAAATCTTTTTTTACAGCGAAGACACTCTCTACGTCTCCTAATCGCAGTACCCTCATTAGTAGGTCTTGAATCTAGTACTTTTGAATCTTCGTAAGAACAAAAAGGACACTTCATAATTAATTATTCTTTAAAAAATCAGGTACTAATAAAGAATCGTCGAAGCTTGAAGTAGGTTCACTTCTCTTTTCTTCGTACTTTTCTTCTTCTACATCAGAATCCTTATTTGAATCTTTTTTAGCAGGTTTAGATCCATCTTCAAATTCTGTAGCGATAACAGTTATCTTAATAGAATCGCCAAGGCTTTCATCGATACCAGCACCGAAGATGATGTTTGCATCATCAGCAACTGATTGTCTGATTAAGTCTGCGGCTTCATTTACTTCGAACATACCAAGGTCTGTACCACCTGTGATATTTAATAGAACGGACTTAGATCCTTCTATGGATGTTTCAAGTAGTGGTGACTTGATAGCAAGCTTAGCTGCGTCAGTAGCTCTGTTGTCTCCTTGAGCAAAGCCTATACCCATGTGAGCAATACCCTTTTGTTCCATGATAGTCTTAACGTCAGCAAAGTCTAGGTTGATTAGGTTTGGTACACTGATTAAATCAGATATACCTTGTATACCTTGTTTAAGTACTTCGTCAGCCATAATGAAAGCATCTTTTAATGATGTTTTCTTGTCAGCTATTTGAAGAAGTCTGTCGTTAGGAATAGTTACTAGAGTATCAACTACTTCAAGTAATTGGCTAATTCCTTGAGATGCATTCTTTGCTCTCTTCATGCCTTCAAAGCCAAATGGTCTAGTTACAACGCCTACAGTTAGTATGCCTTGTTCCTTTGCTAATTGCGCAATGATAGGTGCAGCACCAGTACCTGTTCCGCCGCCCATACCGGCTGTGATAAATACCATGTCAGTGCCTTTAAGCATTTCAGTAATGCCTTCTTTATCTTCAAGAGCTGCTTGTGAACCAACTTCTGGGTTAGCTCCAGCGCCTAAACCTTTTGTAACCTTATCTCCTATTTGAATTTTGTTTTGTGCCTTTGATGATGCAAGTGCTTGTCTATCTGTGTTAACTGCAATAAATTCAACACCCTTTACGCCTGCATCAACCATTCTGTTAACGGCGTTGTTACCTGCTCCGCCAACACCTATAACTTTAATTTTGGCAAATTGGTCAATTTCTACATCAAAATCAATCATTTACGAATCCTCCTTTTATACTAAGTATTTAATTATTTACTCTATTACTTATATTCTACCACAAAATCTACATTTTGTTTAGTATTTTTCTTCTAATTGTCGCAAAATTGTTAAAAATTCTTCCTCCAAAGACGAAAATCGCCGCATAATATAAAGGTATGCTAAGAATATCGCCTAGCCAAGTAAGCAGCGCCGCGATTAAGGAGTTACCAATAAGACCCGATAAAAAAAGCTTATTGTTAAAATTGTTGTCCATGTGTGCGTTAATACCGCCAAAAACTGAGTCAATCGCAGCTAGTAGCGCCATGGATATATACAAGGAATAATATGGATTGTAGCTATATGGAAGTACATAGCCGATTATTATTCCGATTATTATACCAATGAGTGCAATAATCATTTTTTATCCTCTCCCGTCAATTTTTCTGAATATATAATCTTGTCTTCGTCAATCTTTTTCTTAACAAGAACATTTTCACTTTGCTCTATATCAAGCTTAATTGGGTTTATGGTCTCTAAGATACTAGAAAAAGTACCTGGCGACTTAATCGCTGAGTAAAGCTTGTCACTGTTGCCTATCGCCTTTATCACAAATGGCGCGCCCTTAGTTCTTCCGTTGAGCCTAACAACTGGTCCATTGCACTTAACGCCAGTCCTTGAATAAACTCTTAAATCATTTATGCTGATGGCTTCGGCGCCTGAATCCCTTAAGTCGTTAATTATCCTTAGTAAGTCGCTATCGTGAACCACATCAGTCCTCTTGACGGGCCTATCGACAGCTTCCTCTCTTATAGTAAGTACTATGCCTGGGCCTTCAAGATCAACGTCTCCTGATATCATCTGATAAAATAATTTTTCTTCATTTAAAAATGCTAAAAAATCACTATCGTTCTTGACTAGATTATCCAAAGTCTCAAGCTTTTTCTCTTGCTTGTCAAGCTCTTCATTAATGCTTTTGATTTCTACTTTTAAATTCTTTACCTTGATGCTTGTCTCCTTCATCTTGTTTATGCTTAAAGGCTCATAAAATTCTCTGTCTGTCTTTAAGTATAGCCCAAGGAAAATTCCAACAACTATATATATTATGACAAGCACAACGCGTTTAATCTTATGCTTCATTCTTGCACGTCATTAGCAGGCTTTGCGTATAGAAAGTCGATGCTCTTTTTGTATCTCGGTATAAGTATATCGTCTCTTACAGTTAAAATGACTTGGTAGTTATAGTTTTGCAGCTCATCTTTAATTCCGCCTTTAAACTCAATAGCCGATTGCATCGTATCAGCGTCGCCTATAGCCTTTATAACGATGGGTGCAGACGTACTTACTCCGCCAACTTCTATGTGTTTACCTGCACTTACTATCTCAGTAAATGATGTGTATCTCTCTTCGTTTATGGATATAGCCTCAGCTCCAGCGCTATTTAAAACGCTAATGGCGCTAAGAATCAAATCTATATCGTTTTGTATACCAAAGCTCACCTCACCATCGGCAAGTTTTGGTTCATCTATAGTTAGTATGATGCCCTTGCCCTTTAGATCTGTGTAGCCAGCTATCATCTTATATTTTTCAGTTTCTTCGTATAATTTTTTTGCTATCTCATTATTGCTCGAGCCAGGTTTTTCATACTCTCTAAGCTTTTCTTCTGTCTCGTCAAGCCTTTGCAATAAGCCGTCTCTTTCTTCTTCTAATGATTTTACTCTTTGAGCAAGCTCTTGCGCCCTCTTTACATTTAGAGGGTTGCCAACAGTTTTCTTCACCGTCTTAAGCTGCATCGTTATTGAAAGACCAATAATTACACTAGCTATGAATAGCAATATTTTTTTCTTATCAATTTTCATCTATTCACCCGTATTTAAAATTACAACAGGCGCTTTGCCCTTGTTAAACATAATCATCCTAGGTACTTGTCCTTTTTCCTTAAACTTAATCATAAGCTCATTTAAGACCTTCATCTTGTATCTAACATCCTTAAGCTCACCAAGCTGAACGACAAGGCCGTTCCTATAGTTTAGAGAAACTTCTAAGTCCTGATTCTTCTCTATAGTCTTGATTTCTTTCACTAAATTATTCGCGCTTATCTCAACTATCAGCTCTTCAAGTGAAGCGCCGACCTCAGTATTGTAAAAATTTTCGCCTTGTTCAAGATGAGTCTTGTCAAAATTCTTTATTATCGGGTAGCCTTCCTTATATGAACTGCTGTTCTCAAGGACAGTGCCTTTCTCATCTATGTAAATGTATTTTGAGTCGCTAAAAAATTCTGCCGCGATTAATCTTTCCTTAATTTCAATCGTTACAATATCCTTTGATGATCTACTTAGATGTGCGTCCTCAACATATGGATTCATCTTAATCTTAGCCTTTGCTTCGGTAAGGCTTTGCTTAAGAATGTTCTCACCAATTTCAAGTTCGCTCGCCTTAATTATATCATCAGTAGATAAGTTTTTGTTTCCGCTAACATTTATATGCTTTAGACCAAAGAGCTTTGTATTGAATATAAATAGTATGAACGCAAAAACAATTACAGTGATTACGAAGAATCTCAAAAGACTTCTCCTTCTTAGCCTTTCTCTTTGTATTCTTTTTCTCCTCATATCCTGTTTACTCATTGGTTCCATAATTTCACCTTTAAATAGTTTTTATAATTATATCATATATTTCATCAATTGCGTTTTTGACAAATATATTCTTAAGCCCCTTTTGCATAGACATGTAAATATCTTCGTTATGAAGTATATTATTGACCTCATCATACAATAAATCTTCGTTAAGGTCCTTTTCAAGTATCATCTTAGCAGCGCCCATATCTTCAAAGTAGCGTGCATTGTACTCTTGGTGGTTCTCAACCACATAAGCCTTTGGAATGATTATAACTGGCTTAGCTACACATGAGACCTCATTTAGAGTAAGTGCGCCAGCACTTGTGATAACCATGTCAGCGTCAATCAAAGCCTTCGGCATGTCATATAGGTACTCGCCTACACGAACATTGTTTTTAGTATAATCAATACCGTCCTTGTCGAGCTCTTCCTTGAACCAATTATATGAATAAGTTCCGCTCACGTGGAAGATGTTGAAATCCATGTCTTTATAATGTTTCTTAATCATAGCAAGAACATTTTCATTGATGGTCTTTTGTCCACCGCTTCCGCCAAATGATAAGACAACTTTTTTGCCATTGTCAAAGTCGTAGTAAGGCTCATGGCTAGCCTTGTCATGAATACCGTCAAACTCTTCTCTAATCGGTATGCCAACTATATCCGTAATATGTTCTCTCTTAAGAAGCTTCTTTGTATTTTCGTTAGTAACTAATATCCTAGTTGCTCTCTTCTTTAAAAGCCTTGTAGTTATGCCCGCGTGTACATTTAGCTCGAAGATTATGGACTTGATTCTTTTCTTTTGAGCTGCATAAACAAGTGGACCCGAAACGTAGCCACCCGTTCCTACTACTAGATCAGGCTTAAAGTCTTTGATTATCTTTTTGCACTCGTCAAGCGATTTAAAAAGCAATCTCAAAAACTTAAAAGCATCCTTCGGGTTCTTCTTTGGTATTTTAACTATGTCTATGCCTTTAAACTCGATATCTTCTTTGGCAACAAGTCTTTCCTCAAGACTGCCATTCCTGCCGACGTATATAACTTCGTGATTATTTTCAATCAATTTCTTTGCTATGGTCATGGCTGGGTATATATGCCCACCAGTGCCACCACCAGTTACGATAAATCGCATTATTTCACCTCTGAATTTGCACTCTTAGATATATTTAACAGTACCGCTGTTAGTATCATATAAATGATTAAGGATGTACCGCCATAACTAATGAATGGCAATGTGATTCCTTTCGAAGGAACCAAGTTTACTGATACTGCTGCATTGATCCAAAATTGTATAGCTATCAAGGAGCTGATGCCACTTGCTAGCATAAGACCATATCTATCCTTTGCCCTAGCCGCTGTTAAGTATCCTTTTATAATTATAACAGAAAATAGGGCAACAATGCAAATCATTCCTAAAAATCCTAATTCTTCGCCGCAAACAGCTAAGATATAGTCATTATAAACTTCTGGTATATAGAAGAATTTTTGAGTGCTGTGACCAATGCCGACGCCCGATAGACCTCCATTGGCATAAGCAAATAAGCTTTGCGCTGGCTGCCAACCTGTGTCTCTGATGTTTTTAATTGGGTCTTTATAGGCAAAGAACCTGTTTCTTCTATATTCATTTCTATATATGGCTAGGTATATACCAAGTACTGCAGCTCCAATGGCTGGCGGTATCACAGTTAGTGGCGCACCTCCGATGAAGTACATGATTGATAGTGCTCCAGCAACTGTAACGGCTGTACCTAAGTCCTTTTGTATGTATATTAAAAATGTGAAGAAAAGTATAATCGCTGCAGGAACTAAAACAATGTTTTGAAAATTTCTCCTGCGCAAATTAATTTTGCTCATGTATGATGCCATGCAGAAGACTGCCGCAACCTTAATTATATCAGACGGCATAAATGAAAAGCCGCCTAAGTTAATCCATCTTCTTGAGCCTTTGCCAAAGTCTGTTCCTAATGGAGTAAACTTTAGTAATAAGACTAAGACAATGCTCGATATTATCATAAGGCCTACGAAAAATTTCGAATCATACTTTTTATAGTCAATTCTGTAAGCAAATAAAGACAGTATCGCCCCTGCTAATACAAAGACTAAGTGCCTTGTAAGGAAGTATACGCCGCCATATTTACCGCCTTCAAGCCTGTAGCTATAAGGGTAAGAGCTCGTATACACAAGTATGATACCTAAAATTATTAGGCATACTACAGATATTAAGATGTGATAATCAGGTGCATTACTTTTACTCTTGTTCATTTACTTCAACTCATTTACTAATTTTTTAAATTCAAGTCCGCGTTCTTTGTAATTTTTGTATATTCCCCAGCTCGCGCACAATGGTGATAGTAAGACTACATCGCCTTTTTGCGCTTCCGCTTTAGCTGCTTTTACTGCTTCACTCATATTGTTGACGATAGTTATATTTTCATAGCCAATGTTGGTGAAGGCTTCTTTAATTTTATCCTTTGTTTGGCCAAATAGTATTAGGCTCCTAATTTTGTTCTTTGTCTTAGATGCAAAATCCTCGAACGGTATGTTCTTGTCATAGCCGCCTGCTATAAGCACTATGCTTCTATCAAAAGCTTCAACCGCTTTAAGCGACGCGTCTGGATTAGTTCCCTTGGAGTCATTGTAGTAGTCAACCCCATCAAGCTCTCTGACGAACTCGATCCTATGTTCAACGCCCTTAAAAGCCTTTATCTCTTTGACTATATCTTCTCTTTTTACTCCAAAAACTTCTAATGCAAGTGTCGCCGCCATCAGATTTTCATAATTATGGCGACCCTTTATAAATATATCATCTTTGTTGATGACAATGTTTTTATCTTTATCCACAATATTTGGTGCGATATAGTTCATATCCACTAAATCTTTTTCTTTTGAAGTGAAATATAGTATATTTGTATCTTGATCTACTTTATTTAAGGCAATATCGTCATAATTAAGTATCAAATATGAAGATTTGTCCATATTTTGATAGATTTTCTTCTTTGCCTCTTCATATGCCTTAAACGAGCCGTGCCAATCCAAGTGGTCTGGTGTTATGTTAAGTATGATGGCGATGTTTGGCTTAAAATCTTTTGTATACTCTAGTTGGAAGCTTGATGCTTCAATCACGTGTGTATCGTAGTTCGCAGCTTCAAGTAGTGGCGAAACGCCGATGTTACCAATGACATTGACATTGTAGCCAAGGTCTTTAAGCACTTCACCGATAAAAGTAGTTGTGGTTGTCTTGCCATTGGTTCCGGTGATAACTATAAATTTATGATCCTTAAAATCTCTATATAAGATTTCTATGTCAGAGACTATCTCGACATTTTTGTCTACAAGGTAGCGAATTATATCTGATGAAGGCTTTATTCCAGGGCTTTTTAATACAAAAGTAAAGTCGATTGCATCAAGCTCAGTCCTTGTTAAAAACTTTACATCATCAAGGTTTTCATTTGCTCTGTCCTTTAAGATTTGATCCATATTGTCATCGTAGACATAAACATTAGCCCCTTTACTTATAAAGTATAAAGAAGCTCCGTAACCAGATATTCCATATCCTAGAATTAGAATATTTTTGTCCTTGTAGTCCATAATATCACCTCAAAAATATTACTAGCGATGTAGCACACAAGATGAGTGTCCATGCGCAAAACATCACGACAACCTTAGTCTCTTTCATGCCTTTCATCTCAAAGTGATGGTGAAGTGGGCTCATAAGAAAAACTCTTTTGCCTGTCTTTTTAAATACTGCTACTTGTATAATTACTGAAAGCGTTTCCATAATTAATACAAGTGCATATATAATCATATAGAAGTGCAGTCCCAATAGTATTGTGATTATAGCTAGGACGCCTCCTAAGAATAATGATCCTGTGTCTCCCATAAATATTTGTGCTGGGTACTTATTAAAGATCAAAAAGCCTAGTAGCGATGCAAACATAATTATCGAGTAAGCATAAGTAGTCATGTTTGAGATCTTTAATGAGTATATAGCAAGTGTGAGTAATATGATAGACATAACGCCTGTTGCAAGGCCATCAAGTCCATCGGTTAAGTTGACTGCGTTAGTGCTTGCTACTAGTATAAAGAAGTTAAGTAAAATTACCCACTTACCTAAGTCCACTTCCTTATAGAATGGTATATATACCATGGTACCCGCAAGTTTATAAGCATAGTAGGCTATAAGAGCTGAGAAAAGCATTTGCAAAACTAGTTTTTGATAAGCTCTTAAACCTAAATTTCTATGTTTAAAGAATTTAATATAGTCGTCTAAAAAGCCTACTAAGCCAAAGGCAGTGCTGCCTACAACTAATAAGATGATTTCGTTTGTAAAGACAAAACCCGCTAGGCTCGATACAAGTACTGCAATTAATGAACTTATTATGAATAGTACGCCACCCATAGTTGGTGTGCCAGCTTTTTTTAAGTGAGACTTAGGTCCTTCTTGCCTAATATTTTGTCCAAGCTTGTACTTTCTAAGCTTAGGTATAATTATCTTTGCAAGTAAACATACTAAAGCAAAGCTTAGTAATATAATGATTACGCTGTATGCATGAATGTTTCTAAACATCTTAGTCCCCCAATTTTAATTCTACTATAGAATTTTTCTTCACTTCTTTGTCCGGCTCAGGTCTTTGCTCTTTAACAAGGCCATTGCCCTCAATTTTTAGCTTAAGTCCAACTTTTTCAGCTAGGCCAAAGGCTTCGTCTCTAGTCATGCCCTTAAAGTCAGGCGTTAATATGATGTCGTCCTTCTTCGCTTCAACGTCAAGCGTTATAACCGTGCCTTTATCAACAAAGACGCCCGGATTAATGCTTTGCGAAATGACTAAAGACTCATCTGTATACTCTGTATATTTAGTGTCAAAGCTTAAAGATAGCTCTGCAAGCTCAAGTCCTGCCTCGCCCATAGTTTTGTTCTTTAAGTCTGGCACTTGTACCTTTTCATTTTGTACTTCAGTAACCGCACTTGCTGGCGGTATCTTGTAGTAGTCGATTATGAATTTTGCTACGTCTTGAAAAATAGGTGCCGCTACCAAAGATCCATATGCTACACCGCTTCTTGGCTCATCGACAATTGCTAAAACAACAAATTCTGGTTTATCAATTGGAAATGCACCGACGAAGGAAGATATATAAGCGTTTTTCTTGTACTTGCCGTCAACAATTTTTTGTGCTGTACCAGTCTTACCGCCTATTCTGTAGCCATCTATCCTTGATCTTTTGATGTAACCGTCTCTAACAACGCTTTCAAGAAGCTTCTTCATGTGCTCACTTGTTTCTTCTGAAATAACTCTTCTTCTGACAACGCTCTTTGGCGTGTCAACAACGTTGCCAAAGTCATCAACAGTTTTTAAAACTAATTTTGGTTTATAAAGCGTTCCGCCATTAACGACTGCGCATATGGCATTCGCCATCTGTATAGGTGTAACTGCAAGTCCATGACCATAAGACATAGTCGCAAGTTCAACTGGACCTATAGCGTTAATATTTGTCGGAAGTATGCCTAAACTTTCGCCTGGCAAATCTACTCCGCTCTTTTCGCCAAAGCCAAAGGCTTTAGCATATCTAAGTATATCGTTTTTACCTAAGATATTGCCTATTTGAACAAAGGCAACGTTACATGAGTTGTTAAGCGCCTTAGAGATGTCTTGAGTGCCGTGAGCAGTGTGATCTGCGCATGATAAGGTTCTTCCATAAACATCAATTGAGCCTGAGCATGAAAAGCTCATATTGTCATTAAGCTTGCCCTCTTCAAGTCCTGCTGCTAAGTTAATTACCTTGTATACAGAACCGGGTTCGTATGAGTCACTGATGGCGTTATTACGCCACTTGTCAAAGAGGATTTGGTTTCTGTCTTCATCGCTTGCTTCGTCCCAAACGTCCTCTTCAACATCATCCGGCTTCTTTCTTGGCTCATTTAGATTGTATCTACCAGTATTTGCTAGAGCAAGTATCGATGAGTCACGTGGATCCATAACTATGATGGATACTGACTCAGCATTTTGTTTTTCTCTTGCTTCATCCGCTATCTTTTCGACTTCTCTTTGAAGTTTTTCATCTATAGTCAAAACTACGTTGACACTTTTTTTGCCTTCAATAATTCTTTCTTCTTGATTTGGAAGTGCATTAACCATGTTTGCTTCAAGCTGTTGAACCTTTTTTGATGCTCTTCCCTCTAGTGCTTCATTTAGCTTAACTTCAAGACCATTTATACCGACGTTATCAATATTGTTAAAGCCTATGAGCTGAGATGCAAGGTCATTGAATGGATAGTATCTCTTTGCCTTCTCTTCTACTTCAAGTACTGTTCTGAACTTAACTTTGCCCATGCTCTCCTTGAATTTCTTGTAGTCATCAAGCTCCATCTCTTCAACTACTCTGATTCTGCTCTCATATGTAACCTTGTCATAGACGTCTCTTGAGTCTTCTCCAGTCATTTCGGCTATCTTTGAAGCGACCTCTTCAGCTATCTCTTTGTATTTTTTTTCTCTTTTATATCTAGCTTCTTCCTTTTCATTTTCCTCTTCTTTGAATGGAACGCTCCAGAAAGTCACTATGTTTTTGTTAACTGCTAAGGGCTTATTGTTCCTGTCGTAGATAAAACCTCTTTGATTGCCAAGGCTAACCGCCTTAGTCCATTGGCCTACAGCGTACTCCTTATAGCCTTTTGCATCCAATATTTGAACTTTAAATAGCTGTACTAAAAATAATGCAATTATAAATCCAAAAAAAGCCAGAACAACCAAAATCCTATTGTACTTGTTAGGAATTTTAGATTTGCCTGTCTTTTTCTTTCTATGTCTATCGCTTGTCGGCGTTTTCATTTTCTTTCACTTTCTTCTATACTTTGATCGATGTCTGAATCAAGACTAACAATAACTTTATCGTCAATCTCTCTTTCTTCTTTACTGTTTGTGTTTATATTTAGTATTTGCGCTTCATTAGGGTAGATCATTCCAAGCTTAGTCCTAGCTTCGTACTCAATCGCACCAGCATTCTTAAGGCTTTCAAGCTTTGCAGTTTCGTCTATAAGAGTAGTCTTAAGCCTATTGATCTCAGCGTTACTATGGTTAATGGAGTTTTGCACTCTAGTGATTCTGTCAGCGCAAAAAACAAGCATAGTAAATACAAGACCGATAGCTACGGCGCACAAAACAGTTCTCACGAAGAAAACATTAACGACTCTCTCCTTTGCTTTGGCTTTATGCTTAATGTTCTTTTTTACAAGTGGTTTGCTTACTGTCCTTTCTTGCGAATAAACTGGACTATCATATAATTTTCTCGCTGCAGATGACATAGTGTACCTCCCCTATACTCTTTGAGCTATCCTAAGCTTAGCGCTTTCGCTTCTCGGATTAGCTTTTAATTCTTCTTCGCTTGCTACAAGTGGCTTATTGTTCACAAGCTTTAACTTTCTCTTGTGATTGCATGTGCAGATAATGCTCTCTGGTGGGCAAATGCAATCAAGCGTGTTAAATTTAAATATATCTTTTACGATTTTGTCTTCCATCGAATGAAATGTTATTACCGCTATCCTTCCATCTGGGTTTAAAATGTCGATAGCGTCTTGCAAGGCAGCGTTTAATGCGCCAAGCTCATCATTTACTTCTATCCTTAAGGCTTGAAAAGTCTTTTTAGATGGATGTTTGTTCTCCCTCGCCTTTTTTGGTATTGCCCTCTTAATTACGTCAGTCAGTTCAAATGTAGTCTCTATCGGTTTTTCTGCCCTATATTCACAGATAAATTCAGCTATCCTTCTAGCCCATCTCTCTTGCGAATATTTGTAAATTACTTCTTCTAATTCTTCCTTAGTATATGTATTAACGATGTCGTAAGCAGATTTGCCACTCTCTTGGTCCATACGCATATCAAGCTTCGCGTCCATCCTATATGAAAAGCCTCTGTCCTTGTTATCAAGCTGATAAGACGATACGCCTATATCAAGAAGTATGCCATCTAGGTGATCAACGCCTAAATTTTGGCAAATGGCTTTTACATTCCTATAGTTATCGTGAACCAATTTAAAATTGCCGCCAACGCTTGATAGTACTTCATTTGCTTTATTAAGAGCTTCCCTGTCCCTATCGACACCTATTAGTAGACCATCTTCATTAAGTCTCTTAAGTATTTCACTTGAATGACCCGCTCCGCCAATGGTGCCGTCTAGGTATATGCCATTCGGCTTTATGTCGAGTCCGTCTATCACTTCAGAAAGCATGATAGGTATGTGCTTAAACTCCATAACTAATCTCTCTTTATGTTGTTTGCAAGCTCTTCAAGAGGTGCAACAGTTGCCTTGTAGTTCTTATAAACTTCTGTATCCCAAATTTCAATTCTCTTTCTAACGCCAATTATGTAAACGTCGCCCTTTATGTCCATCATGTCTCTAAGCATCTCAGGTAGCATAACACGGCCGTTTTTGTCCATGTTAGCTTCGTTCATGTAAAGGAACATCTCACGTTCAAATTTTCTGTTTTCTAGAACAGTATCAGGTAAATCATCGAATTGCTCAAGCTTTTTCTCATAAGTTTCACGGTTATAAATGTAGATACATCTGTCGTATCCCCTAGTGATTATGAAGTCTTTACCAAGTTCATCACGCATTTTAGAGGGTATGATAACCCTCCCGTTTGAATCAATACTATGTTTAAATAAACCCATGAACATTGATAACACCTTCTTAATGCTATTCTAAACATTAATAACCATTTCTAACCATTTCTAGCTTCTTTACAACCATTTTAAACCATTTTCATACATTTTACTAGTAATATTACAATCATGTTACACAAATGTCTAAAAAATACTACTTTAGTAGTATTTTTTGAGCTATTAAAAATATTGCAAAAGAAAAATGACTAGCTTTTTACACTAGTCATTAATATCTATGGGTTTATTAACTTTTATATAGACCAAATTTAATTGCGTTGCTAAATTACTTCCTAAGCCAATAAGAAATTAAGTATAGCACTCTCATTTAATAATTCAACTTTAAACTCATTTTTAAAGACCCTAATTACATCCTCACCATTAAATTTAGAAAGTTTTGCTTTGCCAATCTCTCTACCAGCATCATTAAGTAATAATACTTCTTTTGTATCACTGTACTCATCTTCAGCTCTTTCCGTTTTTATTATCCTTGATGCTATATTAAACTTAATTATCTTATCATCAATCTTAATAGCATCAGTATTAGACATGACTTTGTCAGCTTTTAAAAATAAAGTATCTGGATTGAAGTATTGATTATACACAAAAACTCTATATGCAAATGCTAGTAAAGCTATAATTAATACTATCAAAAAAATCTTATCGTTAAGTCTTTTTTCATGGCTTTCCCAAGCCGCATTGTTCTTTTCTTTCATTTAATTCTCAAGCCTCTCATAATTTTTCAACTTTAAGCACTCAGAAATATAATTTTTAAAATAATAATTGTATTAATTTGATTGGTGAACTTATAATACACTTCAAGTAATATTCTGTAATTTCTGCTACATCGCCACGAGCAACCCCAACTAACGCCAAATAATATGGTATATTAATTAGTATAGGTAAACATATATTCATCCAGACTATCCAATTCTTTTTTGCAAATATTAATCCAATAGCTGATATGATAAGACTAAAGAATAATGTAGTTAGATATATTTCAGTAGCTTTATAGATATTGCCAGAGATTTTATGAATGATATATGCTATTAAGACTACTGCGTAAATAATTAAAGCACTGTAATTGTATACCTTTGAACTAATTCTCATAGACTTTATTTTGTCTAAAACTTTCATATAAAAGCACCTTCTAACTATATTTTTTATAATCAAATTACGCTACTCTCTTTATATGCTTTTATAGAATATACTATATTGGATACTATAATTATAATCATTAAGATTGAAAATGATATAAATTTATTAAATGTGCTTTGATTAAAAATTAAAATACTTAATATACCTGCAATCATTAATGATGTTCCTCCGAAATTATTTGATTTTTTCCAAGCTTCATCATTTACCATGCTCCACTTTGTTCTCATTCCAAAGTATGGATTTCTTTTTGATATTTTTATAAAAAGCCCACAAATAATCATTAATATGCCAAGTATTAATCCCAATGGTAGATTATTTATAGTTTTCTTAATTATACCAAAACTTAAGATAAGATAATATAAAAAGCTAATTATATTTATAGTCAATATCAAAAAGAATAATTTACTCATTAAATTAATATTATATAGATTCTTTTCTTTTGTTTTATCGTTTTTAGAATCATAGAATTTGCTTTCATAATTCTTAATTGTAAAGTATCCGATTATACCAAGCAGTAATATCAATACTGGATATATAAAAATCTCATATTTACTTCCCATTCTATTAACTACTCCGTCTGAATTATAATGCATAGGAATTGAATCCTCTAAGAAGAACACCGATATTGCACTAATAATGATTGGTACGATTGAAGCTATCAATAAACTTTTTTTTAAATTTTTCATAATAACACCTCCGATGTTAAATTTATTTGGTATTTTTTTGAACGTTTTTGAACTTTTATTCCATAACTTGAATAGCCCTGTGTAAAATTATCTATTATTATTTTATATTTATTCATACTGCAACCTTCAATTTTTAGTCTTGTATCTTTGTTTAAGATATCACTAAAAATCAAGTCTCCATTTTCTTCTATTTCTAATAAGAACTTAGCTTCGCTTTCACATTCTATATCGATTATGTCAATAATCATATCATCAAATGTTTTTCCATAAAATGAGTTCATGTTCACTTCATACAATCTATGATCAAAGTCATCTATATCGCCACTTACTTCTTCATCAAGTGCATCTGTCAAAATATATTCTTTAAGTGAATTTGACTTTTTATTTTCTTCTTCACAAAGTATATTAACTTTATCATTTCTTACTCCTTCGTATTCTTCAAAATCACTTATTTCGATAACCCTTGTTGTATCACTAGGCAAAACCTCAACAAATGTGCAAAAAGCAAATATTAGCGCTGCTAAAAGAGTTAATAAACCACTAAACTTCCTCCTATATACTTTCATAAGTACAATTCTTTCTTTTTGTGGATTTAAGCTCAATACAAGGTTTTCACTACTGTTTTCCCTTTCCATAATCTTAAACATGCTCATTGCATAAGCCTTTTTATTTTCTTGTGTATTTCCAAGTCTTTCTAAAACTTTCTTATCACAAAGTATCTCTATATCATCTTCAAATAATTTGCTAGCTATCCACATCGATATATTGTACCAATACAAGCAAAGAGCTATGTTCTTTATATGTGTAAAGGCTATGTCAAAGTACTTTATATGTGTCAACTCATGCACTAAAACATGTTCTAAAAGTTCCTCATCCTCAAGTATATAGCTTTGAAGAACTATCTTCGGCTTAAAAATACCATACGTTACCGGCGTTGAAATATTGTCATTTAAAAGTACTGTTACCTTTCTTTTTAATTGAAAGCCATCTACAAGTTCATTTACAAAAGCATTATCAGCTAATAATTTTGAACCTTGCAATGCTTTATTTCTCTCAACAATCTTTGCGATTAAATAAATAACAAAAAGTGTAGCTATTATATATATATTAAGTCGTGATAATACATCTGCAACGCTATTTGTTAATTGACGTGTAAAATCACTAACAGACAGTAAAATTTTGATTGGTAGATTAAATAAACCATAATCCGCTGTTTTAGATACTTTAAAGACTATTGAAAAGGGAAGCAATAAAAATATTAGTAATATGGTCCAAAGCACTTTATTTGCTCTCTTTATACTGCTTCTATTCAAAATATTTCTAAATAAAAGTATTATAGCTATGAGCAATATACTTTTTATACCACGATTTGCTCCTGTGATTTTGACTATATTCACCATCTTAATTGTTTTTATCTAAATCATCAATTAGATTCTTAAGTTCATCTAGTTCTTCTTTGCTTACTTTTTTATTTTTTAAAAATGCTCTACATACATTTAGGAAAGAACCTTGAAATAATTGTTCGATAGCTTCATCTTGTTTTTCTTCTAAAGCTTCTTCTCTGCTAATGCCTAGTTTAAGTTTGTATTTTGGATCGATTCTAATAAGTGCTCCTTTATCAACTAGTCTACTAAAAAATGTATAGGCAGATGTCTTTGCCGTGCCAAACTTTCTATTAAGCAGTTTCCAAAGCTCTAAAGCTTCTATCTCTCCATTTTCATTTAAGCAAGAGCCTTCCCACATGACTTCCATGACTTTAAATTCACCTTCTGAAAATTTCATACTATACCTCCTTGCAAATATTTATATTCTCAATTTGAATATACCTCTTAACTTCATCTTTGTCAAGTGATTTTTCACTTTTTTATAGTAAATTTATAAAATTCTATATACAATGCCTTTACTATAGAGAAGGCTTATAAAAAAAGAGCCTAAGCCCTCTTTCTTAAACAAATTACTCTGTCATCTTATATATTAAGTTCTTTATCATCATGCTGCTATCTTTGCTTGTGTTTTTCAAACTTATGTCTAAATCTTTAAGCTCGTTCATAAACTTTAGCAAAAACTTATAATCATATGAATATGCTAGGCTTGATAGCTTTTTGTACTCGTACGGCGATATCTTCAAGAGATCTTTTTTCTCTACTTCGCTTTTTTTCTCTATATCGCAAATTTTTAGTTCTAAAAGAAGTCTAATATTTCTAAATATCATATATGAAGTCTTTATATCTGATTCGCCATTTGTAAGTAGCTTTTCGTACTCAATAAGCGCCGCCTTTGTATTTTTCTTGTTGATTGCGTCTATCATGACAAAGATATTGTCAATGGTATTTTCCTTAACAACTTTTTCAATTGCGCCGCGCGTTAATCTGCCCTTGCCTATGTAGCTCGCAAGCTTCTCTACTTCTGATTCAAGGCTATACATATTAACGCTCTCGTCGCTATAAAAGCCGAGTCTATCGATCAAAAATCTTGCTTCAGCAAAGCCTGCTTCTACGCCCAGCTCGTTAAATTTGCGCGCTGTCCACTTGACAAGGTCCTCTATCTTTTCCTTGTCAAAGCTCACTATGTGGTCGGTTTTTTTGAAGTGCTTGTAAAATTTAAGCGTCTTTTTTATGCTATCGTCCTCATCCATAAATATGATTATGCTAGCATCAGGCATTTTCCCAAGCTCATCAAGTAAGTCATCATCGTTAAGCGTCTTGATGCTCTCATTGGCTTTTCTTACAACTGTGATTTTTTTCTCAGCCATAAGAGGAAGCATAGAGATATTACTTTTAATATCTTTAATCAAATTCTCTGAGTACTTGAGATCTGCAAGGTTCATAAGCCTTTGATTGCTGTCAAGATAAGTATTTATCAGCGCGTCCAAGGTTTTGTCCATGAGGTAGCACTCTATGCCCTTGAAAAGATAAGCGCCGCTTACATTATTCATTTTTACTTCATTTAAAAAATTTCTATAGTTCATTAATCATGTCTCCATACTTTTTGTAGTCATCAATGACTATACTTATTATATAGGAAAATATTATAGATAGCAAGGTCAATAAGAAAATGTATTTCTTCATATAATCAAGATGCCTGTAATATTCCTTGTAAAAAGTTTCGATCTTGTAGCCGCCGTCTTTGAAGATGACGATAATCATGCCTTGCTTATCAGTTCTGTAAAAGTTCGTGCCAATGGCTTTGAAGTTTTCAAGGGTCTCTTCATGCGGATGACCGTAGCTGTTATTCAGTCCTTGCGAGCTGATGGCGTCTTTTGGTCTAGTCTTTTCAAGAAAATTCATTGATGAACTTGTTTTCGAACCATGATGAGCGACCTTTAATATATCAATCTTATCTACTTTGTCAATATAATATTCTTCAGCTTCTCTCTCGATGTCGCCTGTAAATAAAACTTTTGTGCCACGCGCATCTAGCTCAAAAACGAGCGAATTGCTATTACCTTTAAAATTTTCATCTCTATGAATAATCCTGATGTAATTGTCATTGCCAAGGTCAATGCCATTAGTTTTATCTGGGTCGATGTAATTAATTCCCCTGTCAATAATTTTTGCCTTGATATATGAAGGAGCAATGTCCTTGTAAAAACAGATGTTCTTAATATCAAATTCATAAAGTAGATAATCAAGGTTGCCAGCGTGGTCGCTATCAAAGTGCGAGATAAATACTATGTCAAGGCTATCAGCCCCAGCATTCTTAAGGACTTCTCTAAGCGTTCTATCGTATGAAAAGGACGAGCCCATGATGTCGCCACCAGTATCGACCAGAATCTTCTTCTTATTTATATCTAAAAGCATTGCCTCCTCTTGACCTATACTAATCATATTGAGCGTGTCGTAATGCTTTTGACTTGTGATGTAGATAAAGCTAGATGCAAATGTGACCGCAGCCATCGCCATAAGCATGAATTTAACAAGCCTTGTCTTCATATAGCTAAAATTGTTCGCAAAGTAAAAGGCTACGAGTAAGGTGAAATACGCAATGATCAGCGCGTCTTGATTGTAGAGCGAAACTTTTAAGATATCTACACTTGAGATGAAATATAAAATTTTGTAAAGACCGCTGAGTATGTAGTCGACCACCATAAACAAGATTGCGACTTTGCTTATTATGAGCGAAAGTAAAAGTATTACGAAGCTTGCTGTGATTATGGCTGAGTATATCGGAAGCAAAATCAGGTTTGTTAGTAGCGAGATAAAGTTAAACTCGTGAAATGTATATAGCTGAATTGGCGCCAAAACTAGGTTAATAGCAAGAACAAAGAGCATGGCCTCCTGCGTTTTATTCTTCTTGTCGCCAAGCTTTTTAAGTCTTCTAAAAAGTATTTCTATCGCATAAGCTGCCCCATAAGAAAGGTGAAACGATACCGAAAATACATAGTATGGATTAAGTAAAAGCGTTATAATTAGCGCGATGGAGATGATTTCGATGTGCTCAATGTTTATGTCATAGACAAAGGCTAGGTCAAGTGCGATAAATAGTATCATCGCTCTTAAGAAGGATACAGGGTAATTAATAACCGCGCCATATATAAGTAAAAAGATTATGCATATGACGCTCGCCTTTCTCTTATCTAGGCCAAGTCCTACGAGTATAAAAATTATCGCAAAGCTAATAAGCGAGACGTGTAGACCCGAAACCGCAAGCAAGTGACCGAGGCCAACTGATCTATATATACTCAGCTCATCTTCATCTAAGTAATTTGTGTTCGACATGAATATCGCCTTAAGGAAATTTGCATTACTCATCCTCATAGTGTTTTGAGTGAGCGCATCAAGCTTTTTCTCAAAAGCAAGATTCATTTTCTCCGCAAAAGACATTTTCCAAGAGATTTTTTCGAAGTCCTTAAACTTTATCTTGTACTTAACGTTCTTCGTTAAATAATACATCTTCTCGTTGAAAAGATTTGGATTGGCATTTATCCTTATATCTTCAAGCTTAGCGCTAACTTTAATCGTATCAAAATTATTTAAAGGCTCTCTGCCATTGTAATACGCTTTGAACTTTTCGTTAAATACATTGCCATTAACGTTTTTGACAGAGGCAATAAAAGTAGAATATCCTTCGTATTCCTTGATATTTTCGACTCTTAATATGTATTCTTTTTCTTCATTTTTGTAATTTTTAAAGACGCTTTGTCTCCTGTAATTCGTATAAATCGCTGTCATGAAAAATATTGTCACAGACAAAAGCAAATAAAGCCTAAGGTGTTTCTTGCTAAAAAGGCCTATACCCAAAAGGATGCCCAGGCTTAATAAAATGTAGCTATTGATATTAAAATAATAGGTGTAGATGGCTGCCAAGACCATAATACACGCAATAAATGAATATTTTCTTCTCATAATGATCCTATATAAAATTATATCACTTATGGGCAATTATTAAAAGAATTTACAGAAAATAAGTGACTTTTTCACAAAAATATATTATAATATATTTGGTGATACTATGGAAAATATTACAGACGCTTACATGGAGCGTAGAAAGATTTATAACATCGCCCTAAAAACTGCGGAGCTACTCATTAAGAATGGCTCGGAAATTTCGAGGGCAAATGATACAGTTAAGAGGATACTTTCAAGCTACGGCTACTTCGACATACCCTTATTTCTCTCACCTACGGTTATAATCATAGGTGACAACAGCGATAATTCGTCCTTCTATCTTGTGAAAAATATCGAGACTAGAGGCAATAACATCGGCAGGGTCAATATGATTAACGCTTTCTCGCGAGAATTTTGCGCGAAGAATATAGCTATAGATGACGCTATGCAAAAGCTTGAAGAGATTGAAAAGAAAAGTGAATATAGCTTTATGATGATACTTATTATGGCCTGCATCGGCTGTGCGGTCTTCACTCTAATGCTTGGGGGCAGCTTCAGTGACTTTGCCTGCTCGATATTTACATCAGCATGTGGCTTTGTTGTAAACGAGTATATACTAAAGCTATCGAAAACACCTTTCTTAGGTAACTTCGTGTCCTCGCTTGTTGCAACACTTGCAGCAGTTTTACTAGTTAAGCTAAATTTAGGACATAATCTAAATATGATAGTTGTTGGCTCGATACTACCACTAGTGCCTGGAGTTGCCTTTACATCAGGAATTAGAGACTTCTTAAGTGGCGACCTAATCGCAGGTACTGCAAGAAGCTTTGAGGCCATATTCGTAGCAGTTGCCATAGCCTTCGGCGTTGGTAGCGTACTTATGCTTGTTTCGCTAATGGGGTGGATATAATGAACTATGTAATAAAACAATTCTTACTTGCGAGTGTTTCGTGCGCAACCATATCCGTCTTATTTAATATACAAAAGAAGAATATATTCTTATGCGCAATCAATGGTGCAATTTGCTGGACTTTGTATATGGTCTTGACAGAAAATAACTTCAGCTATATATTCTCGTCGCTGCTATGTGCTCTATTATGCGGCATACTTGGAGAATTTTTCGCAAGATGGCAAAAAACACCAGTCAATTGCTACTTCATTATAGGCGTAATACCACTAGTACCAGGGCTTAAGATATATCAATCGATGAACTACTTCATCAATGACAATCTTGAAATGGGCGCAACAGAAGCAGTACAGTCCTTATTCATGGCAATCGCCATAGCCGTGGGACTTATGATAGCATCATCGGTAAGTAAGATATTTAGAAATGTAAAAACACAAAAAGAATTAAAGAGACTTAAAAAAATATATAAAGACAAGAATCAATAGAGTGAACATAAATATAGCCATCCACTTAGTGGATGGCTAATTTTTTGCTATTTACTTATATCTTTCTTAAAGCAAATGATTCTATTTACTTCTTTAAAACCGATGGCGATGTGAAATTTATAACTATCATTATTTGTCAAAATGCAGTCGCTTGCAAATTCCTTAGCTCCTTGCTCTCTTCCCCATTCTTCACATCTATTAACTAAATCCTTTGCATAGCCTAAATGCCTATGCTCTTCATCTACGTATATAGCTTCAAGATAAGCTACTGGAGACGTTTCGCAGCCCTCAACGTAATCATGACGAAGCGAAGCATTGGCAAAACCTATTGCCTTATCACCAATAAATTTAATGAAGCAAGTAGACTCCTTGTCGCGAGTCATGTCTATGAATTCTTGTTCCAGTTCATCTTTGTAATCGCTGTCCCATATCTTAAGCGCCATAGCAGCAAGAGCTGGCGCGTCTGAAATAGTCATTTCTCTAATCATAATATCACCTATAATTAATCTAAATCAAATCTATAAATATTTACATCAGTATAACCCTGTCTGCGTAAATCATGTCCTTGAGGAACTTCTTTTACTTCTAATAGATCTCCGCCAAGAAGTTCACAAGTGCGATACGAAGGAATGTTGTCAGGTTTACATGTAATTATTAAATAATCCATCTCGTGCATTTTAGCTAAATTGAATAATAGCTTACACGCCTTCATTGAATAATGATGTCCTCTGTACGGCTCGTCAACAACGTAACCGATGTTGCCACCAATGTATGTATTTAAATTGTGACCGATACGTAAATCGCATACGCCTAGCTTAGTGCCGTCTAATAGACAAATGTCGAAGTAGTAAGCAGGCAGCCAAGACTTTTCAGGCTGCGCTTCACAAGTTTTTCTAACTTTTAAGTATATTTCACTATCTTTTAAATTTTCTGTATTGTAAAACATTTTATAGTCCTTTCTTTTAGATAAAAAAACAGACAGCATAAATGCTATCTGTTTTATTTAAGTGGCGGCTACCTATTATCCCAGGTCGTCTCCAACCAAGTACCTTCAGCGTT